>Ga0316202_10000673_pt1 | contig 33636 bp, 39 predicted proteins | sample 3monrhotite_MG_FD_204934 | JGI IMG/M metagenome (GOLD analysis project Ga0316202, IMG submission 204934) | Microbial mat bacterial communities from mineral coupon in-situ incubated in ocean water Damariscotta River, Maine, United States -... | ecosystem: Environmental > Aquatic > Marine >...
GCAGCGGGCCGCCACTGGGGAACACCATACCCCATTGTGATGTGGTTACCCGGCCCCATAGTTCGCCATTGATGAAATTGGCAAAGCGTACCGCACCGATGCCGAAGGGCGCGAGTGGTGCGATAAAATCAGTGATCTCAAAAAAGCTTTTTCTGCTCTTGCGTCCGAATAACCACATGGCGACCAGCACGCCCAATAGGCCACCATGGAAAGACATGCCACCTTCCCAGATGCGCAGGATGGAAATGGGGTCGGCAAGAAAATTGGAAAACCCGTAAAACAATGTATAGCCGATGCGCCCACCCAGCACGGTGCCCAAAGCGCCGTAAAAAATCACATCGGAGATTTGCTCGGTATTCCAATCGGAACCAGGTTGTTTGGCGCGACGCCTGCCCAGCCACCAGGCTGCACCGAAGGCGACCAGATACATGATGCCGTACCAGTGGATTTTTACGGGGCCAAGACTGAGGGCGACGGGATCGATATTCGGGAAAGTCAGCATGGGGTGGATATTAACATGGTCGGGCCCGGAAGGCTTTCGGCGGGCCGGTTTTGGTAGGGCGGCCGCATATAAATTTGCTTAAAACCAAGCAGATAGGTGATTATCGCGAGAAACAATATAACGATTACATTCTGTATTGAGTACGAGGGGTGATGTGGTCAAAACGGTTTAGCTGGTCTTTGGAGGTATTTTCCGAAAACAGGCAGACAAGGTGTGCCTTTTCAGTGGAGGCAATCTCAAACCCAGGAAAAACAATAATGTCATGTGTGTTCATTAAGGTACGAATGGCGTCTACGCCATCGACATTGCCATAATCCGCTACACCAATGACCTTAATGTTATTTTCCTTGGCAACTTGCAAGAATACCTGGTTGTATTACTCTTCTGTCATCTCGTGATCGTCGCCTCGATAGGCGATGTAGCTAGCCGGATTTACTTGCAAGGCACATTTCCAGAATCGTACTTTGGTGTATTGCTCAGGCATCAATTATCTCCATGCAAAGTTGCTTTGGGTCTTTCACCCTTCGGAATTACTAAACTCTAACGCTTGGTAGCGTCAGCGAATGCGGGTAGGTTGATCCGAAATTGTGTGCCTATTGTCTCATCCGAACTCGCTATAATGTTACCGCCATGGGTTTCAACGATTGACTTGACGATAGCCAATCCTAACCCTGCGCCTTCGCCACTACGTTGGCGTGATGGGTCGGTGCGGTAAAAGCGGTCGAACACTTTGGTAAGGTGTTCAGCGGGGATGGGTGTGCCGGGGTTTTGTACCGTAACCAACACATCACCCTCAATGTAACCGAGTTTTATCGTTACGCTGTTATCTGCCGGTGTATGGCGGATGGCATTGGAAAGCAAATTGCTGAGTGCGCGGCGTAGCATTAGTCGATCACCCCGAACATGGGCGTCACCTTCTTGTATCAATGAAACATGACTCTCTTCCGCCCAGGCTTCGTAATAATCGAACAAGTTACTTATTTCACTTCTTAAATCGATATCTTCTGCATTAGGTGGGTTGAGGCCGTTGTCGGCTTTGGCCAAAAAGAGCATATCGCCGATCATCTGCGCCATGCGTTCGTACTCTTCCATATTGGAGTAGAGAATTTCTTGATATTTCGCCGCATTACGTGCTTGCGAGAGGGCGACCTGGGTTTGGGTCATCAGGTTGGTGACGGGGGTGCGCAGTTCGTGGGCGATGTCGGCAGAGAAGTTGGAGAGGCGGTTGAAAGCCTCTTCCATGCGCTGAAGAAGTTCATTGAACGACACGGCCAGTTCGGTGAGTTCTGCTGGTACGGTTTCGGGTGTGAGACGGGTGTTCAACTCGTTGGCGCTGATGCGGCTGATCTGGTCAACGATATTGTGCAGTGGCCGATGGCCTTGGCGCACCACAACCCAGCCCATTACTCCCATTACGGCGATGCCGCATACAACCATTAGCCACAGGGTACGGTGGAACTCTTTCAGAAAATGGAGATGGAAGTCGGTGGCGACAGCGATGATGACGGTGTAAGGACCGTTGTTTTGCCCGGCAACCTGCTGGGTAAAAACACGGTAGTTGTGTTTGGTGTCATTCCATTGTTGTACCACGCCTTGACGGAGCTTGTTGGGAGCAGGCAGCGGTATCGATAAAAGATCAGGGCCGGGGCTGGTGTACAGGCGCTTCGCTGCTGCGTCGCTGACATGCAACAATGCGCCGTGATGTCCCACCAGAATGTCATCAAAACGTTGTTTGAGGCGTGCTAGATCAGGTTTGGCCTGCAGTGTGGAGAGGGACGTTTTCACCGCTTGGGCAACAACCTTGAGTTCCTTAGTGTCTTCCGACCCAAAGTGCTCTTCGATCGACCGCTCGATGATCCAGCCGAAGGTCAGGAGAACCACTGTGGCGACGGTGCCGAACAATAAGGTTAGCCGTAGCTTTAGGGAGGTGGGGCGTCCCATCTATATATTTTCGTCCGGTAGGTCGATCATATAGCCCATGCCGCGTACTGTCTGAATCAGTTTGAGATCAAAATTGTCGTCGATCTTGCCGCGCAAGCGGCGTATGGCAACATCAATGACGTTGGTGTCGCTGTCGAAATTCATATCCCAGACTTGGGAGGCGATCAAGGAGCGGGGCAACACTTCACCCTGGCGGCGCACCAGCAGTTCCAGAAGAGCGAACTCTTTGGCGGTCAGGTGGATACGTTTGCCGCTGCGACAAGCGCGATGACGAGCCAAATCCAACTCCAGGTCGGCAATGCTGAGGCTTAATTCTGTGGCGGGGGTTGCGCTGCGGCGCAACAAGGTGCGCACACGCGCCAGCAGTTCAGCGAAGACAAAGGGTTTGACAAGGTAGTCATCTGCGCCCAGCTCCAGCCCTTTAACTCGGTCATCAATGCTGTCACGGGCGGTCAGGAATAATACGGGTACCTCTTTACCGGCTTCGCGCAAGGCTTTCAGAATGCGCCAGCCATCCACGTCCGGCAGCATCACATCGAGAATCAACAAATCGTAATGGCCTGTCATCGCTAGATGATGGCCATCCAGTCCGTTATGGGACAGGTCAACGATAAAACCAGCCTCGCTCAATCCCTGCTTAAGATATTCACCGGTTTTAACTTCATCTTCGACAATTAAAAGCTTCATAGTTAAACAGCCTAGTCCAAAACGCCTGTCATAAATCTGACAACAACATTACAAAATTGTAATGCAATCGTCACCTTAGCGACAGCGTCCCCTCGCTAATCTTGAACAACAGGAATACCCGTGGAGTCATTAATTTGTATTTTCGATCTCGATACCGGTCCAACTCGCTTGTGCGCATGCTGCTGGCATGTGCACTGATTTTGGGTGTGAACACCACGCAAGCAGCGGAGGTGCTGTCTTTAAATAAGGCGGTCACCGAAGCATTGGCCGCTAATCCCGGTCTGGCGGCCATTGAAGCGCGGGCCAAGGCCCTGGCCGAAATTCCGGATCAGGCCGAGGCGCTACCCGACCCCAGTTTATCGGTCAATATCGTCAATTTGCCGCTAGATAGTCTCTCTTTCACCCAAGAGGGTATGGCGCAATTTCAGGTGGGTATTACCCAGGCGCTACCGTATCCGGGCAAGTTGGCTTTGCGTTCTCAGGCGGCAAGTCAGGAGGCCAAAGCGGCTGGGGCTGATCTGGAAGAAAAACGGCTGCAACTGGTGCGTGATGTTAAAACGGTGTGGTGGAATCTCTTCTATCTGGATCGGGCGTTGGAGGTTATTGCCCGTAATCAGGTCCTGCTGAAGCAGTTCGTCAATGTTGCCGAAACCCGCTATACGGTTGGCCGGGGCCTGCAACAAGACATTCTGCTGGCGCAATTGGAGTTATCCAAACTGAGTGACAGCGCTATTCGCGTTCATAATATGCGTGAAAATGAGGGCGTGCGTCTGAATGTGTTGATGGACCACCCTGCAGCCGAAATCATTCAGCTTCCTACCTCGGTTGATGAAGCACTACATACCCCTGTGAATGCGGAGGTGTTGCAGCAGCGAGCGGTCGCCGCACGCCCGAGCCTTGCCGCGCAGTCCGAGCGCATGGGCGCGGCGCGCAGTCGTGTTGATCTGGCGAAAAAGGATTACGCACCTGATTTCAAAGTGGGTGCAGTGTACGGCTTGCGTAACGGCAATAACCCAGATGGCAGTAGCCGTGCCGACTTTGGTTCCGTCATGTTCAGTATGAATCTACCCCTCTACGCAGGCAGCAAGCAGGATCGAGCCGTTGATCAGCGTAATGCTGAGTGGATACAGCAGAAGTATCGCCTTCATGATCAACGTAATCAGGTGGCCTCACAAGTGCAGCAGGCCATGACCGACTATCAGCGTGCGGGTGAGCAGACGCAACTGTTTCAGCAGCAGATCATTCCCCAGGCTCGCCAGACCGTGGACGCCATGCTGGCTGGATATCAGGTGGGCAAGGTTGATTTTCTCAATCTGATTCGCAGCCAGACCACGCTTTATGACTATGAAACCCAATATTGGAAGGCCTTAAGCGCCGCCAATCAGGCCCTGGCCCGATTGGTTGCCGCTGTTGGCGAGGAGAAGATTTATGAATAAGGCGCTTATCAGCGTGGTGGTTATTGCTGCAATGGGCATCGGGTTCGGTGCAGGCTACTGGTTATCCCGTTCAAACGCACCAGATCCGGCGGCTGGGATGCAAAGTCAATCATCTGAACGCAAGGTGCTGTTTTGGCGTAACCCCATGAATCCGGCCATTACCTCGCTGGTGTTCATGCAGGACGAGATGGGTATGGATTACATCGCAGTTTATGCAGATGAAGATAAACCTAAAGAGAAAGAGGTGCTCTTCTACCGCAACCCGATGAACCCAGCCATTACTTCGCCAGTGTTTATGCAGGATGAGATGGGGATGGACTACATCCCGGTTTATGCCGATGGCGGTGATGATGATGCCGCTGGTACGGTTACGATTGATCCGGTCACAGTACAAAATATTGGTGTACGCACAACGATTGCGGAGACCCGCGATCTGTCACGGGCACTCAATGGTTTGGGTCGGGTTGATTTCAACGAGGAACGTCTGGCCCGTTTGCATCCCAAGACCTCCGGCTGGATTGAAGAGTTGAAGATTGATGAGACCGGCAAACGCGTCAGCAAAGACACTATCCTGCTTGGCATCTATTCCCCCGACTTGGTGGCCGCGCAGCAGGAGTATCTGGTGGCGCTTAATAACTGGGAAGCGGTGCGTGATAGCGCCGCTTCGCAAATGAAAAAAAGTGGCAAGGTCATCCTCGAAAGTGCCCGCCAACGCCTGCAGTTGTTCGACGTGCCAGCCCACCAAATCAAAGAGTTAGAGCAAAGCCGCAAGATCAAAAAACAGCTCCATATTCATTCGCCTTTTGAAGGTCAGATCATGCACATTGGTGCGAGAGAAGGGCAGTATGTCACGCCCAAAGACGAGCTTTATCTCATCGCGGATCTGAGTCGCATCTGGGTCAACGTGGATGTGTTTGAAGACGAACTGAGTTGGCTAAAGTTAGGAGATCAGGCCGAGATGCGGGTGCGGGCTGAGCCAGGCCGAACCTACAAAGGCAAAATCACCTTTATTCATCCGATCTTAAATCGCAAGAGCCGCACGGTGCAGGTGCGCCTGGAGTTCGATAATTCTGACCTGTCACTCAAACCAGGCATGTTTGCCAACGTCACGCTTTATGTCGATCCGCAGCCTAGCGCCGTGGTGGTGCCCAGCGAAGCGATTGTGCGTTCCGGTAGTCGTGAGCAGGTGTTCGTAGTGCGTGAACCGGGCAAGTTTGAACCGCGTGAAGTCACGCTGGGTGTCAGTGCTGAGGGGCTGACTCAAATATTGTCCGGTGTTGAGGCGGGTGAGCAGGTGGTGACCTCCAGCCAGTTCCTTATCGACTCTGAATCCAAGCTGCGTGAAGCCACAGCCAAGATGATGAAAGCGATGGCGGGTGGTGAAAGCGGTGGAGCGGCTATTGAAGATATGTCCATGGATAACATGGATATGGATATGAGTATGGATGAGATGTCCATGGAGGATCAGCCATGATCGCTAGCATCATTGACGCCTCCCTACGTAACCGCTTTCTGATCATCATCGCTACCGTTATTATCGTGGTGGCGGGACTGTGGTCGATGAAAAATACGCCGCTGGATGCGATTCCTGACCTTTCTGATGTTCAGGTGATTGTTTTCACGGAATATCCAGGCCAAGCCCCCCAGGTGGTTGAAGACCAGGTCACCTATCCGTTGACTACGGCTATGCTGGCGGTGCCTAACGCTAAGGTAGTGCGCGGTTATTCTTTTTTCGGTTTCTCATTTGTCTACATTATTTTTGACGATGGGACCGACATGTACTGGGCCCGTTCGCGCGTCCTGGAGTATCTTAACTATGTCAGCGGTCGTCTGCCTGATGGCTTAACACCTTCATTAGGACCGGATGCTACCGGGGTAGGCTGGATTTATGAATATGCCCTGGTCGATAGAACCGGCAATACCGACCTGGCCCAGCTGCGCTCAATTCAGGACTGGTACTTGCGTTATCCCTTGCAAACGGTTGAAGGGGTCTCAGAGGTCGCGTCGGTCGGTGGTTACGTCAAGCAGTATCAAGTCGAAGTCGATCCCAACGCATTGCTGGCTTACAACATTCCTCTGTCGAAAGTGAAGCATGCCATTCAGCGTTCCAACAACGATGTCGGCGGCAAGCTGGTGGAGATGGCCGAGACTGAATACATGGTGCGCGGCCTGGGCTATATCAAGTCTATTGATGATCTCAACGTGATCCCGGTGGGCGTTGATGACAACGGGACACCGATTCGCTTGCAGGATGTGGCCCATGTGCATTTGGGGCCTGAACTGCGTCGCGGTGCGGCGGAACTCAATGGTGAAGGTGAAGTAGCCGGGGGCGTGGTGATCATGCGCTACGGTGAAAATGCCATGGCGGTCATTGAACGTGTGCGCGCCAAACTGGAGGCGTTAAAACCCGGTTTGCCTGAAGGGGTGGAGATTGTGCCGGTTTATGATCGGGGTGATCTCATTACACGAGCGGTGGATAATCTTAAAGAGAAGTTGTTCGAAGAGATCATTGTCGTCAGCATCATTTGCATTCTTTTTTTGCTCCATGCCCGTTCGGCTTTGGTGGCGATTATCTCGTTACCCATCGGCATCCTGCTCGCTTTTATTGTCATGTATTGGCAGGGCATCAATGCCAACATTATGTCCCTGGGGGGTATTGCGATTGCCATTGGTGCCATGGTGGATGGGGCGATCGTAATGATTGAAAACGCCCATAAACACTTGGAACACAGGGTTAAAGAGAAAGGCCGAGAGCTGACCTCACCCGAGCGGTGGCAAGCCATCACCGAGGCATCCCGAGAAGTTGGCCCAGCACTGTTTTTTTCGCTACTGATTATCACGGTTTCCTTTCTGCCGGTGTTTACCTTACAAGCCCAGGAAGGGCGACTTTTCGCGCCGCTAGCTTTTACCAAAACGTATGCCATGGCCGCAGCGGCTATTTTAGCGATCACGCTGGTACCAGTACTGATGGGCTATTTTATTCGTGGCAAAATTCCGCCCGAAGCTAAAAATCCGGTCAATCGTTTTCTCCATTTCATTCATGTACCGACTCTGGATCTGGCCATTCGCTGGCGTTGGGTGACCTTAACGCTGGCGCTGGTGTTGTTAGCCGCAACGATCTATCCACTCAGCAAGCTGGGCAGTGAATTTATGCCGCCCTTGAATGAGGGTGACATCCTCTATATGCCGACCACCTACCCCGGCATTTCCATCACCAAGGCCAAGGAACTTTTGCAGCAGACGGACAAGATCATTAAAACTTTTCCCGAGGTGCGGAGTGTTTTCGGCAAGGTGGGGCGGGCCGAAACCGCCACCGACCCGGCACCGCTGGCGATGCTCGAAACCACTATCCGACTGAAACCCAAGGACGAATGGCCTGATCCGGACAAAACAGTTAAAGAACTAATGGACGAAATGGATGCGGCGATTAAATTCCCCGGTTTGGCCAACGCTTGGACCATGCCGATCAAGACCCGTATCGATATGCTCTCCACCGGCATCAAGACGCCTATCGGTATCAAGGTTAGCGGCCCTGATTTGAAGGTATTGGAAGCGGTGGGCGCCAATATCGAGCAGGTCTTGAAACAACTGCCCGATACGCTCTCCGCCTTTGCGGATAAAGCCGCCGGTGGTTATTACCTAGATTTTGATATTAACCGCGAAGAGGCCTCCCGTTACGGGCTCACAACAGGCGATGTTCAGGATGTTATCCAGAGTGCCATCGGCGGCATGAACATCACCCAGACCGTTGAGGGACTTGAGCGTTATCCCATCAATTTGCGTTATCCCCGCGAGCTGCGCGATAACCTCGACAGCCTGAAACGGGTGTTAATTCCCACGCCTACCGGCGCGCAAATTCCGCTGTCGCTGGTGGCGGATCTGCAACTGCGTCGAGGGCCACCGGGCATCAAAAGCGAAAACTCCCGCCCCAACGCCTGGGTCTATGTGGATATAAAAACCTCAGACATTGGTGGTTATGTGGCTCAAGCAAAAGAAGTAGTGGCTAGCCAAGTCGAAATCCCGCCCGGTTACAACCTCGTCTGGTCCGGTCAGTTTGAATACATGGAACGGGCAGCTGAGCGCTTGCGCATCGTCGTGCCCGCCACTTTGCTGGTGATCTTCCTGCTGCTCTATTTCAACTTCCGTAACATCACCGCGCCGTTGGTGGTCATGCTCTCCATTCCGTTTGGATTGATCGGTGGTTTTTGGTTGATCTATCTGCTGGGATTCAATCTTTCGGTTGCCGTGGTGGTGGGCTTTATCGCCTTGGCTGGTGTGGCGGCGGAGATCGGCGTTTTGGTGCTCACTTTTATCGACCAGGAGATAGCTAGGTGTCGCAAGAAAAAAGGGGGGCGTTTAAATGGGGCTGAAATTATGGCTGCTGTGCATCACGGTACATCCGAACGTGTCCGTCCCATCGCCATGACCGCCACGGCAATTATTGCTGGGCTACTGCCCATCATGTGGGGCACCGGTACTGGCTCAGAGGTAATGCAACGCATCGCCGCACCGATGGTGGGCGGTATGGTTACCGTTACGATTCTCTGCCTATTGGTATTGCCCGTCATTTATGCCGTGATATTGCAAATGCAGGAGAAATATAAACAGCAAGAATCGTAAATATTAACAATCTATTTTTAGCTATCTGTTTTTAACAATGGGGTAAACAATGAAAAAATTTTTTATAAAACAAACGCAACTTTTATCAGCCATCATCTTTGCTGCCTTATTGGCAACCGCCGGGCTGCTATACGCATCCGGTGACCATGGCGATAACCATGAGTCAGAAATGAAACAAGACGATCACAGTCACGGTGCGAGTATGGGTGATGATCATCACGGGTCAAACAAAGACAACATGTTTCTGAAGAAAAAAAATATTGATGGTTATAACGTCAGCTTTCATATTATGAAAACCAAACCTGGCAAAGAGATGGGCGGTAGTCACGATTTCATGATTAAGGTAGAGAAAGACGGCAAGGCACTAACCAATGTTGTGATGAATACGAAGGTGGTGCATCCCAATGGTAAATCGGAGACCAAAAAGGCCATGAAAATGGGGGATTGGCTGATGGCGGGTTATGACTTGGGCCATGAAGGCAAACACCAGATGATGATCCTGTTCAAAACCGCTGATGGCAAAAAACACAAAGGCGGAGTCTATTATCCAGGCGAATAAAATGGATGAGCATGACTTAGGGATAACTATCAAGGTCGAGCATAATCTATGTCTTGACCATTATTACCTCCTTCCAGTACACACTTCCTTTCGCGAAGACGCGTGCATTACAAAATTGTAATGCACGCGTCACCCGATAGACAGAGACCGGTTGCTAATCTTTACCTATACCAGCCCATAGCTGCATAGAACAGTCGCAGGTTTACTTGCTCTTTTAAAAAAATTTTCAAGGGCGATTAGATAGAAAACGAATGTATAGGAGGAGAGGTCATGTCGATTATCACTACCCCCTCCGGGCATAAATTTCCTTGGTACGTAAAACTCTTCTTCTGGAACCAGAAACGCAAGTATGGCGCGATTCTGGAACCGGCGCGATTATGGGGACGCTCCCCTAAGGTGTTCGCTACACTGGCTTCACTCTATGGTGCTTTCGATCGCGGCTCCTCGCCTTTGGAACCGGCGCTGCGCACCCTGGTGACGGTGCGGGTTTCACAGATCAATTGGTGCTCCTTCTGCGTCGACATCAATTCCGCCACAGCACTGAAACGAGGTATCACCGATGAGAAGCTGGCCATCCTTGCTGATTACGCCGACAGCGATCTTTACAGTGACAAAGAGAAAACGGTTCTCGCCTATGCTGAGGCAGTGACCTACAGCGACCGGCACCCCACCGATGAACAGGTCGAAGCGCTACGCCAGCACTTTGACGACGACGCCATTATCGAACTCACCGGGTTGATCGGCTTCCAGAATATGTCGAGCAAATTCAATGCCGCCCTGGGTGTCAAGCCACAGGGTTTCTGTGCCATTGCGCCACAGCCGGTAGCGGAGAAATCTAAAGGGGTGGCCGCGTGATGATGATCAGTGATACCTGCCCAGTGTGTGGCATGGCGACGGTGTCTGGAGTGACCTCAGTGCAGCATCACAAAATGAACTTTCGTTTCTGCTCTGAGCAGTGCCGGGAAACATTCATCGCCCATCCAAGCCTTTACAGTGCCAAGGTCGGAAAGGAAAGAGACAAAATCTTCAAGCGGCGAATCATGCGCCTCGCCGAGCCGCTGGATAACGATGTCGCGGAACTGCTCATTTCTTATTTGATGGAATTGATGGGGGTGAAAGAGGTAACGGTCGAGGATGACAAGGTGTTCATCACTTATGACCTGTTACAGATGACAGAGATGCAGATCGAAAAGGCGCTGGTCGAGGTTGGTCTGCAGCTTGGTGGTGGTTGGCTGGAACGTTTATGTCGTAGTTGGGCACACGACAGTGAAGAGATCGAACTGGACAATATGGCGGTACCGTCCGCACCTTGTTGCAACCGGCCTCCGCCTGGAACTTAACCGAGGTATTGAAATGAACTATCGAAAAGTGACCGCCATTATCCGCTGCGATGTGCTGGAAAAAGTGGAACGTGAGCTACAGGCCATGGGCGTGCGCGGTATCAGTGTAAGCAAGGTCAAAGGCTACGGCGAGTACACGGATTTCTATTCCAGAGACGGGATGGTAAACCACGCTCGGATCGAAATATTCACCACTGAATCCCAGGCCGATGGCATCGCCCGGTCCATCATGGAAGCGGCTCATGTGGGCTTGGAAGGCGATGGCATTATCGCCGTGTTGCCGGTGGAGAAGCTCTACCGGATTCGGACTCGCTCTGAAGCAACGCCAGACGAGGTCTGATCGTTTCGGCGCAGATAATCAATTGTAGAAAGCAGATCAGAGGAATAATAGATGTTGGAAATCATCCCCAACTGGCACCCGATCTTTGTCCACTTCACGGTGGCTTTGTTGTCGCTGGCGGCCGGGCTTTTTGTCGTGACGCCATTCGTTAAATCACCGCTGAAAGAACAGTGGCAAACCGTTGCTCGTTGGGCGCTGTGGTTCGGTGCCGGATTCACCATTATTACGGGTTTAACCGGGCTCTATGCCTATAACACCGTCGCCCATGACACTCCCTCTCACCTGGCGATGACCGATCATCGCAACTGGGCCGTTGTTACCATCACGTTGTTTTTAGCACTGGCCACGTGGTCCATCGTCTGGGTGCGCAAGAACAAACCCCTGGGAACGGTATTTATAGTCTGTATCGCTATTGCGGGCGGCGTTCTAGCCTCCACCGCCTGGCATGGTGGTGAGGTGGTGTATCGCTACGGTCTGGGTGTGATGTCGTTACCCAAGGCGGAAGGTGACGGACACAATCATTCCCATGGCGGTGGCAATGATCACGGTAGCGATAGTGGCAGCGCGGATAACCGCCATGACGACATGAGTAGCGATATGGAGATGGACTTCAGCGGTATGGACGAGACGATGAGCGACGACGGTCATGATCACGAGCATTGATGATCGACCCTATGTGGGAGCAGGTGCGGTGAGATCGTACTCATTAGGCGGCCTGCTGATAGCTATCGTTGTTATTTTTATTGCCGCTGGAGCACGTGTTGTGTTGGTTCATGATGGTAGTCATGCAGGGCCGGTAGTGACACAGATGAACCAAGAGGCCGCTCTGGCGCATGCATTGAATGTTGATTCGAATAATTATTAATGGAGGTGAATGGTATGAAATACTTTAATTCACGGGGAGGGGGTAAAACTCTCTTTCTACCGGTAGTGGGCTTTATTACCTTTATGGTGGGTATAGGTGATGCCGGTGCCTTACCTGCGTTTGCCCGTAAATATCAGGCCAACTGTGCCCTGTGTCATAACAACGAACCACGTCTTAATCCTTTCGGCCAGCAGTTTAAAGAAAATGGTTATCAGATGCCGGGCACCGGCGATGGTGGCATCACGGCCAAACATGTGTTTGAAGGTGAGCAAGGGCCGGTGACCGTGGATGATATTTCCAAAATCATGGCGGTACGCATCCGCGCCGATATCCAGCGACCCTCCTTTAAGCAGGAGACCGACGAGATGAAGGCTGATGGTGTGAGGAGCGATGTGGATATCGTCGTACCGAAGATCGTTAATCTCTTCTTCGCCGGTACGGCCAAAGAGAATCTGAGTTTCTATACTGAAGTGGAATATAACTCCACGGAAGGGGGGGAGGCAGCGCTTAAGTTTGAACGCGCTTTTTTGCTTTTTAATAATCTGGGCGGTCAAAGCATCGCCAATGTCCAGGTGGGTGCCTTCGATCCTTCAGGCCTGTTTGCTTTTCCCACCCACCGTCAGCAGCTCAATCCCATCTTCCCCAAAGCGGATACAACAGGGTTTCCGCCAACGATTAACCGTATTCCACTGATGCCGCTGGCATTCGCCAGCAAAATGTTTGGTCTCACCAAAGGATCAGCGTACGCCGGGGATGATGGTTTCGCCATCCTGCCTTTTGAACCCTATCTCTATAACGCACCGTCGCAGGTGGGGCTTTCGGTACATGGTCGTCCCGGCGGCTTTGGTAGTGGTTTTCTCTACCAGGCAGGTGCGGTCGTCAACGATAAAGCGAACATTGATGGCACGAAAGAAAATCGATATGACCTCTATCTCATGGGACGCTACGACTGGACCACTAATAGTGGCAAGGTGATGCAGGTGTCGGCTTTTTACTACCAGGCGCCTGATGCCGCCATCTCGACGCTGAATATGGGCGGGACTGTGCTTTACGCGGACAGTGCCACCGATATTACTCGTGCAGGTGTAGGGGCACGTGCTCAGTGGGGTAAATGGGACATTTACGCCGCCTACGTAACCGATTCGATTGATAAACCCACCTGGGCCAACTCCGGCAACATGATGGCACCTAACTCCATATGGGAAGAGACAGGCGCAGGCCTAAGCTTCGAAGCCGACTATCGCATGACCAACAAGTTGATGCTGGGGATGCGATACGACCAAATGTCGCCAGGTGGCTTACAGCAACTTCCCATGGGCAGCACGGATCAACTCAATGTGGATGCCTCCTTTTTGGCGGCGATAGCCAAGTATTACACCAGTCCCAATATCGGACTCTACGTTCGTGCCCATTTCAATCTTGAGAGCGACAAAAAGAACCCGATTGGTGGCAGCGTCGATGAGCATTCTGCAACCAATCTGGAGAACATGCTCTCGGCGGGTGTGGACATGGCGTTTTAGTCGTTGTTTAGGGGAGTTCAAGCTGACGCCCCTAAGCTCTAGAGGCAACGATTGATGCTGGTCAGAGGAGGTAATTATGCCACATGACATTATGAACACAATACATGAAACAGGAATGCCCGGTAGCCATCACTGGTTGTTCTGGACGGTGGTGGTGGCCGGGTTTGCGGTGTTGTTCTTTTTGGTTTGGTGGTTTGCTATAGGTGGCAAGAGTCCCCAATAAAACGCTGGTGATCAGTGGTCAGAAAAACAGAGGCGTAGGAGAGAGTGATTATGAAAAAATATGGGATCGTCTTCATTGCTATTTCACTGTTATCGCCAATGGTACTGGCCAGGCCGCTGATGTATGTCCCGACCGGAAACGCGAACGACATTGCCATTATCGATTTGAATACGGACAAAATCATTGGGTACATAAAGGAGCTGGAAAATGCCCACGGTTTGTCGAGTTCCCCTGCTAGTGAATATCTGGTCGCGGGTAGTATGCAACCGCTGGAACATGAAATACCATCAAGCCCGGATAAACCGGCCGCAATCACCGAAGCAGAACATGCAACCCACCACTCTGGTGGTGATAATGAACCGTCCACCAGAGAAAGTTATCTTTCGATCGTGCACCCAAAGCATGGTCACGTCATGCGCCGTGTCGCTGTACAGGGTTTGACCCACCATACCGCCGTGTCACCCGATGGTAAAGTTGCAGTGGCCGTACATTCTGGAAGCGGTGGAATTTCAGTCGTCAATCTCGACACGATGTCAGTAATCAAAACGATAGATACCGGCCAGTGGCCAAACTACGCCATATTTACACAAGATGGCGAACGTCTCTATGTCTCCAATGCCGGAGAGAACAGCATCAGTGAAATCGATACACGCAATTGGAAAGTCGTGCGTGATTTGAAAGCCGGAAAGGAGCCTGAGCATATCGTTTTAGGTAAGCGCGGACAGACACTCTATACCGCCAACAAAGGTGGTGCTACCGCATCTGCCATTGACCTGAAGAGTGGTCAAGTTAAACATACTTATGAGGTGGGTAATAAGCCTCATGGTATTGATGTTTCCGATGACGGGCGTTGGCTATTTGTCGCCAGCAAAAAGGATGGTTTTGTAACGCGAATTAATCTCGCCAGTGGTAAACACAAAACCGTCGATTTAAACCCCGCTCCTTATCATCTGACATATATAAACAACCTGAACAAAGTCTATGTCTCTAGCCGTAAGGAGCCGAAAATCTGGGTGCTTGACCCTGTTACGTTGGTAGTTAATCACACGATAGATTTGGGGGAAGGTGTTGCACATCAAATGGTGATTCGTTCTGAGTAAAAAAGAGTCAAAAAAGCTATTGACCTGTGTGCGGCGCCTAGGATTTACACTTGGGATAACTACAGGATAAAACGATGGGTGAGGATGATGTTAACGGTCAGTGAATTGTCAAAAATCGCTCAAACAACACCGGATGCAATACGCCACTATGTGCGTATCGGTTTGTTAAAACCGTCCCGTGATCCCGTAAACGATTACAAACTTTTTAGCGAAGATGATGTTAAAAAAACAAAATTTATTCGCCGAGCCAAAGGGCTTGGCTTCACCTTAAACGATATCCAAACCATTTTTGAACATAGCAATGATGGACGATCGCCCTGCCCAGCGGTGCGTGACATCATTCGACATCGCATCGATGAAAACAGAAACAGGTTAGCTGAGCTGAATGCATTGCAACAACGAATGGATGATACTTTGGAAAAGTGGAGGTCGATGCCGGATGGCGAGCCTGATGGTGACGCGATCTGTCATTTGATCGAATCGGTCATGTGACGTGGTGGATATTTAATTTATCAAAAAAAGGAGAAATGATATGAAAACTAACTTACTTGCGGGAGCGACAGTTGTTCTTGTCATGCTATCAAGCACAGCCATAGCGGACAAAAATCATTATAAAGATGACGATTCACGCCAGGCGACGCCAGGCATGATGATGTCGGGTGGCATGCCAATGATGGACATGAAAATGATGCACGAGCATATGGCCAAGATGCAAAAAACCATGGAGCGGATTCATAACACAAAAAATAGCAAAGAACAGAAAAAGTTCATGCAACAACACATGGAAGAGATGCATGAAGGCATGGTTATGATGCAAGGAATGATGTCCGGCGATATGCCAGGAAAAATGCCTAAAGGTATGCGCGGGAAAATGTCTGGTGATCAGATGCAAGGAAACATGAGGGGCCGTACGGGGATGATGGATGACGACGATGATATGGCAGACACCAAGGCTATGAGACAACGCCACAATATGATGAAACAGCGCATGGACATGATGCAGGGCATGATGGGCCAGATGATGGAGCACATGATGCAGCAACAGAAAATGGGTATGGAAAAGAAATAGCGTTGGGGAGTGATTCTACTTCTCTTCCACCCGCATTAGATGGGTAGAGAACAAGGTTTTTTTAGCATAGGGAGCAGGATATGAGAAACGATCCGGTGTGTGGCATGAACGTCTCGGATGATTCCGAGTATGCCGTTGAGCACGAAGGGAAGCACTATCGATTTTGTAGTGAAATCTGTTTGTATAAATTCAAGGCCGAGCCACAGCAATATCTCCAAGAAGAAGTTGCGCATGATCATGCCTGTTGCGGTGGTGGTGATGAGCATCATCACGGTCACGCTCACACCGTAGCAATAAAGGATATGGAGGCTGACGAGTCGGCGATCTACACTTGTCCCATGCACCCGGAAGTCGAGCAGCAAGGCCCGGGCAGTTGCCCCAAGTGCGGTATGGCACTGGAACCGAAAGGTGTTCCATTATTAGCCACCAAAACCGAATACACCTGCCCCATGCACCCGGAGATTGTGCAGGATCATCCCGGCAATTGCCCCAAATGCGGTATGGCGCTGGAGCCGCGCACGGTGGAGGCAGAAGAAGATACCAGCGAACTGGACTACATGAGCAAACGTTTCTGGGTCAGTGCGGCGTTGGCTATCCCGGTGTTATTCAGTGCCATGGCTGCCGAGTTCTGGCCGGAAGGCATGGCCGAACTGATCGACCCCAGTCTGCGTCAGTGGCTTGAAATGATTGTATCAACGCCGGTAATCGTCTGGGGAGGCTGGGTATTTTATGTGCGCGCCATACAGTCGGTGGTCACACGTAATCTCAATATGTTCACCCTCATCGGGCTCGGTGTGTCGGTGGCCTGGACCTATAGCGTCATCGCCACCATCGCCCCCGGTATTTTTCCGGCGGCGGTATTTAACGATGTCGGCGTTGTGCCGGTCTATTTCGAAGCTGCGGCAGTCATCACCGCGTTGATATTGCTGGGCCAGATGCTGGAGCTGCGGGCGCGCAGTCAGACCAATGCCGCCATTAAGTTATTGCTTGGGCTGGCACCCAAGACCGCACGTATCGTGCGCGAGGATGGCACAGAAGAAGATATCCCCATGGAGCATGTGCAGGTCGGCGATACGCTACGGGTGCGTCCCGGCGAAAAGATTCCAGTGGATGGCACAGTGATCGACGGCGAAAGTAATGTGGATGAGTCCATGGTGACCGGCGAGCCAATTCCCGTCGCCAAGACGGCCGGAGAGCGGCTGATCGGCGCCACAGTCAACGGCACGGGTAGTTTGCTGATGCAGGCCGAGAAAGTGGGGTCGGACACTCTGCTGGCGCAGATCGTCAATATGGTCGCCGAAGCCCAGCGTTCACGGGCCCCGATCCAAAGGTTGGTTGATATCGTTGCCGGATACTTTGTACCGGCGGTCGTGGTCATTGCCATTATTACCTTCATCGTCTGGAGCCTGTGGGGGCCGGAACCCGCCATCGCCTACGCCGTTATCAATGCCGTCGCGGTATTGATCATCGCTTGCCCCTGCGCTCTGGGACTGGCCACCCCCATGTCCATCATGGTCGGCACCGGCAAAGGCGCGATGATGGGTGTGCTGTTCAAGAATGCCGAGGCGCTGGAGGTGCTGAGAAAGGTCGATACTCTGGTGGTGGACAAGACCGGCACGCTCACGGAGGGCAAACCAAAACTGGTTTCGATGACTGCCGGCGAGGGTTTTGATGAACTGGAGAATCTGCGCCTGGCCGCCACTCTGGAGCGGGCCAGCGAACATCCGCTGGCCGAGGCCATCGTGCAGGGCGCTGAAGAGAAAGGTGTGGAGCTGACTCAGGCCGATAACTTTCAGTCGATCACTGGCAAGGGTGTCACCGGTGTCGTAGATGGCCACAAGGTAGCACTGGGCAACCTCAATCTATTACAAAGCCTCAACATTGATGCCGGTGATCTGCCACAACAGGCGGATAGTCAGCGCGCCGAAGGCCAGACCGTGATGCTGTTGGCGGTGGACGGTAAGGCTGCCGGATTGATCGGTGTAGCCGACCCCATCAAAGAGACCACCCCAGAAGCGATTCGTGACCTGCATAGTGAGGGCATCCGCGTGGTGATGCTCACCGGGGACAGCCGCAAGACCGCCGAGGCGGTAGCGGCCAAACTGGACATCGATCAGGTGCAGGCCGAGGTGCTGCCGGAGCAGAAGGCCAAAGTGGTTAAACAGCTCCAAGCAGAAGGGCGTATCGTCGCCATGGCCGGTGACGGCATTAACGATGCCCCGGCGTTGGCTCAGGCACATGTGGGTGTTGCCATGGGCACTGGCACTGATGTCGCCATGGAGAGTGCTGGAGTGACGCTGGTCAAAGGTGACCTACGCGGTATCGTTCGTGCCCGAAGGCTGTCTCACGCCACCATGCGCAATATCCGCCAGAACCTCTTCTTCGCCTTTATCTATAACGCGTTAGGTGTGCCGGTGGCCGCAGGGGTGCTTTATCCCGTGTTTGGGATATTGCTCTCACCCATTATCGCGGCGGCGGCGATGAGTTTCAGTTCGGTGTCGGTGATCATGAATGCCTTACGCTTACGCAGGGTCAAATTATGAGTATGGAATACTATTGCGAAAGAACTTCTCCCGGGGAACACAAACACACCGGTGCAAATGAGGTTGCAAAGAAGCATCGGAGAAGAAATCTGTGATGAGATACCAAGATTTGAATTCTAGCAGTGAAGAGACGCAGTAAATGCAGGGTGATATCGGATATTCCTATGGGATGTGGGTAGTAGCGGCGTTCAATGTCGGTATTTTCCTCTTTTTCATTCTGAGCTTTCTCAAGCCGCGAGGCGGTCAGGAATGGCGCAGTATGAGTGTCGTGACCGCCTTTCTGGTGGCGCTGTTCGCCGAGATGTACGGTTTTCCTTTGACCATCTACCTGCTTTCCGGCTGGTTGGGCGACGCCTACCCGGTGCTGCAGCCCTTTAGCCATAAGTTCGGTCATCTTTGGGTGGTCGTGTTCGGTGGTTCCGATCTGGCGTGGGCCGTGGTGATGGGGTTGAGTCTCGTATTGATGATCATGGGTTACCTGTTGCTTTCCAAAGGCTGGACTCAAATCCATGCCGCTCGCGGTGGTCTGGTTATCGATGGTATCTACGCCTATGCTCGTCACCCCCAATACACGGGGCTGTTTCTCGTCATCATTGGTTTTCTGGTGCAGTGGCCCACGCTGTTAACGGTGATCATGGCGCCCATCCTCCTTTTCGCCTATGTGCACTTGGCCAGGGTCGAAGAACGGCGCGCTGAGGCAGAGTTCGGCGAAGCCTATAACGAATACGTGCGTAAAACACCGGCCTTTTTTCCACTCATCGGTCAATGGAAGGCTTTTTTAACGGTAGAGGTGGCGGATATTGAAGAACAACGGTAGCCGTTTGTTGTTGGGGCCTGTCTGACAGGGTCTCACTATTTGGAGGTGACATATGGAAGGTTTAGGTTCGTTTTTACTCCTTGCGGTGCTGTTTTTTCTCATGATGCGCTACGGCTGTGGTGCGCACATGATGCACGGTCATGGTGGTCACGACCACTCTCATGGAGATAACAAGGATACGAAACACATTGACCCCGTTTGTGATATGGAGGTCGAGACCGAACAGGGCTACGGCAAGATGTATCAGGGTGCACTCTATCGTTTTTGTTCAAAGAACTGCCTCGACAAGTTCGACGCCGATCCAGAACGTTACCTAAATAAAGAGCAGGGAGAAACGCCATGACATGTTGCCACCATAGACAGGGGATTTCCTTGCTAGGCGTAGGCCATGCTACCAGCTTGACCTTAGCGATTAGTTTTACGCTCTGCGTCGTTTTTGATCTGCTCTTTCCGGACCATGCGATGTACGAAACCTGGCAAAAGCTGTTGCCAGGTTTTGAGTGGATCAGTTGGAAAAGCTTTTTTCTAGGGTTGATCGAAGCCTATGGCTACGGGTGGTTTTTTACCCTGATCTGGGTGCCGATCTACAACTTTGTTGTGTTGGGTGGTCGACAGAAGAAGGGCAGCGAAGGGTGACTCGATAGTGGGCGGTAAGTGCCACGTGTCAGAAGAGAGATGCCCAGCCACCCGGCCAAGCCGTTTCTACGACTGCACCCTCAACGAGAAGCTGCTCTATAGCTCGTTTCTACTACTGGTGGGGCTGGCTTATATTATGGCGTTGGCCTATCTCTATACCAGTTTCGAGGGTATCGACAGCAAGCCGGGTCTATCGGTCGAGGATGTCGCCGACAACTACTACGGTAACCGTAGCGGTACACGACTGGAAGCAGCGCTACGAGGCCCTATGGCCAGTTATATTGAAACCGAACAACGCCACCATGTGGTTGAGTGGTTGAAGTCAGGCGCACTGAAAGAGGGTTACGATAAAACCGTTCGCTCCATTCTCGCCGAGCGTTGTGTCGCTTGCCACAGCGCAAATAACGAGATGAAAATTCCCGACCTGTCTGGGTATGAGACTGTAAAACAGGTGGCTAACGTCGATACCGGGGTTTCGCTCCACAGCCTGATGAAGGTCTCTCATATCCATCTGTTTGGGATCGCACTGGTGGCGCTTGGCATTGGCCTTGTGTTCCGTTTCGCGTTGCTGCCAGCCTGGTTTCAGCACACCTTAACCTTGCTACCGTTTATTGCCATCTTTACTGACATTGCCGCCTGGTTTCTGACTAAGTGGGACCCGGTTTACGCCTACACCGTGGTCACCGCCGGCGCCGTGTTAGGGGTAGCGTGGGCGTTGCAGATAATAATTTCACTCTACCAGATCTGGTTTTTGCGGAACCCGGCGGTGCACGAGGGGGATAACAGTGACCCCTAACAAAGAGTTCACTACCCCTTGTTTTCACGAAATTCGCTTTTATGGCTGTGGTGGTCAGGCTGCGGTACCTGTGCTCAGGAGTGCCCTTGCGGGCATATCGATATGGAATCCGTGGCGAAGTAGTCAGAGGAGAAAAGTGATGGAATGGTTAACAAGTAATTGGTTAGTGCTTTTGTTGGTGCTGTGCTGTGTCGGCATGATGTTTATGTATGGTGGGCACCGCAAGTCGGGTGGCGATGACGATAAACACCGGCACTGACTTTGGTGTTAATCAACGATGAGGAATAACAACAATATCGACCTCAAGCGACCTGTCGAAATTGCCGGGGCTGGCCTGGCCGGCTTGGTGGCGGCGATTACCTTGGCCCATGCGGGGCGCGAAGTGGTTGTGCATGAAATGCAAAAAGAGGTGGGACACCGCTTTGGCGGCGATTTTCAGGGCATGGAGAATTGGACCACCAAAGAAGATGCGTTGGCGGTGTTACAAGTATTAGGGTTGACGACAGACTTTACCGCCATGCCTTGCCGTAACGGCGTGGTTTTCGATCCTGCCGGCAAACCCCATGAGATAAAAAGTGACGAAACGCTGTTTTATCTGGTGGAGCGCGGTCCCGGCCCTGGCACTCTCGACAGCGCTCTGCTGAGGCAGGCCCAGGGGCTCGGTGTGGAGGTGCGCTTCAACAGCCGACTGCGTCACATGGTGGGTGACGGCATCCTCGCCGCCGGTCCGCGTGCCGCAGATGCTATTGCCGTGGGCTATCACTTCGAGACCGATATGGCGGACGGTTACTGGGCGATCTGCGACGATGAGCTTGCCCCCAAAGGCTACGCCTATCTTTTAGTGATGAACGGCAGGGGCACAGTTAAAAGCTGTATGTTTTCCGGCTTCAAACAGGAGAGGCTTTATGTGCAGCGCACTGTCGAGGCGTTTCAACGGCTGGTGGGATTGGAGATGCAAAACCCCCAACCCCACGGAGGCAGCGGTAACTTCCACATCCCACCGAGCGCTTACAACGGCCCCCATCCACTGGTGGGAGAACAGGCCGGCTTCCAGGACACACTGTGGGGCTTCGGCATGCGCCTGGCGATCTCGTCAGGCGTACTGGCCGCGCAAAGCCTATTGAACGGTGAAAACTATGACACGCTTTGGCAGCGTGAGCTGAAACCGCAGATGGAGACCTCGGTAGTCAACCGGGCGCTGTTCAGTCTGCTGGGTAACCGCAGCTATGGCTGGTTTTTGCGGCGGCTCGTCTCCCGACCAGGTTTACGCGAGTCCCTGCTGTGGCAATATCAGCCATCGTTACTTAAACGTTTATTACGTCCCTGGGCTAAGCGCCGTTACGAGAGCCGGCGTAAAGATACCACCTGTGGCCATATCGATTGCCATTGTGTCTGGTGTCGTGGGGAACGCTGTGTTCATGATTAACCGCATAGGGAGATAGCGTGAGCATGTTTTCCAAAAAATTCCGAGTGCTCGTATTTCACGCATTGGTTGGTGCCTTCGTCGGTATATTGGTGTTGCACCCTGTTACCAAGGTCGTTTATTGGTTTGAATTCAGGCACGAGCTCGGTGCTTCCGGTGAAAATTTGTGGCGCTTTCTTCTCAGTCGTATCGAGTCGGCATTTGTCCTGGAGATGATGCCGATGAATCTGATTTTTTCGCTCATCGGAGGCAGCATTGGTTTGGTATTCGCCATCTACCACCTAGCGCTCGTCAGGCAGCAGCGCACGATGCACTATCTGGAGAAAGAACTGGCTGAGGATCTACCTTCCCTGATATTGGGAGGAGAGGGTGAGCATCTGGAATTCAAGGCGTCAGTGCGCTGGGATTTCCATCAGGGAAAGCCCAATCGTGCACTTGAAGTTGTGATTGCAAAAACGTTGGCGGGTTTTATGAACCATCATGGCGGAAGCCTGCTTATTGGCGTGACTGACGATGGCGAGATTGTCGGCCTGGAGCATGATTACAAGACGCTTAAACACGAGGGCCAGGATGGTTTCGAACGCTGCGTGACGGACATTGTAACGACGCGGCTAGGTGCGGATTTATGTTCATTGATTCACTGTGTATTTTATGAAATAGAGGGTAAAGATATCTGCCGCGTGATTGTCGAGTCTGCGTCTGCTCCCGTCTACCTGCAAGATGGAAAAATTTCCAGATATTTCTTGCGCACTGGAAACGGCACGCGTGAACTTGATGCGCGTGAAACCATGGCGCACGCAACGCAACGGTGAGGCAGATAAACGATGACCTTTTATGTGCAAGGACTCAATAGTCATGAACTGATGCCTTTGGGAAAGGTTTTTAAAGAGCCTGTCGTTGAAAAAGTGGAAGCGATTGTTCCCGAGCATGCCATTGACGAAAAAGCACATCGCCAAGGTGCCGGAAAACATGGCCAACAGCGCGATGCCGCCAAAGCGTATCAATCCGTCAAACAACTACCACGGACTGAAGCCACCGTGCTTGCCGCACAGATCATGAACTCGCCCGTGGTGACGATGGGGCCGCAAGCAACGCTCGATGAGGCGATGATTCTGTTTCGCGCAAGACGATTTCGCCACCTGCCCGTTGTTTCATCGAAAGGGATGTTGATCGGTATGGTGTCGGATCGGGATATTCTGCGCGACCTGGGGGGTGTTACGGAAAACTATCAATCGCGAGCGCGGCATAATGGCGAAGAGCGAGTCGAGCGGCTGATGAAATCGCCCGTATTGACGGCAAGCCGGGACACCGACGTTCGCTATATCGCCCGCCTGTTTGTCGAGCGGCGGGTCGGTGCATTACCGATAGTCAGCGATGGCGAGTTAAAGGGCATCATCGCGCGCAGCGATGTGTTGAACGCGGTGATGCGCCACTTTGTGTTGGAGCTGTGGGCATGATGGTCGAACCTTGCTCATGCAATCCACTGCCCGGGCCGAGGATGCGAAGCGATGCCATTGAGCTCTATACCGAGGGAGATCAATTATTTGAGGCCATTATCGAGGCTATCGGCAGCGCGCAACAGCAAGTGTTGATGGAAACCTACATTTTTGCCGCGGAGCTGTTGGGCTGGAGTGTCAGTCGGTGGTTATAGCGATTTTTAGAGAAGTTATTTTTATTGATTCAATTTGAAGTTTGAAAATGAGGTGAGTTGTTATGGTTCGTGATCCCGTCTGTTTAATGGAGCTTGATCCGCGCAAGGCGAAAGCCGTAGCTGAATATAGGGGCCGAACCTACTATTTCTGTTCCGAGCAATGTAAAGAGAAATTCCTGGCGCGGCCGCAGACGTTTCTCGACAAGGCACCGGGCATGCGGATCACGGTGGGTGTGATGGGTTCGGCGGATAACGAGCAGCCGCAGCAGGCGAAGGGGATCGCCTACGCATTGGGGCAGGCGATTGCCAAACGGAACTTTGTGCTCATCACCGGTGCGTGCCCTGGCCTTCCTTATGAATGTGCTCGTGGCGCGACGAACGCGGGCGGTCTCTCCGTCGGCATCTCCCCAGCGTTGAGCCTGGATGAGCATGTGCACAAATATCACTCCCCCTCGGATTGTTTCGATGTGATTATTTACACCGGCAGCGGTCTGATGGGGCGCGAGGTGACCAATATTCGCTCCAGCGACATGGTGCTCATCCTTGGCGGTCGCTCCGGAACGCTGGGTGAATTCGCCATCGCCTACGATGAGGGCAAGCTGATCGGCGTGCTGGAAGGGAGCGGTGGCATTACCGCAAAGATTCCCCGATATCGTTGCCAGTTTCGGGGACAAGGATACCGGCGCACGGCTGATCTACGATGCCAATCCACAGCAGTTGATGCTGAAACTGACGGAGGCATATACCACCGAACATTACAAACACCCTTCTTGCTTTTGTCACGAAGATTCAGCAGCAGGTTGATTCATGGCTGACAGGATGAAGGTAGGGGTAGTGTTGAGTTCGGGTGGCGGCCGTGGGGTGTTCGCCCACACCGGGTTTTTACTGGCTTTGGAACAGCTGGGCGTTGAGATTGCCGCGATCGCGGGTTGCAGTGCCGGTGCGCTGGTGGGCGGGGTTTACGCCAGCGGCACCGACCTGCACGACTGGGCCAAGAGCCTTGCACAAGTCCATACACGGCAATACTGGACCCCCGATCCATGGACGCGTTTTTTTTGGCAGATGATTGTGCGTAAGGGGCGCGGCTACACCGGTCTTTCGGAGAGTAAAGCGGGCATCGAGTTTATCCGCAATAATTTGGCCGAGCAGACTTTCGAGACATGCCGGATACCTTTTTACAGCCTCGCGACCAACCTGACCCAGGGGACTAAAACCCTGTTCTCGACGGGCGATCTGGCGCCGCGCATCATGGCCAGTGCCGCCATGCCGGTGTTGTACCGTCCGGTGGAGATCAATGGGGAGCTCTATAGCGATGGCGCGACCATCGAATTGGCCTCGACCGAAGCAATATGTTGCCGACACCAATTGGACGCACTGATCGTTCATCACGCCTCAGTCCATCGGGAAGGTCCGGAGGGCTTGGCGCACGCGCTGCGGCAACCGTGGTCGCTGGTGGAAATTCTCTACCTGTTGCTTTATCGCAAACGTCCCTGGTATCTATCCGACCAGGCGTTGGCCCTTCATCAGTGCCGTTGCGGTTGTGGTGCCCCTGTTGTTGTTGTGGAGCCCGATTTGCCGGAACTTGCCTGGCCCCTCAGTGAAGGCGGCGCCAGGGTGCAGGCCGCCGCCATGCAGCAAACCCTGGACTTGCTGAAAGCGCATAGCGGCACCCTTGCGAGCGACCAAAGGAGAGAAAAATGATGGCAGATCAATATGTGTGGTTACTCTGGTCGAGTGCATTTATGGTGCCCTGGACGTTGGTTTATTTCGCCTTTCCCGCCCACCGCCGGGCGATGCTGTGGGCCAGCCTGTTCACCATGCCGTTTGGTCTGACCGAACCCCTGTTCGTGCCGGAGTACTGGTTGCCGCCCAGCCTGTTCGATCTGGCTGCGAATACCGGGTTCGACATCGAGAGTCTGATCTTCTGTTTCGGCATCGGCGGTATCGGAGCCGTTTTCTATAATGTGCTGAGTGGAAAAAGCTATCGCGCTGTTGGCCAATGTGAGCGCCGAAGTTCGTTGCATCGCCATCATTACAAAGCATTGGCGGCCCCCTTCATCGCATTCGTACCGCTCTATTTTTTACCCTGGAACCCCATCTACCCTTCAATCATCGCCATGTTGATCGGCGTTATCGCGACTACGCTCTGCCGACCAGATTTGAAACGTAAAAGCTGGATCGGTGGCCTGTTGTTCCTGATTTATTACGTCATTTTTCTTGCGGGCCTGGAGTGGAGCGCACCGGGATATATCGAACGGGTCTGGAATCTCAATGCGCTGTCGGGGATATCTTTGGGTTTCATGCCCGTCGAGGAACTGCTGTTTGCCGTGTTCTTCGGTATGTACTGGTCCGGTGTGTATGAGCACTTTACCTGGCGCAAAGTGACTGATGATGAAACCGCAACTCATAACGGGTGTAAGTGAAAGCACAATGCAATCGCAAAAAAAGATGGATGGCTGCACTGAAAATCTGGTTGAGGAATTTGATACCGGACGGGAGCGACTCGCCGGTGCGTTGACACTTGGGGCCTTGCTTATCGCTTTTATCATGGCCAATTCACCGCTCTACGAGGCCTACTGGTTTGTTCACCATACGCCGGTATCGATCCAGGTTGGCGATTTCGGCCTCGACAAGCCGTTGATCGCTTGGATCAACAAGGGCTTGATGGTGTTCTTTTTCCTGCTCGTCAGTTTGGAGATAAAACGCGAGATGCTGGAGGGGCGGTTAGCGAGCCTGCACCAGCTTGCCTTACCTGCCCTGGCAGCCCTGGGTGGGATGGTGGTGCCCGCAGTGATCTATCTATCGATCAATGGCGGTGATCCGGTCGCAGCAAGGGGCTGGGCCATTCCCATGGCAACCGATATCGTGCTGGCTCTGGCGGCGCTCTCCCTGTTCCGCAGGCGTGTTCCTGATGGCCTGTTTGTCTTTCTCATTGCGCTGGCGATTTTTGATGATGTGGGGGCCATCCTGGTGATTGCCCTCTTTTATCCAGAGACACTTTCCGTTTCTGCGTTGATGGTTGCGGCACTGGGCGTGGCATTACTGTTTACACTGAACCGCTTTAAAGTGGTTGCGACGACGCCTTACGTGTTGGCAGGCGTTTTTCTCTGGGTGGCCCTGCTGAATTCGGGCATCCACGCGACCCTGGCTGGCGTTGTGGTGGCACTTGCGATTCCATTGAACGGGGTGACAAATGGCGTGGCCTATTCTCCGCTACGGGAGATGGAGAGCCGTTTGCGTCCCTGGGTCGCGCTGGGCATCGTGCCGGTATTTGCCTTCTTCAACGCCGGCATTGCACTGCCGCCGGGACTCGGTGCTGACGTTCTATTAACACCACTGACCCTGGGTATCGTTCTGGGACTGTTTCTGGGTAAGCAACTGGGCATTTTCGGGATCACCTGGTTGGCTGCAAAGCTGGGCATAGGACGGTTACCCGAAGGTGTCACCTGGGTGCATATATACGGTGTTGCATTGCTCGCCGGTATCGGTTTCACCATGAGTCTTTTTATCACCTCCCTGGCTTTTGTCGATGCCGAGCAGCTGGCGGCGGCGCGTTTTGCCATCATTATCGGTTCGCTGATTTCAGCCGTCGTTGGATTGTTTGTGTTGCACTTTTATAGTCCGGAGCTTGCGGCAGAAAGCACAAGTAGGCAGAAGGGATAAGTCATGTTCAAGTTGGTCTATCGCCAACTCGTCTATGAGCCATTCCGTACCTTGTTAACATGCGGGGCCATTGCCAGTGCCCTGGCGGTTATCCTACTGCTGGAGGGTTTCCAGACCGGCCTTCTTGTCCAACTCAAAAACGTGGCGCTTAACCGGGGTGCGGACTTGATCGTCGCCCAAACCGGCGTGACTAATTTTGTTGCCAGTCGCTCGTTATTACCGCAACTGAGTCGTGAGCGAATCGAATCCATTGCGGGCGTGAACGAGGCTCATCCCATTACCATGGTGCCGGTAATTTATGAAAAGCCAGGTTATCGCAAGAGCCCGATCTTTTTTGTGGTCTACGATACGGGTGGCGGGCCTTCAAAACTCAAGGCCGGCTACGCAGCTAAAGAACCGCGAGAGATTGTGATCGATGAGTCCCTGGCGGTGCTTTACGATCTTAACGTGGGTGACCCCTTTATCGTGGCCGATTTTGAGTTCCGCATCTCCGGCATTGCGGAACAGGCATCGGCGCTGTTTACCGCTTTTTCGTTCATCAATTACGACGACATGATCGATTTCTTTTTCGATTCCGACCTGGTGGGGGATATCAGCAATCTTCCGTTGTTGAGTTACCTCTTGGTTGAATTGGAGCCGGGCACAGATAAACAAGCCATTGCAACGGAAATAGAGGCCATCGAAAGTGAAGCGGATGCCTTTATGCCGGAGCAGCTATCACAAAATGATGTTGCCCTGGGGCGCACCCTGTTTGGTCCGGTGATGGGTGTATTGATCGGTGCCGGTTATATCATCGCGCTATTAGTGGTTGGCATGATTATGTTCGCGGCGGTTCATGCGCGACTGCGCAATTTTGGTGTGATGAAGGCCTTGGGTTTTCCTAATCAGGCTTTGGTTAAAGGGATGATACTGGAGTCACTGGTAATGGTTTTATTGGCCTTTCCGTTTGCGATGTTGTTGGCATCATTGGGGAGTTGGGTGATTGAAACGCGGGTGCCTCTTTATCGGGTGCCCGTGATGGAAGCCGTGCCGCTGTTACGTACCTTTGTTGCGGCATTGGCGCTGGGTGTGATCGGCGCGTATCTGCCATATCGATTCATCGCCAAACTCGACCCCGCTGTTGTCTTCAGGAGTTGAAATGATTTACTGGAGCCTGAAAACACTTTTTTCTGAACCGATGCGCTTAATCGTTAGCGCCTTGGCTGTCGCTGTTTCGTTTATCTTGGTGATCTTTTTCAGCGCGGTGTTTGAGGGTGAGTCCGAACAGATGGTTGTCTATCTGGAGGAGATGGAGGCCGATGTTTGGGTGATGCAGAAAGGCGTCTCCAACATGCATATGACCAGCTCCATGGTGTGGGACTGGAAGGCAGACAAGATCGCACAAATGCCGGAGGTAAAGGAAGTCGTAGCGATCCTCTATTTCAATGGCGGGGTGAAGATCGGCGGCAAGAATTGGTTCTCCTACGTTATTGGTATCTCATCCGAATACCCTCGCTCCGCTCCGTGGGCAATAGCACAAGGTAAAGCCATGCCCAGCCCCGGTGAGGCAGTGATCCCTGAAGTGATTTCACAACTCACCGGTGTACAGATTGGCGATGAGATAACGATGATCGACCGGCCTTTAAGGATCGTGGGTTTGTCGAAAGAGACCTTCTCCATGTCGAGTTCGATCGTTTTCGTCTCCAGGGAAGAGCTGGGCGATCTGCTTGGAGGTCGTGACCAGTTCAGCTACATCATGGTCTATGCCGAGCCGGGTGTTGATGCACAGGTGCTGGCTGAACGCATCAAACAAGAGATCGACAAGGTCAATGCGCTCACCAGCGAAGCATTCATCGCCAGTGACCGACAACTGGCGGTGCAGATGGGGGCCGAGATCGTGCGCATGATGACGATGATCGGTACACTACTGGCGACCCTGATCGTCGCCTTCACTGCCTATTCGTTAATTGCGAGAAAAAAGCAGGAACTGGCGATTGCCAAGGCGCTTGGCTTCGGTAATGGCCAGATCTATCTGGCCGCATTGAGTCAGAGTGTCGTGGTTACCGTATTGGGGCTGCTGTTTGCGTTGCTGATTTCGTTCACCCTGCTGGAGTGGTTGCCGGCGGTTGTACCGCAGATCAATCTCTCTGTACGCCTGCACCAGTTCACCTCCATCGCCATGGTGACCCTGCCGATGGCTATCCTGGCATCCCTCGTTGCCGCGCGCACTGTGGCCAAGCTTGATCCTATGACCGTTTTCCACCAATGAGGCGTTTATGAATACAGACACCATTCTAAAGGCGATCGCGCTCAACAAATATTTTGGCCAGGGTGATGCCTTGGTTCGTGCCGTGGAGAATGTGAGCCTGGAGATTAGACGCGGAGAGATGGTGCTGATCATGGGACCATCGGGTTCCGGCAAAACAACCCTGCTATCTATGCTCGGTGCCTTGTTGAGTCCCACCTCGGGACAAATGGCCATTGATGGCACCGATATCAGTTCGATGAAAGCGGCGGCGCTTGCCGCGCTACGGGCGCAAAAGATCGGATTTGTATTTCAGGCGTTTAATCTTTTGGAGGCGCTAAGTGTTGAGGAAAACATTCTCTTCCCGGCACAGCTTAGCGTGGAGGGCGTGCAGGGTGCCAGAGGGCGATTAGATGAATTGTTGGAACGATTGGGGTTGGCTGCCCGGCGCAAAGCCTTACCCAGTAGCCTATCCGGTGGCGAAAAACAGCGCGTTGCCATCGCTCGTGCCTTGATTAATCAGCCCCCGATTATTCTTGCCGACGAACCCACTGGCAATCTCGACTCCCACAAGGGGCAGGAAGTGATGATGATCTTGCACGACATTGCCCGTGATGAAGGGTGTGCGGTATTGATGGTGACCCATGATCCCAGAGTCGAAGAGATTGCCGACCGCGTATTGTGGCTGGAGGACGGTGCATTACGTGACCGAAAATCAGAACAACACTCGTGGGTAATCGATCCCGTCTGTGGCATGCGCGTGGATGAGTGGACGGCCTCGGTTACCACTGAATATAACGATAAGAAATTCGTGTTTTGCTCGGGCCGTTGTTTGGGCCGTTTTAATGCACAGCCGGAGCGCTACCTCGATGAAACAAAACACCGGATTTAGGATTGAATACCATGGTCTTTCGTACCGAGGAGGAGCTACCTAAATGTTACTTTTGACCATAAACGCGGGTAGTTCCTCTTTACGTTTGAGTCTCTTCGAACAGAGCTGCGATGGTTTGGTGTGTATGAACGAGTCCTATCACGACGGGGTTACCGAACGTGACCTGTCGTTGTTGGGTGATTTCATCGCTTCAGTCGACGCTGCGGAAATTAAGCTGATTGTGCACCGGGTGGTTCATGGCGGTGCGTTGTTGACAACATCGTGTTTGATTGACGAGGTTGTAGAGGAGGAGATCGAACGGCTGACATCTAATTCAAACTGCCCACCTTCGGTCTGTAAGGTCTTGCGTGTGTAGCCGTTACGCTGATTACCTATCTCAGATTGCTCATGACGTGCGAAGCCAAGATGATCATCAAGCTCAGCGTTTAAGGCCGCCTCAACCGTGATCTTGGTCAGCATCTGCCGGAACTCGTTGAGATCGGCTTCGCCCTTGATATTTTTGGCAGCCGCTTGGGCGATTGCGTATAGTTCTTTGTTTTTCATTGTTTGCCTAGCCTTTCCCATTGCTGGGGTTAATGATAGGCAGTTACACAGATTTTTAGTACGGTCTCTCTTAACTTCCAGTAACTTCAACGTAGGCTTGATAAATTATTCGTACATCCTCTTCTGCACGATGCTGCCGGTATTTACCGGATTCAGCAAGCCGTGCCTTTGCCTTATCAAACGCGGGTATTTGATCCTTTTCCAACAAATCATAAATCGATTCGATATGGAACAGCTGTGCCGTGTTGGTAACAGAAAATAGCGTACCTATCCAGTCGGTATCCCAATGAACAGCATCACTGTAGAGTATCCCATTTGAACTTTCGACACATTTTATAAATTCATCAACGACTTGTGAAGCACTCAACCCTTCCCTTTCCAGTATTTCTCTGGAGATTCCATGCATGCCCTCAGCAATGAAACACCAATATAACCAATTCGCTTCTGGTTTGATCAGCCAGGATTTTCTTTGTCCATTAATCAACACAGCCAATTCAATCGGGTAAGAATCAAAGTGTAAGCCACTGGCTTCGATATCAATAATATTAATGTTGCTCATAAGAAAAACATAAATTCTTTTGGGGCGAAAATATTTCGCTTCTCAAAAATGGGGGATGATGGCTCATTCTTCCAAAAAGTTTGCTTCTCCGGTTTGGTCACGGAAAACCGCTCTTTAACAAAAGAGATCAGATAGCGTTTTCAATAAGAGAATTTTTATGAATAGCACGCCATTTTTCCATTACTATAATAGACCTCTGTTAAATGTGAATTAAGCACTAAAAAACATCTTATTTTTTAAAAACCACCGGGTATTTAACGCAGAGTTTTTAGTGTTTTTCTTTGCGCCCTCTGCGTCTCTGTGATCTCTGCGTTTATAACACGTCACTTAGGATCGCTCGAACAATAACTGTCTCATTGGTGAACTGGCTCGGTTTTTTGGGGTGTGTACAAAACTCTGGTGGAACCGCTACGCTTGTTCCACCCTACCTGTGTATACCACTGAAGTTGGCGTATTCATAATCAGAGTTGGAAATATGTCAGAATCAGGGTAGTGGTTTGTTTGTTCCGTCTCCTCAAACACAAGGTAAAGCCGTCGGGTGAAACAAGCGTAGCGGTTCCACCAAAAGGTCAAGGGAAGAACATCAGTCCTTTCAACCTGTATTACTCTCTACCCAGCCAAAAAGCGACAGTTATTGTTCGAGCGATCCTTATCAGAGCCACTACGATATAACCCCCATTGTACTGGAACGCTTGTCCGGGGGCTTAAACCTCTGGATTCCGGCTAAAAACATGCCGGAATAACGGTGTTTTCAGTAACAAAAGTGCTAACAGTTTGAGAGCAAAATCGACTCCACCAATTTTACCGAGAAAGTCGGACTGTTGTTCATTAGGTTCGGTCAAGCGTGGCTCCAGCACTTTCGAGATAACCGAAGTAGACGAGTTCAAAAATGTGGGCATGGAATCCGGGGCTCTGGAAGTCAGTATCAAAGTTCCCATTTGGGTCGCTCATTCGTGGATAGAGCACATTGATTAGATTGCGCGCACCTGTATGGTGCGTCGAATCTCTTAAGTGCGATGAAATTTGGGTATAGCGGGGCCGATTTCAATCGACCCACAAACAGTTCAGTGATAAAGCATGAATTGTTCGACAGCTGAGAAATTGTGTGATTTTTGAGCAGGTTTATCTCATAACCTGTTCAGGAGTATTATTTTTTTAAATGAGGTGATGGCTCAAATCTCCTTAATATCCCCATTACATGTTCTAATGGCTGATGGTTTCCAGGTTGGAGGTAAGGGAGATCTACATTGCGTAAAGAACATAACTTGTGGTGAGAATACTGGTGTTATGGCACTGGAAAATAATAAATTTCCCTGTCTGGAATGGCAGGATGTTGAGGGCTGTTGTCATCGGGTAGATGTCATCGAAAGATTATATATCGGACGGATTTGTCAGGGAGTGCCTGCTGATAAATGTATCATCATTGATGATGTGAACGTATCCCGGGATCATGCGGTTATTACTTGTGTCGGACGTGCTCTTACTATCAAGGACTCCAGTCGGAACGGGACGTGGGTGAATAATGTTCGCGTTACTTCGGGTGGCGAACAAAAATTGACTTCAGGTGACTTTGTGCACATTGGTTCAATAACGTTGCATGTCGTTTTTCCTGAGCAATTGAAGCACCATAAACCAGGTGAGGTTGATCCAGTTGAGACCACTCGGGTTTTGTCACGACAGGAAACGG
>Ga0316202_10000674_pt1 | contig 33615 bp, 28 predicted proteins | sample 3monrhotite_MG_FD_204934 | JGI IMG/M metagenome (GOLD analysis project Ga0316202, IMG submission 204934) | Microbial mat bacterial communities from mineral coupon in-situ incubated in ocean water Damariscotta River, Maine, United States -... | ecosystem: Environmental > Aquatic > Marine >...
CAAGCGCCCCGGACCATAGCCGCCACTCAGCCCGGACAGCCTCCAGCCCAGCCGGGCTCTGGGCCCATGAAGACCCAGCCCCGCCAGGCTCCGACCCAGAACCAACCCTCCCCCGCTCCCTTGGGGGGGTCCCCGCCGGTCAAGCCCCCAGGCGGGCCCCAGACTGGGCGCCCCCTGCGGGCCCCTGCGGTGCGCCCCCCGCCCGCGGCACCACCCACGCTCCCTTTCACGCGCTCCCGCGTGGCAGCAGGTCCGCCGAACTTGGGCGGAGGAATGTTCGGGCTCTCGCCCGCCCCGCCCCCCGGCTCAGCGCCCCCGACCAAGGGCGACACGCGCAAGTCGGTCCCGCGCCCCAAGAGCAGCGAGCGCCTCGCCCTCTCCAAGCAAGACCTGGAGGGCGGCGATCCACCCGTTCAAGACGAGCGCTGGCGGAAGCTGGCCGAGGTCGCCTGCGCCATCAACATGGTCCACGACCTCGAGCAGCTCCTCGAGGAGACCCTCGACGCGGTCCTGTCCCTGGTCCCCGCCAAGAGCGCCTTCCTGGTCTTGATCGAGGAGGGGGAGCTCGTCGTCCGCGCCAACCGCAACGCTCCAGACGTCGACTTCAGCAGCGAAGGCCACCGCCTCAGCCGCCAGGTGTGTCACGAAGCGATCCAGCAGAAGCGTACTGTCCTGACACAAGATGCGACCAGCGACAACCAGCTCGGCCAATACCTCTCGGTCGTGAACCTCAAGCTGCGCTCGATCCTCTGCGTCCCCTTCTCCTTTCAAGAGGAGGTCCTAGGCGTCGTCTATCTCGATGAGCCCGGCGGAGACCCCTTCGCCGATCAGGGCGCCGAGGTCGAGCTCGTCGGCGCCTTCGGTGACCTGGCCGGGATCGCCCTGGCCAACGCGCGGATGCTCATAGAGACCCGCGAGCGCGAGCGCATGGCCCAGGAGTTGGCCATTGCGAGCCGAATCCAGCAGGGGCTCCTCCCGGGCAAACCACCGACGCCCAATGGTCTGGAGCTGGCCGGCCGAACCGTCGCTGCGCGTGGGGTCGGCGGGGACATCTACGACTACTTCACCCGCGAGGTCCCGACGACGGACGTCTTGATCTCCATCGGCGACGTGGCGGGCAAGGGCGTCGGAGCGGGCCTCGTGATGGCCAGCGTGCGAGCCCTTCTCCACGCCTACGGCGAGGTCTACGAGCGAACCGACGTCCTGCTGCGACACCTAAACGCGGTCCTCTCGCGTGACCTCCAGCCTGGGATCTTCGTCAGCTTCCTCCTGATTCGCTACGACCCAGCCACAGGCCGAATGCACTACACCGGCGCTGGTCACGAGCACCTTGTCGTCTATCGCCCGAGCACCGGCCAGACCGAAATGGTCCGAGCCGGAGGTGTCGTGCTGGGACTCGTCGAGGACCTCGGCGAGCGGATCAAGGAGGAGACCCTGACCCTGCTCCCCGGCGACGTGGTCTGCCTCTACACCGACGGCGCGACCGAGGCCCCTGACGCCGAGGGCGAGGAGTTCGGCCTCGAGCGCCTCGCAGACGCGGTCCGCGACGGCCCCCTAGACCCGGCCGCGATAGTCGAGCGTGTGATGAACGCCGTCCAAGCCTTTGAGAACGCCCCCGAGAGCCACGACGACCTGACGGTGGTGGCTCTGCGCAAGACCTAGCGAGAGGCCTGTCGAGGGTTCCCGCGCGTCCCTTGGCAAGCGCTCAGCCCTGAGTCACCCTGGCGAAGTTGCCACTTCCCGAACGACATCTGGAGACCGCTCGGCTCGCCCTCGTGCGCGCTGCGCTGACGGGCCTCGTGCTCGGGCTCCTGGCCCTCGCCTACTCGTGGATCTGGAGCCGCTTCGATGTCTTTCGCCTCCCAGGCTCAGCCGTGGGCCCAAACTGGGTCTACGTCGCCTGGTGCGCCTTCCTCGCCCTAGGATTCCCGCTCGTGACCGCTGGAGAGCGGCGACTGGGGCCGCTCCGCGCCAAGCAGGTCGTGATCTTCCTCCTGGCCTGCAGCGCCTTCACCTTCCTCTGGGGACACCAGTATTCGCACCTCGCGGCGATCTCGGAGGGAAGGGGCTGGGCTTCGCTCGTCTCGAACGTGCTCGATCCACTGAGGCGCTACGCGGCCAACTGGAAGACTCTGATCTATCCCCTGGGCTGGTCTCTGACCCTGGCACTTCCTCTCCTCCTCCTCCTCAAGTTGCGCCGAGCCCGAGCGCAGCTCATGGCTCAGGCTCTGCTCCCCGGACTGATGGCCCTCTCACTCGACGTCGCCCTTCGGCTCTACGACGCCCACCGGGCAGGGATCGAGATTCAGATTTCCTTTGGGACCTTCTTCACCGCGCTGCCTAAGGGGTTCAGCTGTGCGGCCTACGCACTCGCTGCGGCCTGGAGCGACCGGCATGCCCTAAAGGCCTGCGCGCAAACGCCTTAGCAACGCCGATCCCCTCGAAGCCCTCGTAGACGCCCCTTTGGGAGCATAGGGACTCAATCGACCACCCCCTGTATCCGCGCTTTCCAAGGCCCGGCTTTGCGGCTAAGGTCTCCCGCCCAACAACCGGAACCTCTGCCGGACTCTCGTCTTATGCGCTATTCCCAGGTCAGCCTGGCCGCTCTGGGGTATCAACTCCCTCCTCGCGTCGTCTCGTCGGCGGCGCTCGAGGATCGTCTGGCCCCGCTCTACACCAAGCTCAAGATGGACACTGGTCGCCTCGAGCTGATTAGCGGCGTCAAAGAGCGACGTTTCTGGGAGCCCGGCACCCGGCCGAGCAGCCAGAGCGTATTGAGTGTCGAGCAAGCCCTCGAGCGCTCGGGCATCTCCAAAGACAAGATCGGAGCCCTGGTTCACACCTCGGTCTGCCGTGACTACCTCGAGCCCGCCACCGCCAGCGTCGTCGCTGGACAGCTCGGGCTGCCCGCCAGCGCCATGGTCTTCGACATCTCGAACGCCTGCCTCGGGTTCATGAACGGGATCGTGGTCATTGCCAACATGATCGAGCTCGGCCAGATCGAGGCCGGGATCGTGGTCGCGACTGAGGCGGGTGAGGCCCTCGTCGACTCGACCGTCGAGCACCTCGTCGAGAAGAGCAAGAACGGCGTCTCGCGCAAGTCGCTCAAGCCTAGCTTCGCCTCGCTCACCATTGGCTCCGGCTCAGTCGCAGCGGTCATTACTCGCAGCGATCTGACCTCTGGCGGCCGGATCCTGGGCGGCACCTGCCACCAGGCCACCGAGCACAGCGAGCTCTGCAGGAGCGCCCCCGACCAGGGCTTCGCCCACGGCGCCTCCCCCCTGATGGAGACTGCCGCCGAGAACGTCCTCCAATACGGCTGCACCTTGGCCCGCAAGACCTGGCAGTCGTTCAAGGACGAACTGAACTGGACCAACGACACCCCCGATCAGATCGTGTGTCACCAGGTCGGCTCCAGCTACCGCCGGACGCTCTTCGAAGCCCTCGAGCTCCCCACTAGCAAGGACCACCCGACCGTCGAGTATCTCGGCAACATTGGCTCGGTCTCGCTCCCGATCTCGCTGGCTCTCGCGCACGACGCCAACAAGCTCTCCGCAGGCGACAAGGTCGCCCTGCTCGGAATCGGCTCTGGGCTGAACTGCGTGATGCTCGGCGTCGAGTGGGCCTAGGCCAGACTCGACATGGGCTTCGACCGCGCCGAGCTCGGTGAGCTCTATCCTTGGACGCCTAAGACCCTCGAGCTAGCGGACGGCCAGACCCTCAGCTACCTAGACGAGGGTCCGGCGGACGCCGCCGAGACCTTGCTCATGGTCCACGGCAACCCGACCTGGAGCTTCTACTACCGGAGCCTGGTCAAGGAGTTCAGCCCTACGCACCGCTGCGTGGTCCCCGACCACATAGGAATGGGCCTCTCCAGCAAGCCCCAGGACTACGCCTACACCCTCGCGACCCACATTCAGAACCTCGACACGCTCTGCGCCAAGCTCGACCTCCAGCGCGTGACCCTCGTGGTCCATGACTGGGGCGGCGCCATAGGCACGGGCTGGGCCCTCAAGGGGGAGAACCTCTCGCGCGTCGAGCGCCTCGTGATCCTCAACACGGCCGCCTTCCGCAGCAAGCGGATCCCCTTCAGCATCGACATCTGCCGGATCCCTGGGTTCGGCGCCCTCGCGATCCGCGGCATGAACGCCTTCGCGCGGGCCGCGGTGATTCGCGCGGCCAAGACCAAGCTCCCGGCCCAGGTCGCGCGCGGCTACACCGGCCCCTACGACAGCTGGGCCAACCGGATCTCGACCCTGCGCTTCGTCGAAGACATCCCTATGCACCCCGGGATCCCCTCCTGGGAGCCCATGCTCGAGATCGAGCAGGGCCTCCCGCGGCTCAAGGCCCTCCCGGCCCTGATCTGCTGGGGCGGCGAGGACTTCTGCTTCAACGACTCCTTCCTCGAGACTTGGAAGGAGCACCTCCCCGACGCCGAGGTCCACCGCTTCGCCGACGCGGGCCACTACGTCCTTGAGGACGCGCGGGCCGAGGTCCTCGAGAAGGTCCGCGCCTTCCTCGGAGTCGCCTCCCCCGCTGCCGGGGCCGCGGCTCCGGCCTGAGCTCATGTCGGCCCAAGCTGAGCCCGCGACCGCGCCGACGCTGAGCGACCCCTTCGCGGGGAACATCGCCGCGCACCTCCCGAGCCAGGCCGCGGCGCGCCCCTTCACGCGGGCCCTCGTGATCCCCCGAGGCCGCGGCAGGGACGGCCGGCGGGAATACGCCCAGGTCACCTTCCAGCAGCTCAACGCGACCACCGACCGCTACGCCCACGCCCTGGCCGGGCTCGGAGTGTCGCGCGGCGACCGGGTCCTGATCCTGATCAAACCTGGGGTCGAGCTGATCGCGGTCATCTACGCCGTGTTCAAGCTCGGGGCCGTGACGGTCTTCATTGACCCTGGAATGGGGCTCAAGAACCTCGTGGCTGGCGTCAAGCGAGTCGCGCCCAAGGCCTTCGTCGGCGTCAGCCGCGCCCAGGGCGCCCTGGCGATCCTGGGCCGGAGCGCCCTCGAGAGCGTCGAGGTCAGAGCCCTAGTTGGCGGCGGGCTAGGCTTCGGCGCGACCGACCTCGACCGCGAGGCGCAGCGAGCGACCTCCGAGCCCTTCCCCCTCGCTGACATGTCCCCGACGGACGCTGCGGCGATCCTCTTCACGAGTGGAAGCACGGGGCCACCCAAGGGCGTCGTCTACGAGCACGGAATGTTCCAGGCTCAGGTCGCCCACATGCGTGACGTCTACGGGATCGCGCCGGGCGAGGTCGACCTGCCCGGGCTGCCCGTGTTCGCGCTCTTCTCGGTCGCGCTGGGGGCGACGACGGTCTTCCCAGACATTGACCCCACGCGCCCGGCGCTCCTGGACCCCAGGCTCTGGGTCGAGGCGATCCAGAACCAAGGCGTGACCTACAGCTTCGGCTCGCCAGCGATCTGGTGGCCGGTCATGCGCCACTGCCGGGCCGAGGGCCTGCAGCTGCCCTCCCTCAAGCGCATCCTGATGGCTGGCTGCCCCGTCCCGCCCGCCCTCCACGAGGGCCTGGCTGAGCTGATCTCGCCGAGCGCGAGGACCTACACGCCCTACGGCGCGACCGAGGCCCTCCCGGTCTCGAGCATTGACGGCCACGCCCTGCGCGAGACCTTCGAGCTGACCCGGAGGGGCGCTGGGGTCTGTGTCGGCGAGCCCCTCCCTGGGGTCGAGGTCAGGATCGCGGCCGTCGACGACGGGCCCCTCGCGAGCTGGGACGCCGCCACCCTCCTCAGCGAACCTGGCCAGCGAGGCGAGATCGTCGTCGCGGGACCGCAGGTCACGAAGTCCTACTGCGAGCTGCCCGAGGCCACGGCTAAGGCCAAGATCCAGGACGTTGAGCGCATCTGGCACCGAATGGGCGACCTCGGCTACCTAGACGACGCAGGGCGGCTGTGGTTCCTCGGCCGCAAGGCGCACCGGGTCGAGGCCAGCGGCGGTCAGCGGATGTTCCCCGTGGCCTGCGAGGCGATCTTCAACGAGCACGAGCGGATCTACCGGAGCGCGTTGATCGGTCAGGGCGAGCAGGGCTCCGAGCGTCCCCTGGTCGTGGTCGAGGCCCTCCCCGGCCAAGCCCCCAAGGGCAAGCAGGCCACCGAGGCCCTCTTCGAGGAGCTCAAGACCCTGGCCCAGGCTCAACCCCACACCGCCGGGATCGAGACCTTTCTCCTCCACCCGAGCTTCCCCGTCGACTTGAGACACAACGCCAAGATCCGTCGCGAGGACCTTCGGGAGTGGGCCCAAGGGCGCGTATGAGCGAACCCACTGCGCAACCGATCCTGGTCACGGGCGGGGGCGGCTTCCTCGGCCGGGCCATAGTCGAGCGCCTCCTCGAGCGCGGCCTCACGGTTCATGTGTTCAGCCGCCGCTCCTTCCCCGACCTCGTGGCCAAGGGCGTGACCTGCGTTCAGGGCGACCTCGGCGACGCCGAGGCTGTCGGCAAGGCCGTGGTGGGCTGCGGGGCCGTGTTCCACGTCGCGGCCCTGGCCGGGGCCTGGGGCAAGCGCGAGGTCTTCGAGCGCACGAACGTGACCGGGACCAAGAACGTGATCGCAGCTTGCGAGCGCCACGGCGTCCCCAAGCTCGTGTTCACCTCGAGCCCGAGCGTGATCAGCGGGACCGAGTTCGAGCACCACGAGGGGATCGACGAGAGCCACCCCTACCCGAGCGAGTATCTCGCCGACTATCCCCGGACCAAAGCCCTCGCAGAGCAGGCCGTCCTGGCCGCCAACAGCGCGCAGCTGGCGACTGTCGCATTGCGACCTCACCTGATCGTGGGGCCCGGCGATCCCCACCTCCTCCCTCGGGTCATCTCCCAGGCTCGGGCCGGGAAGCTCCGGATCGTGGGCGACGGGAAGAACACCGTCGCCCTGACCCACGTCGACAACGCGGCCGAGGCCCACCTCCTGGCCTTCGACCGCCTCACGCCAGAGAGCGCCTGTGCAGGGAAGGCCTACTTCATAGCCCAAGAGGAGCCCGTCGAACTCTGGACCTGGATCAACACCATCCTCGAGGGCCTGGGCGTCCCGGTCATCAAGAAGCAGATCAGCTACCGGGCAGCGTTCCGCCTCGGCGCGACCCTCGAGACGCTCTGGCGCTGGTTCCGCCTCGCCGGCGAGCCGCCCATGACGCGCTTCGTAGCCACACAGCTCGCGACGAGCCACTGGTTCGACCTCAGCGCGGCCCGGCGAGACCTCGGCTACGCCCCTGAGAAGCTCCCCATGAGCCAGGTCAACGCGCGCCTCTTCGCCTACTACCTCGAAGGCGCAGGCAAGGCCCTCTTGGCCTAGAGGGCCAAGGTCCCCGTTCCCGTTGACACCTTGGGCGCCGACCCAGAGAGTAGCCCTGTGACGCCCGCTCCCATTCTCGGCATTGACCTCGGCACGACCCATTCGCTCTGCGCCGTGTTCCGGGCGGGCAAGGCCGAGCTGATCCCGAACGCCTTCGGCCACCTCCTGACGCCCTCGGTCGTCGGGGTCCTCGAAGACGGTCAGGTGATCGTCGGGCGCGCGGCCCTCGAGCTGGGCGTGACCCAGCCCGAGCTCGTGACCCGGGCTTTCAAGCGAGTCATGGGGAGCGACTCCGCGATCAAGCTCGGGAGCCGAACCCTCTCCCCGCCGGAGCTCTCGAGCCTCGTCCTGCGCTCGCTCAAGGCCGACGCTGAGCAGCACCTCGGGACCGAGATCCGCGAAGCTGTGATTACGGTCCCGGCCTACTTCAACGATCACCAGCGCCAGGCGACCAAGGTCGCGGGCGAGCTGGCGGGGCTGGCCGTGCGCCGGATCCTCAACGAGCCCACGGCCGCGGCCCTGGCCTACGGCTATCAAGAGCCAGAGGCCGAGAAGCGCCTCCTCGTGTTCGACCTCGGCGGCGGGACCTTCGACGTGACGCTGATGAGCGTGTTCGAGGGAGCGCTAGAGATCACCTCGACGGCAGGCGAGGGGCAGCTCGGCGGCGAGGACTTCACGGCCCGCTTGACCTCGTGGGCGCTTCGCAAGCAAGGTCTGAACCTCGAGCTCGTTGAGTTGACCGAGCCCTTGCGAGCCTCGCGCCTGCTGGCGGAGGCCGAAAAAGTCAAGCGACGACTCTCTGAGGAGTCCGTCGTGACCCTTCGAATCCCCGAGGCCGACGGTCGCTTCAGCGACGACCCTCCGACCATCGAGGTCGAGCGCGCGGCCTTCGCCGAGGCCGCCGCCAGCCTCCTGACCCGCCTGGAGGGCCCCCTGGCGCGGGCGCTCCGAGACGGAAACTGCGAGCCCAGTGATCTAGACGAGGTGATCTTGGTCGGAGGCGCGACCCGAATGCCGCTGGTCATAGACTTCGTGCGCGAGACCCTCGGCAAGGACCCTCGAACCGAGCTCGACCCCGACCAGGTCGTAGCCATGGGCGCCGCGATCCAAGCCGCCCTCATCGAGGATGACGCCGCGGTGGAAGATCTCGTCCTGACTGACGTGTGTCCCTTCACCCTGGGCGTCGCGATCACCAAGCAGATCGGCAATCAGTATCGGCCGGGCTACTACCTGCCGATCCTGCACCGCAACACGACGATCCCCGTCTCGCGCGAGGAGTCGGTGGCCACGGTCACGCCCAACCAGCAGGAGGTCGTGGTCCGGGTCTACCAAGGCGAGTCGCGGCGGGTCGAGGACAACCTCCTCCTGGGCGAGCTCAAGGTCGAGGGGATCCCGCCGGGCCCGCCCGGCCAGCAGGTCTTGCTCCGCTTCACCTACGACCTCAACGGGATCCTGGAGGTCGAAGCCCTCCTGCCCGCGACCGGCCAGCACTTCCAGACCGTGATCACCAAGCACGTCCGGGGCTTGACCCCCGACGACATTGAGCGCTCGGTCGCCGCGATGCAGGAGCTCAAGTTCTACCCCCGCGACCAGCTCGCCAACCGCGAGCTGCTGCACTTCGCCTCGCGGATCGTGGGCGAGGTCGCGACCTTCCACCGCGACGCCCTCGAAGAGGCCGTCGACTTCTACGAGCACTCGCTCCACGCCGGGCAACCCGAGCTCTTCGAGCGCGCTCGCCAGGACCTCCTACTGGCCTTGACCGGGTTGGGCTTTCCCTACAGTGAGCCCGAGGAGCCGGAGGGCGAGGAGCCTGAGGGCGCCGGCTAGCTGGAGCACTCTTGGAAGGAAGGGTCGGCCTCGGTCAGGGCCTCGGCGGGAGGCGGACTCGCAGCGCACCCCGAGAGGAGCACTACCAGGCACGTCAGTTGAGCGAGAGGGGAGGTCTTCACTACCTCCAGACCTCATGCAGCGCCAGCCTCGTCCGCGCCGTGCCTTCGAGGGCCTCTATGAAGGGCGAGCGCAGGAGGTCCCGCTCCTCGGTCTTGAGCCGCTCTCCCACCCCATAGGGGTCCGGCCCCGTGAGCTGGAGCCACCAATAGACCTCTTCCCCGGTCGGCAAGGTCCGCCGCTCGACGAAGGCCTCGAAGCGAAGGCTCAGCCGGCGAGTGCCGAGGAAGCGCCCGAAGCGCTCGCGAACCGGCCCCTCGATGCGGATCTCGAGGTCCTCCTGCCACTTGCAGCGCTCGCGGGCCCGGTTGATCTCCACGATCAGGCTGGCCCAACTCCGCGTCTCCGCAGAGCAGGGGCCCGCGCGCAGCTTGGCCACAGCGCCCTCGCCCAAGGCGATCAAGTGACGACTGACGCGCTCCAAGAAGGTGTGCAGTTGGGAAGCCACCAGGCGGTGGTCTGGGTCAGTGGGGTAGATCGTCAGGACTTGAGTCGACACGCCCCTAGGTTTAGCAGGAGCGGTGGGTGAGCGCGAGGAGGGGGGAGGTGGAGCGCGAGGGCGAATCGCGGAGCCTGGTCGCCTTCCCCAACGCAGAGGCAGAGAGAAGGACGGGAGAGACCACAGAGGGCACCTCCTGGCGGGGCTCCCCTCGACCCCTCCTCGCCTGGCTCCAGGGCCTCTTGGACCTCTGGTCTCTCTCCGTGGCTCCGTGCTGAATCACGAGCCCACGCCAAGCCTCCGCCCGACCATAAAAAGTTCTCCACCTCGGCACGTGGGCTATGGAGTTGGGTAAGGGCAATTGGGGAGAACCTGTCGAGAGCTTGGGGTTCGGATTCCGTCAGGGGTCTGCGCTACCCTCTCAGGAGCGCTCGGGAGGCGCCTTGGACTGTGGAAAACGCGCGTTTCTGCTCGGAGAGGGGGCCGATCGGAGACGCAGTGGAGCCTCGCCCCATGCGGGTTAGGTTCAGGAGTTCGCGGGATCCGCGAACGATCCGGAGGCTTGGTGGACGACATCAACGGAATGCTCGACGTGGACGGCGGCTACGAAGGCGGCGGCGGTGGCGGCGCTCCCCAGGTCATGGAGCCGGACCCGCTCCTCAAGAACGTCCCCCCGCACAGTCGCGAGGCTGAGCGGGCGCTCCTCAGCTCGCTCTTCGTCGACCCCAAGTCCATAGACGAGGTCGCCCAGATCCTCAGCGACGCCAATCAGTTCTACGACCCTGCCCACCGCATGATCTACGAGATCATCATCGAGCTCTGGCAGCGCAATCAGCCGATGGACGTCGTCCTCGTCAACGAGGAGCTCGACCAGAAGGGGCAGCTCGAGCTGATCGGCGGGACCGGGGCTCTAGCCGAGCTCTCGATGGTCGTCCCCAGCGGCGCCAACGCGGAGTACTACGCCAAGATCATCAAGGACCGCGCGCTCCAGCGCCGCCTGATCGAGATCACCGCCAAGGTCCAAGCCGACGCCTTCGACACCTCTGGGCCAGTGGACGAGCTCCTGGACCGGGCCGAGCAGCAAATGTTCGAGGTCACCCAGCGACGTCTCAAGAACGAGGCCGTCAAGGTCGGGACCGTCGTCGAGGAGGCCTACCAGGCCCTCGTCGCCCGCCAAGAGGGCGGAGAGGTGTCTGGGCTCTCGAGCTACTACTCCGACCTCGACGACCTGACCTCTGGTTTCCTCCCGGGTGAGCTCACCATCATGGCGGCGCGGCCCTCGATGGGTAAGACCAGCTTCGCGCTGAACGTGATCCGCAACTGCGTCATGCACGGACACGCGGCCTGCTTCTTCTCTCTCGAGATGCCGCGGATCCAGGTCACCTCCAACATGCTCTGCGGCCTGGCCAAGATCGACGGTCACCGGCTCCGGACCGGAGCGCTGATGCGGGAGGAGAAGCGAGCCTTCTTCAACGCCTGCGAGATCCTCGAGCCGCTCAACTTCTACATCGACGACTCGCCGACCCTCTCGACCATGGAGCTGCGCGCTAAGGGACGGCGTCTCAGGGCCCAGAATCAGATCGACCTGATCGTCATCGACTACCTTCAGCTCATGACCGGCTCGAGCCGCGCCGCCCGCGAGAGTCGCCAGATCGAGGTCACCGAGATCAGTCGGAGCACCAAGGCCCTGGCCCGCGAGCTCGAGATCCCGATCATTTGCTTGGCGCAGCTCTCGCGAAAGGTCGAAGAGCGCGCCGACAAGAAGCCCATGATGTCTGACCTTCGTGAGTCGGGCTCCATCGAGCAGGACGCCGACAAGATCCTCCTTCTCCACCGGCCGGAGTACTACGACCGCGACAACGAGGAGCTCAAGGGCAAGGCGCACATCATCGTGGCCAAGAACCGCAACGGCCCGACTGGGGAAGTCGAGATGCACTTCCACAAGAACCAAATGCGCTTCGAGAGCCTGACCCGGATGTAGGGGAGTCCACCCTGGCCCCTACGCTCCCGATTTGCCTCGTGCTTCACGGCCCCCTGGAAGGGGTCCGCGGAGAGCTGAGCGCGCTCGAGACAGGAGTCACGCTCGTCGAGCTGCGCCTAGACGCGATCCCAGAGCTCCACGCTGACTCGAGGGCGCTGCGCGAGCTGATCGCAGCCGCGCCCGTGCCGGTCTTGGCGACCTGCAGGCCCCAGCGTGAGGGGGGCCTCTGGACGGGCGCCGAGGAGGACCGGCTGGCGCTCCTGGTGGCCGCGTCGGTGGCCGGCGCGAGCTGGATCGACGTCGAAGCCGACGCCCTCGCCAGCTTGGGACCCCTCTTGCCCGGAACCCGCCTCGTCGTCTCGCGACACCCCGTGGGCCTCGAGGGGGCTGCCTCCGAGCGGCCGGCTCAGATCGCTCGGCTCCTAGACTCCTTGGATCACCCCCGGGCCGAGGTCGCCAAGCTCGCCCTGCCCTGCGAGGACGCCCGCGACGCCTTGACGCTGCTCCGGCTCTCGAGCCGGCGTCAGGTCCCGACCATCGCCATCGGAATGGGCTTCCGCGGCGTCGCGACCCGGCTCCTGGGGCCCTCGGCCGGGGCGCCTTGGACCTACGCTGTGGCGCCGGGGGCTGAGGTCCTTGCCCCCGGACAGCTCTCACCCGACGCGCTGCGCTCGGTCTCCAGCGAGGCCCGAGCCTGGTTCGGCGTGTTGGGTGCACCGGTGACCCACTCGCGCTCTCCGCACCTCATGAACGCCGTCTTCGAGCGGCTTGGCCTCCAGGCGGCCTACACCTGGCTCGAGACCGAGGACCCACGGGGGCTCTTGGCGGAGGCCGACCTCGACCCGCGCTGGCGGGGGTTCTCGGTCACGATCCCTCACAAGTCCGCGCTCCTCGAGGGCGTCGAGCTTGCCCCTGAGGCGGCGGCGGCCGGGGCTCTTAACACTCTGGTTCGCAGCGAAGACGGCTGGCGGGGTCACAACACGGACGGATTGGCCGTGGGCGTCCTGCTCCGGGCTCGCCTCGGTCAGGACCTGAGCGGCCTGCGCGTGGCCCTCTTGGGGAACGGAGGCGCGGCCCGGGCGGCGGCGGCCGTCCTGAGCGCTGCCGGAGCGGAGGTAGAGGTCTACGCCAGGAGCGAAGAGCGCGGGCGCCCCTTCGCCGAGGAGTTCGGCCTGGCCTGGGGAGGTCTCCTGGGGACGCTTCCGCTGGCGAGCCAGGGGCCACGAGTCATCTTGAACGCGACCTCAGTCGGAATGACTCCAGCTGAGGACGCGAGCCCCGTCCGAGACGAAGTGTTCGGACCCGGGCAGATCGCCTACGACCTCGTCTACACCCCACCCGAGACGCGCTTCTTGCGCGAGGCCGCAGCCCGAGGGGCGACGCGGGTCTCAGGCGTCGAGCACTTCCTCGCCCAGGCTCGAGCCCAGCTCTCCCTGTTCTGGGGAGATCGAGCCGGGGCCCTCCCGGACCTCGACGACCCCTGGTGGCTCGAGGCCGCTCGACTCGTCTAGCCCGGCGCCAGGCTGGCGCTGGGTAGCCCAGAGCGCCGCCAAGGCGCAGAGGAAGCCTGTCGAGAGGACCACGGTCCAAGGCAGCGGGAGGAGGACCAGGAATGGCTCGGGGAGGAATCCCTCGGCCCAGGGGAGGGTCGCGACGTAGTGCGTGGCCTGGGTGCTGAGCAGCGTGGCGGGGATCCAGACCTGGAGGAAGTGCCCGATCCGCAGCCGGCGTGAAGGCGCGGAGCCCTTGGGGTAGCGCGAGGCGAACCAAAACCAAAGGGCTAGGACGCCGAGGAGCCCCAAGAGTTCCCAGGCATAGGCCCGAGGGAGGACCCACCACGCGACCCCGCGCTCCTTCTTGATCTGCGGCCCGATCTCGATCAAGGCGCGCTGAGCCTGGCCGCGGAGTTCGGGGGAAGCGCGCGAGTCGCGACAAAGAGCCGCCAAGTTGGAGGCGAGGGGCGCGCTCCTCGCTCCTCGCCGAGTCAGGATCGAGATCAACGCCGACTTGATCCCCTCGTCGTTGGAGGACGCGTCGAGGACCGTGGCGTAGGCGCCCAAGATCTCTGGGCCGAAGGCGTCGAGGAGGTGCTCGAGGGCCAGCCCTGCAGAGCGACGGATCGGAGCCTCCTCGCTCGGGTCCGTCAAGACCGCCACCAGCTTGGGGCGCACGGACTCGGTCCCGCTCAGGGCCCGCTCGAGGCCCTCGTAGCAGGCCGCCCGGGTCGCTTGATCTGGGTCGTCGAGGCCCTTGATCAGGGCGGCAGCGATTGAACCTGTGCCTCGGATCTTCTGGTCGGCGATGGTGCGAGCTGCGGCCCGACGGACGAAGACGTGGTCGTCTCGGAGGGCTCTGGCGAGCACGTGGAGGGCGGAGGTCTCGTATCCCTCGAGGCTCGTGATCACGGCCATTCGAACCAGGAGGTCCTCGTCTCCGAGGCGGGCCTCGAGGGCCGCGAGGTTGGCCTCCAAGTCGCGACGCTCTCCCGGCTGAAGCGGACGCCAGGTCGGTCGCCCGGTCCAAGTCAGGAGCCGGGTCGCCTGGAGCCGAACGCTTGGGCTCGGATCTGAGAGCAGGGGGCTGTCTGGCTCGACGGAACAGCTCCCGTGCTGGATCAGCGCCTCCAGGGCGGCGAAGCGAACCCGCGAGTCGGGATCGTCGCCAGCCAGGTCTGCGAGGACGAGCACGTCGTCGGACGTCGTCGGTCCGCCGAGTTGCGCGATCGCCTGGGCGGCACCCCAGCGGACCCAGGGATCGGAGTCCTCCAGCGCAGGCATCAGTTGGTCATAGGCCCAAGATGCGCGCTCCCCAGCTCTGACCAAGAGGGCCACGGCCTCCCGGCGCTCGGACCTCGATCCTCCGCCAAGAGCGGCGCGCGCCGAGGAGATCGCCGCCATCGAGGGCTCTCCAGCCAACGCTCCTGGCCCCAAAGAGAGCAGCAGCAGCAGGAGGATGGGCAAGCCCTGGGCCAACACTCGGCGAGGCGCCCCGGTGATCGGGATCCGGGGAGCTCGCTTGTTGCGCGGGGAGGTCAAAGGTCGACTCAGCATGGACTAGGTGCTCGCCTGCTCTTCCTCAATGCACAGTCTTGGACGCATCCCGCAAGCTCGAAGTTCTAGGCCCTTCAAGTCTCTTTGAGGAGACCCGAGCCAAGGTCTTGCTCAGGAGCCGCTGATCGCGGGCGCTGGCAAGCCCAGACGGCAGCCATCAGGCACACAAAGCTCGTGGTCAAGATCCCCGTCAGCTCCCTCGGGATCACCGCCAGGAAGGGTTCGGGCAGGAAGTCCTTGGCCCAAGGAATCGTGAGGGCGTGGGCGACCCCTGCTCCTGCCAACAGAGCCGGGAGTCCTCCAACAACGAGGAATTGCGTCGCCCGCTCAGCGCGAGTCTGGAGTCGACCCCGAGGAACGCGCCGCGCCCAGAAGAACCACCCGGCGCCGAGCACAAGGAAGAGAGTGATCTCCCAGGCGAAAGCCCGGGGCAGGACCCACCACCAGAGAACTCCCTGCTGACGGTTTTCCTCGCCAAGTCGAGTGAGGGCCATGGCCGTGTATCTGCGGACGTAGGGCTTGCGAGCAAGATCCACCTGGACACTCGCCAACACTCGCGCACCCTGCGGATCACGCGTCTGCCCAAGGGAGAGGGCGACGTTTCCACGGAACGCCGTGTCCTCCTTCGGGTCGCGTAGGACCCGCGCCAAAGCAGGCGCGGCTAGCTTTCCAGGAGGACCTATCTGACCAAGAGACCAAGCCGATATCCGCCGGAGCTCGGTCGCCTGCCTCTGGTCCAAGAGCACCCTGACCAGCGCCTCTTCCGCTTCGTAGGCGCCGGCCCCGATCTGCCCGAGGGCCTCACTCGCGCAGCTCCTTGGGACGTGCAAGCTCTCGTCCAAGAGAATGGCGACGAGAGGACGCGTCGCAGCGGCCGCCCCGGGGCCGTAGTCTCCTAGTGTCAGGATCGCTCGCAGTTGAACGCCCCCGTCTGAATCTCCGAGGGCCTCGATCAAACCGGGGACCACCAATTCTGCCCTGGCACCAGAGTAGGCAATGGAGTTGGCTGCTGCTTCGCGCACTCCCGCGTCCTCGTCTCGCAGGAGGTCGCTGAGGGCCTTTGCTGTCGGATCCCCTACGGGACAGAGCGAGGAGGAACTGTGGCAACGAGCAGCGTTCGCCCGAACGACAGGATCGGGATCTCCCATGGCCTCCAGCAAGGCGCTCCGGGCGAGGTGAAGATCCGGAACCCTAGCCTCAGCTAGGCGCCGCGAAGCACGACGCCGCTCCTCGAGCGCTCCGCAACGGAGATCGGTCACGAGGTCGAGGACGTCGTACCGCTCGGGGATTGGGCCCAAGACAGGAGGCAGTTCCAGCTCTGGCCCTGGAGCCCGTTGCGCGTCGGCAAGGGTAGGCAGGAAGACGAGCAGCAGAAGCCATGGCGCGCGAGCACGAGTCACTCGCACAGCGTAACCCCTCCCTAGTAATCGTAATCCTGGCCGGCTGTGCGATCGGCGAAGCCCACCGGTTCTTGGAAGCGGACGAGGTCGAGGCGCTCGGGGAAGCCAGGAGTCCCCAGGACGTGCTTGTATTCGTGCCCCGGCCCCGGGAAGGTGCTCGCCGGTAGCATCTCCCCGCGCGAGGCGCGATCTGAGTAGCGAACGAACACGACCAACTTCCCCTGGTAGTCGCGAGTTCCGCGCACGCCGTAGCGAAACAGCCCGCCGTAGCCGTAGCTGGGATCGGAGCCCGGGTTCGCGGCTGACCAGAGCGGAATCCCGAGCGCCACGGACTGCACCAGGAGCGGATCCCCTGCATGTCCCCAGGTGACCTCCTGAACGACGTCGCCGCCCTTGCTGTGGCCGTAGAGGCGGACTTCGCCGACTCCCGCGCTGCGCGCCTTCTCGAGCAAGGCGTGGGTTCGACTGACGCCGGTCCGAAACGAGACCGGATAGGTCGCGAGGGCCCGCGCGTCATTGCCCGCCGCCCAGTCCTGATAGTCGACTTGGATCGCGGGGATCCCCAGGCTCCCCTGAACGTAGAGGGCGTAGGGTCCCATCCAGCCCGAGCGCCGTGTCGGCGTGTCCCGCTCGTGGCCCGCGCCGCTCACGAAGATCGCCAGCGCCCCGCCGCGCGCGAAGTGCTCCTCGAGGAGCTTGGCGTCGACCCCCTTGACTGCCATCTCTAGGGCCAGCTCCCGCGCGGCCTCGTTCTCGCTCGTCGCCGGGTCGTCCAGCCGGCCATACCAGCTCGCCGCTTCCGGTCCCGACGGGACGTAACTAGGGTCCTGGAAGAGCGTCGCGAGGGGTGGCGCCAGAGCGCTCGGGATCGGCGCGGTCGTTCCGCTCGTCACGAGGGTCGGGCCGCTCGCGCTCGTGAGCGAGGCTCCCGAGCTGACGCCGGCCGTGGCGGCCGCGAGCGTAGAGTTCGACCCGCCGCTGCAAGCGGCGAGGGATCCGACGAGGGGCAGGAGCAAGAGTCCGACGGGCGCGCGCGAGTTCATGGAGCCTCCGAGCGCGCCGGTCGTCGTGGCGCGCGAGGGACGCCTTCGCAAGTCGCGGTCCACGGCTCGGGGACAAGGCTCGGGGCTCTCCCTCGCTCCTGAGCCCTCTCGCGCGCCAGACGCCGAGGGGACACACCTCCACCCAGCCACCGATATCGGATTCCGCGGGCGGCGATCGCACGGTGCGCTCTCCGCACGCTCTAGCCGCGCTCGGGCGCCACCTCGCGGCGCACTCGGCCCGAGCGCGATCCGAAGGCGGCTCCCGCGAACGCCCCTCGGACCCGGCGCGCTCGCCCAGATACAACTGGATGGCTAACTCGCTCTCGGGCGGAGGCTTGCCCGCAGGCCTGCCGCTTGCGCGGAGCGCCCCCCGGCCCCCCGATTGCTTTTGGGCGGGATTCTAGCAAAGACGTCCGACGTGGACTTTCCGCGCCGAAACGCGGCCCCGGTTCCAGCGCCTCGGCCGAGGGCGGCTGGCGCCCCTCCTCAGACCTCGAGGAGGATCTTGCCGAAGGCGGCCCCGCCGGCGAGGGCGCTGTGGGCCGCGGCCGCGTCCGCCAGGGGATAGCTCCCCTCGACGACGAGCTTCAAGGCGCCCGAAGCCAAGAGAGGCAGGACCTCGAGGCGGAAGTCCGCGATCAAGCTGGCCTTGCGATCCGCGTCCAAGGTCCGAAGCGTGCTCCCCAGGAGCTGCTTGCGGCCCTGGAGCAGCGCGAGCAGGTCCAGCTCCGCCTTCCGGCCGCCCTGCAACCCGATCACCACCAGGCGGCCGTGATCGCGCAGGGCTCGCAGGTTCAGCGCGAGGTATTTGGCGCCCACGCAGTCCAAGATCAAGTCGGCGCCCCCAGCCGCTTCGAGCTCGCCGGCGAAGTCCTCGCTCGCATAGTCCAGGGCGCGCGTGGCTCCCAGGGCCCGGCAGCGCTCGAGCTTGGCTGCGCTGGCGGTGACCCAGACCTCGGCCCCGACCCGCTTGGCCCACTGAATCGCGGCCGTCCCGACCCCGCCGCTCCCGCCGTGGATCAAGACCCGCTCCCCCGCTTGGAGCCTGCCGAGGGGACTCAGGTTTAGGTAGGCCGTCAGAAACACCTCCATCACGCCGCCGGCCTCAGGAAAGCCCACGGCCTCGGGCACGGGCACCACGTGCCTCGGATCGACGACGACCTCGCTGGCGTAGCCGCCGCCGGGCAGGAGGGCCATCACCGAATCTCCGACCTGAAACTCCCCCGCTGCCTCGAGGACCCGACCGGCGGCCTCCAGGCCTAGGAGCTCGCTCGCGCCGGGAGGAGGCGGATAGAACCCGCGCCGCTGGAGGAGATCCGCCCGGTTGACGGCTGTCGCCTGAACCTCGATCCGCAGCCACCCGCTCCGACCCTCCGGCGCGGGACAATCCTCCCGGTAGCTCAGGACCTCGACGCCACCCGCCCCCTCGCATTCGATCGCGCGCACGCTCCGCTCCCTCCGCTCGAGCTCTAGGTGTCCCTAGAGGACCTGAAACGCGACCATCGTCACGTCGTCCTCTTGCTCGCGAGTGCCCCTAAAGGCTCGCAAGGCGCGCTCGATCTTCCAGAGCACGTATTCGACCTCGTGGTGTCCGTTGGCCTCGATCACGGCGTTCAGGCGCTCGTTGCCGAACTGCTCGCTCTCTTCGTTCATCATCTCGGTCACGCCGTCGGTGTATTGGAAGATCAGGTCGCCCGACTCGAGGGTGATCTCGAGCTCCTCTATCGCGCGCTCGAAGAGCGGCCCCTCGTCCATTCCTAGCGCCATTCCGCGCTGCTCGATCACGCGCAGGGGCGGAGAGCGGCGGGGGTTGAAGACCACGACCGGGTCGTGCCCCGCCCGCGCCACGCGGAAGGTCCGCTGCTCGGCGTCGAGGACTCCGTAGAAAGCGGTCACGAAGGTCCGCTCGTCGAGGTCGTTGTAGATGTCCTGGTTCGCGAGGCAGAGCACCTGGGCGGGAGAGGTCATCCCTCGTCCGTGGACCTCGATCAGCTTCTTGGCGAGGCCCATCAGGAGCGCCGCCTCGATTCCGTGCCCCGAAATGTCCCCAATGGAAAAACCCCAGATCCCCTCGCTGGCAGGGAACACGTTGTAGAAGTCTCCGCCGACCGCGTCGCAGGGCTTGTAGACGCGACCGAAGGAGAAGCCTGGGATCTCGGGGAGATCGGCCAAGAGCCGGAGCTGCTTCGAGCGCGCCTCCTGAAGCGAGCTCTCTCGCTTAGCCGCGCGGCTCTTGAGGAGATCTAGGTCGCGCTTGATCCGCGCCCACTGCGACTCCTCGAGGGGATCTCGGGGCTCAGCGAGCGGCTCCGCGCGGACCGCCGGCTCCGGCGGGCGGGCTATGGCCTTGAGGGCTGCGAGCTTGACCTTGGGGGCCTCTTCGTGCGCCGCCTCGCACTCGCGATAGAGGTGGTCCGAGACGATCTCGACGGTCTTCTCGAAGGTCGCGCTCTCCTCGGTCATCCCGAGGTGAATGTGGCGCTGGACCCGCTGGCAATAGGGACAGACCCAGTCCTGGCTGCGATCCGTGACCCCAAAGAGGGCGTCCTCAGAGAGGAGCTTTCGGACCCGCTGGGCCCGGGTGATGGTGAGGTTGGCCTCCTCCACCGCTGCCGCCATGTCCACGCGCTCGGCGACGGCCTTGTCTGGCCGGCGATACTCGTCGCAGCCGCTGAGGTGCTCGAGGATCCCTCGCAGGAAGCGATCGAGTTCGCCGCTCGAGTCGCGGCGCGTCGGATATTGGATCAAGGTCTGGCGGACGCAGTAGGGGCAATACCAGCGCCCCTCGAGGTCGCGGACGCGCCACATCGCGTGGCCCCCGACCTTGCGACGGATCTTGTCGAGCTGGCGTGCCTTGGCGCCCTTCTGAATCCGGTCCTTGAGCTCCGAGACCGGCCGCGGCCGATTGCCCAAGACCTGGCGCGCCTTGCACCCCGAGAGGTGCTTGCCCATGGCCACGAAGAACTCGTCCCCCGGCGTGCCCTCGAGGCGAATCTCCTGCGCCGTGGCGCAGAAGGGGCAGAGCCAGCGTCGGCTCTGATCCAGGAGCTGGTAGCTGCGGTCTTGGCGGAAGCGCTCTCGGAGCACCTCGAGCCCGCGCCGGCGGGCGCCGCGGGTGGAGGCCTGCTCGAGCTCTTGAATCGAGTGGAGTTGGTCCTCGCCCCGCTGAAAGTCAGGGCAGTTGAGGAGGTGAGACACGATCTCCTCGAGGAAGGTCGCCTCCTCCGGCGACTCCCCCCAGGCGTCTGGGTCTTCCAAGATCCCCGCCGGGACCCGCGCCGCCGCGGCGTCCAGGCAGTAGGGACAGAGCCAGCGCCCCCCCTCGCAGAAGCGATAGCGCCGGTCCTCTTCGAGCCAGCGCAGGATCCGGAGCTTGAAGACTAGGAAGCGCGCCCGATGCCTGAGGCGATCTATGGGCTGAGGCTCGGCCTTGAAGTAGTCCCAGGAGGCGCAGCCGCGGAGGAAGTGCTGCGCCAGCTTCTCCTCGACGGGCTCGTCCATGCGGAGGTCGCGGGCGCCGATCTTGAGGCAATAGGGGCAGAGCCAGCAGTTGCCGCGAATGATCACGCGCCAGCGATCGTCGTCCTCGAGCGCCTTGGCGACGTGCTTCTCAATCGTCCGCAGGGGCAGCACTAGCGCACCCCACCCTGCGGAAGCTCGCACTGCGAAAAAGTCGCTCCATGACAACCGAGGCGGGGCACTAGCGCCTCCGCTGGTTCTGACGACCCTCGTCGTCCTGGAGGAGTTCCTCGACGAGGTGGAGGTAGCTCTCGTAGCGCTCTTCGTCGACCTCCCCCGACTCGACCGCGGCCGCCGCCGCGCAGCCGGGCTCGCTGCGGTGCAGGCAGTTGCGGTATTTGCAGCTCAGGTCGATGAGCTCGCGATAGCCGCTCGCGACCTCACTCGGATCGAGGTCCCAGAGCCCGAACCCGCGCAGACCCGGCGTATCGACTACGAAGCCACCAGCTGGAATCGGCATCAGCTCAGCCGCCGTAGTGGTGTGGCGCCCGCGCCCGTCGGACTCACTGACCGCGCCTGTCCGCAGATCCTCGCCAGGACAGAGGCGGTTGAGGAGCGTGGACTTCCCAGCGCCAGAGGGGCCGACCACAGCGGAGATCTTGTCCGTGAAGGCCAGACCCAGCTCGTCGACGCCCAGGCCGGAGGAGGCGCTCGAGAGGTAGGTCCGATACCCGAGGGCGTGATAGACCGCTGCGTCCTCGGCCACGAGCTCGGCGTAGTCGTCAGCGCAGAGGTCGAGCTTGTTGAAGACCACGACCGCCTCTATGGCGTCGCGCTCGCAGGCCACGATCAAGCGATCAATGAAGGCCCGCTTGTAGGGCGGATCGTGCACCGCGACCAGAATGAAGACCTGATCGAGGTTGGCGCAGATCACCTGGTCGCGCTTGAAGTCGCGGACGCGACGCAGGGCGCTCCGTCGCGGTCGGACGGCCTCGATGACGCCCTCACCTTCGCGCGCCTCCGCCACCCAGACGCCCTCGTCGTCCTTAGTCCCGGCCTCGGGTTCGCCAGTGACGCTGAACTCGACCTCGTCGCCGACCGCCAGGCGCTTGTTCTTGCGCCGAAAAATGCGTGCCCTGAGGTCGCACCGGTAGGGCTGGCCGGCGCTCATCACCTGGCTCTTGGCTCCCACGACCTTGGTCACCGTGCCGATAAGTCGACCCACGCGCGCAGTATAGCCCCGCTCGAGTCACTCCGAGCCTCCGAGGATCTGGCTATACTTTGCCGCCCCAGGTGGGTTGAGGCTTGAGTGCTCAGCTATCAGGACGTGATCTACGGGCGCCTTCTTCTTCACGAAGGCGCGATCAGCCTCTCCGATCTCTGGGAGGCTCTGCGCGACATCGCGCGCCTCGAGCGCGAGGGTGCCCGCCCCCAGACCTTGGCCGAGGTCCTCGCCCAGGGCCGCCTGGGAACCTTGGCCGGCGTCCAGAGCCTCGAGCAGGCGCGCAACAACCTCAACACAGTCCTCCGCGTCGAGCAGGACCGAACCCTGGCCAGGCTCCTTCACAATGAGGCCGTCCTCTCGGAACAACAGATCCGACAGGCCTACGCTCGGAGCCGGGCTGGGGGGTTCAAGGCCGGCCTGATCGGGGTCCTCCGCGCCGAAGGACTCGTGACTGCAGCTCAGGCTCGCCGAGCCCTCGAGCGCGTCGAGGTCCAGCTCCAACACGGCCGCGCGTCACGCGCCGAAGCACTTCAAAGTCTCGTGCGGACACTTGGGCCGGTCTATTCCCTCTCGGAGGCAGCGCGCCTCCGCCCTGTGTTCGAGCTCGCCTCGGGTGCCGAGTCGCGGCCCCAACCCCGGCCCCCTACCGGACGTCCCGCTACCGGACGTCCCGCTCCCGGACCCGTCCCGGGTCCTCCCCCCGGTCCGCCCCCGAAGCCAAAGGGCCAAGCGGCGACGCCGCCCCAGGCCCCCGAGACCTGGAAGCACCAGCGCCAGCCCCCACCCGGGACCTATCAGATCGGGCCCGCCCGTGCGCCTGAGCCTTCACGCCAGGGAACCGACAAGCACGCTCCCCTCGCCGAGGCCAGCGACGAGGAGCTTCGCCCCGAGGACTGCCCGATCTATGGCTACGAGATCGAGCGCGAGCTCGGCAAAGGCTCTATGGGCGTGGTCTACAAGGCCCGCCACGTGATTTCCGAGCGGATCACGGCGCTCAAGGTGCTGCCGCTGCGACTGGCTGCCAAGACCCAATACCTCGAGCGCTTCAAGCGCGAGGCAATGGCCCTGATGCGGATCGAGCATCCCAACGTCGTTCGCGGTTACGACTTCGGCGGGAGCGAGGACTACTACTACTTGGCCCTCGAGTTCGTCGAAGGCGAGCCCCTCGACAAGCTCCTCCTGCGCCGCGGGGCGCTCCCCGAGCGCGAGGCGCTCGGGATCACCCGCCAGGTCGCCCTCGGTCTCGGGGCTGCCTCCGAGCACGGCGTCGTCCACCGCGACATAAAGCCCGAGAACGTGATGCTGACCCCAGAGGGCGTAGCCAAGATCTGCGACTTCGGGATCGTGAAGCTCGCAGACCTCTCCGAGCAGTCCGTCACGATGGCCGGGACGACCGTGGGGACGCCCTTCTACATTTCGCCGGAGCAAGCCAAGGGAGAGGACGACCTCGACGTCCGAACCGACATCTACTCCCTTGGGATCTCCCTCTTCCACCTCGTGACGGGGCGAGTCCCCTTCACCGGAAAGAGTCAGGGCGCGATCCTTGTGCGTCACATCCTCGAAGACGTGCCCGATCCGCGGAGCCTCCGCCCCGACCTCAGCCAGGCCCTCGCCGACATCGTCAAGCGCATGACGGCCAAGAAGCCAGAGGACCGCTACCCGAGCCCAGCCGAACTCGTCGAGGACCTCGACGCGGCCCTCGCCTAGAGGCGAAGCGACGAGGCTTGAACGCGCGCCGCCCCTCCCTCCGGTAGAGAGTCACCGCCGCCGGGCTGGTCAATGGACTTCCGCTCGGCCGGGTCCTTGCACACGCAGGGGGGTGAGGTCAGCCATGCACACCCGCGCCCTGCTCGCCGCGTCCCTTCCGCTCCTCGTGGGCTGCCACTCCCTCGACGCGACCTTCCGCCGCAACGACGTGAGCGCTGGATCGCGTCCGGTCCCTGCCGAAGTCGTCTCCGCCCGCCACGAGAACGACGACGGGGCTTGGACCTGCTATCGGCGACGCCCCCCGCCCCTCCCCTTTAGCGGAACGCGCGTGAGCTGGGGGATCCTGATTCACGGACGGAGCTACGGCTTCCTCGACCGACCCCTGAGCCAGGCTTGGAGCCTGGTCGACGCCCCCTTCACCCTCCTCGCAGACTGCGCGCTGCTCCCCTACACCGGAGCCCGCGGGGTCGGCTGGCTCCTGACGCGAGACAGCCCTTGCGAGCACCCGCTCCGGGTCGAGGAGCCCTAACCGGCGCTCCGAGGGTGCGGTCCCTGGATCGGCCCACCGAGGGAGGCGCGAGCCCAAGCCAGGGCCGCCGCGCTCGCTGACCAAGGCTGCCCGTCCACCTCGAGCCCCGAGGTCTTGAGGATCCCGTCTATGGCCCCGGCCGCTGCTATGGCCTCGTGATCACGGCGGTAGCCCTCCTCGCTCGGGAGGAGGTCGCGGCCCGCCTCGAGCGAAAGCGCGGCCACCAAGGCCAGGGCGCCCCAGTTGCTCACGCCGCACACCACAGCGTGATCCGCCTCCACGACCGTCGCGATCTCGCTCCCCAACTCCAAGGCCTCAGAGACCTCGTCCCGAATCCCAGCCAAGCCCGCCTCGTTGCCTCCGTCCCCGACGCCTATGGTCACCAAGCCGCGGGCCCGAGCCGCGATGAGCAGCTCGTCCACAGGCGACGTCGCTAGGAGTTCTCCGCGGAGCGAGCGATACCCACCACAGGACCCTCGCCCTGGGAGCTCGACGGCCACCACGTGGGTCGGCGTGAGGGCGTCCAGGAGGGCCTCGGCCGCCTGGGGGGCCTCGGCGAGGGTCCAGTCTGCGAGGGAGACCTCGCAGCCCAAGGCGCGGAAGAGCCCCGCCGAGCGGGGTCCTGAGGCGTAGTGGACCGCGCCGCCGAGGGCGCTCAGGGCCTCGCCGAGGGCGCGGGCGCCGGGCGGACCGTCGCTCTCAGGGACGGCCTCGCTCCGGGTCGGGTCGCGCCAGACCGGGAACCCGCTCAGGATCAAGGTCCCCTGCGCGTCAGCCAGGCTCTGGCTGGCGGCGAGGAGGCTGCCTGGCCGGCCCAGCTTGGCCACGCCCCGGCCGCCTGGGTCGTGGCGCAAGAGGTCCTCGAGGGACGCGATACCTACAGAGTCAGACATCTGAACCTGGGGCCGAGACCTGGGGAGGAGGCCCTAGAACCCGAACCGGCGCAGGACGTCCATGTAGCGGAACAGGCCCGTAGGCGACATGACCTGGAAGGTCTCGCCGAAGCCGAAGCGGACCTGGTCGTCGGCGCGGAGGGTCACGCGCTCGCCCTTCTCCAGCTTGCGTCGATTCACGAAGGTCCCGTTGGTCGAGCCGAGGTCCTCGACGACGAGCTGCCCCGCGACCCAGCCCAGGTCCGCGTGATTCTTGGACACGCCCCCGTCAGGGAGATACATCCCGCTGCCCTCGGCGCGCCCGACCCGAAAGGTCGCCTCAGCGGGGATCGGACACACGAAGGTCTCGCGCGCCCCGCCGGCTTGGCGGCGAATGTCCGCGGCGTCCAGCTTGTGGGTCACGTCCGCGGTCTCGCTGGACCCGCCGCCCTCTTGGCGCTCGACCTGGACCAAGACCCAGTTGGGGTGGCTCGAGGTGAAGGACGCTTCGTCCTGGTCACCGAGCCGGTTCATGAGGTTCTGCAGCATCTCCACGGCTCAAGTGTAGCTCGTGGCTGCGTCCTGGGCTCAGCGAGCCGCCTGACTCAGTTTGCGAGGGTCGCATTGGCCAGGGCGGGACCAAGCTCTCCGGTCAATCTGACAGCGCCGTTGTCGCACCTCCCACGCCAGCAAAGAACTTAGCGCGACAACACGCTGGAACGTCGATTGCACCCTGTCGGGCGAGGCGTCAAGGAGGCTTCTCATGTTCAAGACCTGGCCTATCGGACGCGTGTTTGGAGTGGACCTCAAGGTTCACGGCACCCTCTTCGCGCTCCTCGCTGTCGCCGCGCTCTTCTCCCTCTTCTCGGGTGGGATCGGCGGGCTGCTCAGCACCGCTCTGATCGTGGTCGCGCTCGTCTTGAGCGTGACCCTCCACGAGTTCGGGCACATCGCGGCGGCGTCCTTCTTCGGCAACAGCACTCGCGGAGTCACCCTGACTCCGATTGGCGGTGTCGCTCAGCTCGAGCACGAAGCCGAGAGCCCCCTCGAGGAGATCGTCGTGGCTCTAGCGGGCCCCGCCGTGAGCTTCCTGCTCGCGGCTCTCGCGGCCCTGCCCTTGGTGGTCCTGGGTCCCTCGACCGTGGCCATAGTCTTCCTTCAGGTCAACCTGATGCTCGGCGTGTTCAACCTCCTCCCCGCCTACCCCATGGACGGAGGTCGCGTCCTGCGCGGCGTCCTCTGGGTCTGGCAGGGCTACTTCAAGGCGACCTGGAACGCAGCCCGGGCAGGCCAAGCCTTCGCCGCCCTCCTGGCCGTCGCCGGCTTGGTCTGGAGCGGGACCCTCGTGATCGTGGCCCTCTTCGTCGGCTTCCAAGCCACCCTCGAGCTGGCTCGTCTGCGAGCCATGCGAGCCATGGCCTATCAGCAGCACGGCCAACTGAGCTCGTCAGCGCTGGACGAGGTTCTCCGGGGCGGGCGCAGCCGCGCCCGACGCGCGCCTGTCAACCAGCCGCCGCCAGCCTTCTCCAACGAGGTCCGCGGACCCGGACGCTTCACCAAGATCACCTGGGTTCAGGGCGCCGACGGACGGCCAGTCCCCGTCGACCGCAGCGGCTGGTAGCTCCCGCAGCACTCCCAAGCGAGCGCGCGTCAGGTTTGCCTGACGACGCGCTCGCTCTCGTTTAGCCTCCGAGCCGAACAAGGAGCTGCCATGAACATCTCGACCCTCCGTCCCTTCGTCCTCTTCGCCAGCGGGTTCTTGGCCTGCTTCGTCCTCGTGAGCTCGGGCGGCGCTCGTGAAGAAGACAAGGCCAAAGACCTCCGCGCCGCCATCGTCAAGGCCACCAAGCAAGGCCTGGAGACGGAGCGGCAGCGCTTTGACACCGGCACTGGAAACCTGGAGGGCCTCGCCCGCTGGAGCCGCCGGCACAACGACGCCCGCGTCGCCGCCGGAGAGTTGACCCCAGTCGAAGGAGCGACCGCCAACTTCGAGTTGGCATTGAAGACCGAACAAGACGCGCGCAAGCTCGCCAAGTTCGGACGTCTCTCCGCAGGGGACGTCAACCAGGCCCACTACTTCCGGCTTCAGGCCGAGCTCGAGCTCGAGCTCGCCAAGCGCGGCGCCAAGAAGAAGTAGCTACCCCATGAGGGGCGGGGTAGCGCTCGCTCTCCCTCCCTCGGCGAGAGCCCGCTAGCGCGGCGACTTGGGGAGGAACTCTAGCTCGCCAAACCACTGGGGCTTGTGAAAGCTGGAGTTGAACGCCGGCGACCAGGCCAGGTGCTCCTCGAGGGTGCGGACCTTCCAGAGCGGAATCTTCCCGCCGTCCTCCGGCTTGGTCGAGCTGAGCGGCCCGTGCGAGAGCTTGTAGTAGCGATCCCACATGGCGTCACTAATCCCCAGGCGCTCCTTGACAGCCTTCGGCTCGAGGAGAGTGGCGGCTGGGCCCTCGCCGCGGACTCGCTCGGTCCGGAACAGGTTCATACGCCAGCGATCTCCAGCTCGAGGAGGGACGTTGCGATGGCCGCTCGGCGGAGTCGGGCCACCGGCAGTCTGAAGCGCGGACCAAGGGAGCTTGAGCTCGACCGTGTAGCCGCTGTCGCCGCCTATGACGCCCTTCGGGTCGTCGCGCCCGTTCTCCTTGTTGGAGAGGAGGTCGAGGGTCCCTTGAACCTGGACCGCGGTCTCCAGCTCCGGCGCGCTCCAGCGAGGCATGCTGAGGAAGTCCTGCCACGGGTTGTGATCAACGGGCGCGCTCGGGATGAGACAGAACAAGTCGTAGACCCGATTCGCCGGTGAGACCTCGACCTCGTAATAAGTGATCCCGTCGCCGCCGTCGTCGAGGAAGAGCTCCACGACCTCGTCGCCGGGGAGGGTCGTGGTGTCCCGCACCACGTCACGAGCCCACACGTCGGGGTCCTCGGCCTCGAAGGCAACGTAGAGCCCGGTCTCGTCCCAGGCGACCTTGGCGTAGGTGTTCCACTTGGCCATCCCGCCGTCGCCGTGACGACGGAAGGGACCCAGGCGGGCGGCGCGCTGCCAGACCGGGTCGTCGAGCTTGCCGTCGATCACCGGAGGTTGGCCCTCGGTGTGGACCGCGCCGGCGTATGGCACCCGGCGCGTGACCGGGGTTCCAGCCTCGCGAGAAGGGGGCTGGATCGCGAACAAGGCCAGGGCCAAGAGGACGCCGAGCGCGCCTTGAGAGAGCTGACGCCGCTTGGGCTCGAGGAGGGTCGCCAAGATCAGGACCACAGCCATCACCAGGGGCGCGCCTTCGCGCGGAGCGGGCCAGTGGGTCGGCTTGTTGTTGTCGTACTCCCCCCAGTAGGGATGGTCTATGTAGTAGCCCCAGAGATGCGTCAGGTCCTGGGGATCGAGGAAGGCCAAGGGAAGGGTGACCAGGCCAAACAAGATCAGGACGGGCTTGACCGCCACGGAGGTGTCCGAGAGCCCGGCCCCCCCGTCAGCGCGCGAGAGACGCTGCCAGGTCAGGAAGGGCAGGATCCCGCCCGCCGCGCCGAGGGCGTCGAGGACGATGTCTGAGAAGTCGAACCAGTGGCTCATCACGACGTGGATCGGATCCCAGAGGTTCGCGATCACGAAGTGCTGGAACACCTCGTCTGCGAGGCCGAGGCCGACCGTGATCAGGAAGGCCGCGACGGGCAGTCGCCCGCGGTCGAGGGCGAAGGCCACCATCGCCCCGACCAGGGCGTATTGTCCAAAGTGGACGAGCTCGGTCGCGTAGACGATGAACACCTTCCAAATCATGAACAGGAGGACAGCCCAGGCGGCCCAAGGGACGAGCTCTCGCTTGATCCCCGCCACGTCCACCTTCCGCAGGACCACGACCACGCCCGCCAAGAGGGCTAGGGCCACCGACCCAAACACGATGGCCATCCCGCGCTCGAGGGCGGCCATGCCCTCGGTTCCGCCCGCCTCCGTCAGCGTCCCGGGTTGCTTGGCCCAAGCGAAGAGCTTGCCCGCGTAGTGGACGCCCTCCTGGTGATAGAAGGCCGAGACGAACCAGACCACCAAGGCGACCACGAGCCAGGGGATCGATACGCCGCGCGATTGACTGTTCACAGTGCCTCCATCTCGCGGTCGAGCCGCGTGGGCGGGGCCAGAGCCTAGGGGATCCACTCGCCCGCCTCAACGCCGTGCGGGGAGGAGGGCCAAGGTAGGCTCGCCTCCAATGAGAACGCTGAAGCACGATCTCGAGCGCGTGTCGGCTCGGGTCACCTCGACCCCAGCCACGACGGGCCGCGAGCGCTAATCCCATGGTTCCAGCCAGGATAGGCCCCTACGAGGTCAGGGAGACCCTTGGAGAGGGCGGAATGGGGGTCGTGTATCTCGCTTGGGATCCGCGGCTCGAGCGAGAGCTGGCGCTCAAGGTCCTGGCACCGACCGCCAATCCCGAGCGCTTCAGGCGCGAAGCCGAGGCCATGGGCAAGGTCTCCCACCCCAACGTCGTCCGCGTTCACGCCTCTGGCGTCGACCCGCGCGGCTGCCCCTGGCTGGCCATGGAGCTCGTCAGAGGCCGAACCCTCTCTGAGCGGATCGACGAAGAGCGAACCCTCTCCGTGGCAGAAGCGACGCGCCTTGCTCGCGAACTTGGGGAGGCCCTCGTCGAGGTCCACCGCCAGGGCCTCGTCCACCGTGACGTCAAGCCGGCCAACGTTCTCCTCCGAGACGGGCGGGCCCTCCTGGCCGACTTCGGCCTGGCTCGAGAGGACGAGGCCGAACGACTCACGCGGACGGGGCAGATCCTAGGAACCCCTGGCTACGCTGCACCAGAGCTCCTCCTTGGGCCCGGCGCCGCTCGAGCTGGACCTCCCGCCGACGTCTATGGCCTAGGCGCGACCCTCTACGCGATGCTGACCGGAGCACCGCCTGTCGGCGGAGCGACCTTGCAAGAGGTCCTCGTCGCGACCGCCTCCACCCCACCTGCAGCACCCCACGCTCTAAACCCGAGCGTTCCCCTGCCCTTGTCTCGACTCTGTCTGCGCTGCCTAGAGAAGGACCCCGACCAACGAGCAACCCTCTCCGAACTGCTTGAGGGCCTCGCCCTGCCGAAGGCCGAGGAGCACCAGCGGCGGCTGGGTCCAGTCCTGCTCGGGGTCGCTGCACTCCTCGCGACTGGAGCCCTGGCCTGGGTGCTCCTCGTGAACTCGCGCACGCAACCCCAGCCCTCCCCACAGGTCGCTCTGTCCTTGAAGCCCAGCTCCTCTCACGCTCGGCACGAAGCCCCCGACGACGACCTCGTCGCAGCCCTGCTCGCGATTGAGCGGCGATTCCTGGTCAAGGACAGGGCAGGCGCGAGGCGGATCCAAGCCAGGTTCGAGGCTGCGGCGCCAGGGACCCTCGGCGCACTCCTGTTGGACGAGCGACTCAGGTTCCAGCGGAGCTCTCGCACGAAGCGGAAGTCATTCGTGTCCTCCATAGCGCCCCTGGCGAGCGCCGACTCGACGGGACTCGGCCACTACCTGCTAGGGCGCTCCTACTACGCTAGGCGCTACTACCACCGCTCCAGCGCCGCGTTCGGGCACGCCATAGCGCTCAGACCAGAGCCCCTCTACCGCCTGCATCGGATCCGCGCTGCGGTGTTCACGAAGGAGTTCGAACTGATCGAAGAGGACATTCGAGTCCTCGACGCCGGAGTAGAGCCCTGGCTAGCCCCCGAGCGCGACTCCGTGATCGCTCGCTACCTCCTCCGAGTCGCGAGATACGCCGAGGGCCGAGCTCGGGTCCGAAAGCTGATCGCGGACCATGGATCCACTCCAGCCCGACTCGGGCTCCTGGGGCGCCTCCTGGGAGCAGAGGGCGTGAGCCTGATTGAGGCCAGACGGGTCCTCGACCTCAGTCTGGCCGGCAGGCCAACCGACCAGAGCCTCTGGGGAGCACGGATTCGGCTCCCCGTGATCGCCCGCGACGTCCAAGACGCCCGCCAAGTGTCTGACCGAGCCCTAAAGGCCCTGGGCGAGATTCCCTACTCACAGGACTCAGTCCTCGTCCTCGCGAGACTCTGGGTCGAACTCCTCGAGGGGGGCGACCGAAGAGCGATCGCTAAGCGTGTCAGAGCTTGCAAGGCCAAGGGACCTCGAGCCTTGATCTTCAAGGCGAGGCTCATGGTCGAACTCGGCAACCTTGGCCTCGCCAAGTCCCTCCTGGCGCACGTGATCGAGAGCGCTGTGCCTCGCTTCGATCGTGAGGCCAAGAGGCTCCTAGCTCGGGTGGAGCGCGTGACCCCTGGGGCGGTTCCGCGCGCGCAGCCAAGGTAGGCTCGCCCCTCGCGCGGGGCCCCCCTGCGTCAGAGGAGAGACCATGAAGCCTCGTCCATGGCGTCAGCGTTGCATCAGCGAAGAGATCACGAGCGAAGCCGGGCTCCGCGAGTGCCTCACACCGCCCCTGACCCTCAAGGGGCGCACGATCCAGGGCCTAGACCTCGAGCCCTTCTTGGCGGCCCTCGGCGAGCAAGACCTCGAGGACACGATCTTCCTCGGCTGCAAGTTCGGCGGCCGCGCCCAGGAGGTGAAGCTGATCGAGCAGGGCGCGGCGATTTTCCCGCTGATCAACAACCTCCCCTACGACCCCTATCGCTCGAGCCTCTACTCGGTCGACGAGCTCATGGAGGGCCGCGAACAAGGCGGCTACCCGGCGACGCGCGACTTCAAGATCTACGAGCACTTCGACCGCGCCCGCCGCCGCGAGACGGGCGTCGGGCTCCGCGAGACCCTGGCCCAGCGCCTTCACGACCACGCCATAGACGACGCCCTCGAGGAGCTCTTGGGCAAAGCCTCAGGCAAGGGCGTCGTGGCGATCATGGGCGGGCACGGGACCGCGCGCTCGGATCCCTACTTCCGCGCCGTGACCCACCTGACCTGGGCCCTGACTCGCGCCGGCTATTTCGTCGCGACCGGCGGGGGCCCCGGGATCATGGAGGCCGGCAACCTCGGCGCCTACTTCGCCAACTACAGCGACCCTCAGGTCCTCGACGACGTCTTGGCCGAGCTGTCCAAGGCTGACAAATTCGCGGGCGACGAGGAGGAGGGGACGCCGGCCTACTTGGTCGCGATCAAGCGCTACTTCGAGGTCGGCCAAGCGGTCCTCGAGCGCTTCAGCGGCGAGGTCGACCCAGCCTTGGCCGAGAGATACGGGCGAGAGCAGCCAGAGCCCGGCCAGAGCCTCGCGATCCCGACCTGGTTCTACGGTCATGAACCGAGCAACCTCTGGAGCACTCACGTCGCGAAGTACTTCTCCAACAGCCTCCGCGAGGACGGCTTGCTCGCGATCGCCACGGGCGGCGTCGTGTTCGCTCCAGGGAGCGCAGGCACGATGCAGGAGGTCTTCATGGACCTCGCGCAAAACCACTACGCGACCTTCCGCTTCCGGAGTCCTATGGTCTTCCTCGGCCGCGAGCGCTGGGAGAGCCTGTTCGCCCTCGTCCAGGAGTTCGTCAAAGCCCGCGGCGGAGAGACCCTCTACGGCGACCTGATCGGCCTCGTAGACACCGCCGAGCAGGCCTTCGAGTTCCTCGAGGCCCACCCCCCGCGCCTCCGTGAGCCCAAAGCTCCCCTCTACGAGCTCTTGGATTCCAAGCCATGAGCGTCGCGATTCGCCGCGCCGGCGCGGAGGACGTCGACACGATCCTGGGCCTAATCCACGAGCTCGCCGAATACGAGCGCGAGCCCGAGGCCGTCCTAGCGTCCCGAGAGGACCTCTTGCGTGACGGCTTCGGCGAGCGCCCCCTGTTCACCGTCGACCTCGCCTGCGAGCCCGAGGGCCCGGAGCAAGTCCTCGGCATGGCGCTCTACTTCCCCAACTACAGCACCTGGGAGGGCAAGCGCGGGATCTACCTCGAGGAGCTCTACGTCCGCCCCAGCGCGCGGCGCCGGGGAATCGGCCGGCAACTGATCCTGCACCTCGCCCGCGAGCTGAAGCGAATCGGCGGAGCCCGCCTCGACCTCTGGTCCTGGACTGGAATCAGCCCGCGCGCGACTTCTACGCCGCCCTCGGCTTCGACGATCAGGCGACCTGGCGCCCCTACCGCCTGACGGGAGAGGCTCTGGCGCGAGCGGCCGCGCTCTAGCGAAGGCCTAGGCCAGGAGCTGGCGCCTTGGTCGGGCCTGACTAGACTTCAGGCGTGAAGCTGATCCCGCGATTCGGAGTCGTCGAGCGCTGCCCTCTCTGCCGGGAGGTCGTGGGCGAGGAGCTCGCCGTTCACGTGTGCCCAACTTGCAGCACGACCCTCCACCAGGTCTGTCGCGAGGAGCTCGGCGGCTGCGCGACCCTCGGCTGCGACGCCCGCGGCTCCATGAAGGACCAAGAGATCGTGATCACGCCGGAGCGAGTCCGCCACTTGCGCGGCCTGGTCACGGAGGAGCTGATCCAAAACCGTCCCTGGTGGGCACATACGGGATTGCGCGGCTTCTTGACGGCCCTCGCGATTGCCGCCCTCGGCGCCGGCCTGATCCTCTTCGACGGGACGATCTTTGCCCGAGGCGGAGACTTCGACTTCGGCCAAACTCCGATCTGTTACTTCGGGATCATGATCGTATGCCTGAGCGCCGCCATGTTCCTCGAGCTCCTCTCAGGCCGCAGAGCCTCGGCCGGCTAGTGGGCCCGGCAAAACAGAAGCCGAGGGGGTCTGGGGGAGCGCAG
>Ga0316202_10000675_pt1 | contig 33571 bp, 37 predicted proteins | sample 3monrhotite_MG_FD_204934 | JGI IMG/M metagenome (GOLD analysis project Ga0316202, IMG submission 204934) | Microbial mat bacterial communities from mineral coupon in-situ incubated in ocean water Damariscotta River, Maine, United States -... | ecosystem: Environmental > Aquatic > Marine >...
CTAACAGCGGTGATGCGATCCATATTAAGGAAAAAGAAGGCACCAGCTTTGCCAATCTGGATTTTGTTTATGATATGATCGTACCGTGGGATGCCGGCATCGACCGGGATATCACCAACTACGGCGGCTCAATCCCGCCGCGCGAAGCGATCATATTGCCACAGGAAAAAACAGGAAATTAGGCAGGAAAGCCGATGCGGGTTTTGTATTCAGTATTGGTGGCGCTAAGTTTGATAACCGGGTCGCTGACGGCAACGGCCGCACCGGTGAACGATGAAACCATTCTGCAGCCAAGGCCTGCCCGATTGCTATCGGACTATAATCTGTTTGTCGGTGCCAGCGCCCAGACCCCAAATGTGGGTGTGCACCCTTTTGCTTTGCGGCAGCCGCTTTTCACCGACTATGCTCATAAATTTCGGTTTTTCTATATGCCAGCAGGCAGCAAAGCCCAATATAGCGAAACCGAAGTTTTTGATTTACCGGTTGGCAGCGTTTTGGTCAAAACATTTGCTTATCCGGCTGATTTTCGCAAACCGGCCGAGAATATCAGGTTGGTCGAGACCCGGCTTTTAATCCACCAAAAATCGGGCTGGAATGCATGGGCCTATGTGTGGAATGAAGATCAAAGTGACGCGGTTTTAAAAGTGGCAGGAAAAAGCTTTCCCGTATCCTGGATCGACAGTGCGGGGGAAACGCAAAATATCACTTACGGCGTGCCTAATAAAAACCAGTGTAAGGGCTGTCATATACTGGCAAAAAAATTCACGCCGATTGGGCCTAAAGCGCGAAACCTGAATTTTGAATTTGGCTATCCGGGCGGCGAAGAAAACCAGATGGCTTACTGGTTGAGGAACGAGCTGCTGACCGGCGCGCCGCCCCTTGATAAAATACCAACCGTGGCGGCATTGGAGGATACAAGTGCCAGCTTAGACAAGCGCGCGCGTGCCTATTTGGATATCAACTGTGCCCATTGTCACCGTTTAGAAGGGCCTGCGTCAACGTCAGGGTTGTTCTTAACCTATAGTGAGACAAATCAGGCGGCGCTGGGATACCGGAAACGCCCCGTAGCGGCAGGTCGAGGCTCTGGTGATTTGCATTTTGACATTGTGCCTGGAGATCCCGACACGTCGATCCTGATATTTCGCATGGCCTCAACGGACCCTGGCATAATGATGCCCGAACTGGGCCGTTCTGTCGTTCACAGCGAGGGCGTGGCATTGCTCAGGGCTTGGATAAAAGGCCTTCCCTAGATTAATTTGAAAAGCCGAGCAGGTTTTTTCTGGCGCGGAGCAATCTCTTTTGCCTGATGGGCATTTGCTGTGCTAGGCAATGGCCTTGGTCAATGACCAAGTTAAGGGAGCAAAAGGTGAATTATGGCTGATGCACTAAAAGTAGGGGTTGTTGGCTGTTTGGGCCGCATGGGGCAGGCGATTGTCTCGGCTTTGGCGCTTGCGGACGGTGTGGAATTTGTGGCGGGTTCAGAAGTTTCAACCCATACCGGGGTTGGTGTTTGTATGCCGGGGACAAAAGGGATCGTCGCGGCCAGCGCAAAACCGGTTTTTGATGCGGCGGATGTGGTTATTGATTTCACTCCGCCTGGCAATACATCAGCCCACGCAATACTGGCTGCAGAAACAAAAACAGCCTTGGTTGTTGGCACCACAGGCTTCAGCAGTGACGACAGCGATGCGCTTGATCAAGCAGCAGCAGATACGGTGATTATTCAGGCCGGTAATTATTCGCTGGGCGTAAACATACTGATGGCGATCACCAAACAAGTCGCTGAAAAACTGGGCATCGATTGGGACATTGAAGTTTTTGAAATGCATCACCGGGACAAAACAGATGCGCCGTCGGGTACGGCTTTGATGTTAGCAGAGGCCGCCGCCGCAGGGCGCGGTCAGCTGCTCAGCGATTTGCGAGCTGAGGGCCCCGAAGGCCGTAACGGTGAACGCAAAAAAGGCTCTATCGGCTTTGCCAGTCTGCGCGGTGGCTCAGTGATCGGTGAGCATGACGTGGTTTTTGCCAGTAATAGCGAGCGCATTACACTGTCACATAAAGCTGAAAACCGGACTCTGTTTGCGGACGGCGCGGTGCGTGCGGCGGCATGGACACAGGGTCAAAAACCGGGCCGCTATACAATGAAAGACGTTTTGGCTCTTGAATAGGGCCTGCGCCTGACCAGATATCAATACAGGCTAATATACAAGGGAATACGATGGAAGATGCGCTTTTTACACTGTGGAATGGTCTGCCGATATTTCTTATTCATTCGGGGGTTAGCCTTGCCATATTGATCATCGGTGTTTTTATTTACACTTGGATAACCCCGCATGATGAAATTACTCTTATCAGAGACGGTAATGTTGCAGCGGCAGTTTCGCTGTCGGGGGCGACGTTGGGCTTGGCGCTGCCTTTGGCCTTTTCGCTAGCGGCGGCGATATCACTATGGGATCTCGCCTTTTGGGGCATGGTCGCGTTGATATTGCAGCTTGTTGCTTTTCGGCTTGTCGATTTTTTCCTTAAAGACATTTCCGCCCGGATTGAAGCCGGTGAAATTGGACCCGCGATTGCGCTCTTTAGTTTCAAATTAGCAACGGCGTTTATCAATTCAGCGGCGATTAGCGGTTGATGAGAGTTTTGTTGAAGCGGCTTTTCCAGGAAAGACATTAAATTGCGCCGTAAATTAGAGTTTGGGCTTTATCTGGCCGTTCTTCTGTTCTTCATCGTTCGCTATGCGAACGTTGATCTGGATGAAGATCGCCGCCGTGGCGGGCCGCCGGGTAGGCCGCCGGTTGCTGCGCCCAAAGACCCCGCCGTTTTTCTGCCCGATAATGCCCTGCTGCCCCGCCAAGAGGGCGATGTTCTTGTTGAACTTGAACGTGAAGTTCACAATAGCGTCGGCACGGCCTTTGCCGTTGACGGGGCTGGCACATATGTCACGGCACGGCATGTTATCGATGGTTGTGGCAAAGTCTATTTTGTTCTGGCTCGTGGCGGACTTGTGGAAGTGGCATCTGCCGTATCAGAAGGCAACCGTGATTTTGCAATTCTCAGAGTGAAACAAAACAACGCGTTTCATCTGATATTGTCAGGCCATGAAATGGGCCGGGGTACAGAAGGCTTTATGATGGGTTTTCCGCAAGGAGATCCAGCAGATGTGCGCGCGACCGTAATTGGCACCACAGAAATGCGTTCGACCGGGCGTTACCGGGCGCGTGAGCCTGTTATTGCATGGGTCGAACGTGAACGCAGGCCGGGGTTTGGCGGCTCGCTTGGCGGTATATCTGGTGGCCCGGTTTTTGATAGCAACGGCAATGTTGTTGGTACTGTGGTCGCAGGTGCGCCGCGCCGTGGCCGGGTTTATACCACGCATCCAAAGGTCTTTGCTGAAACCGGGTTGCTCTCAGGCAGCAAAGAAGGCCGTACGCCAATACTCAGAAGTGGTATCAGCCCGGGTAATTTTGATAGTATAGGCAAAAGCCTGCGGGCCAGCGGTGCGATCCGACAGGTCTACTGTCAGGCGGGTTAGGAAGCCAACGCTCTAAATTACCAGCTCACCCTTCAGTAATTTGGGTAATTGGCCAACCGTTCCGCGCGCATGGGACATGAATAAATTCTTGAGCGGGGTGATTTTGTCCACCGCCGCCATGCCCACATCGCGGGCCAGTTTAACAGGCGCAATATCATTGGAAAAAAGCCGGTTCAACAGGTCGGTAATGGCGTAAATGCTGGCATTATCGGTGGTGCGCCACTGGGCGTAATTTTCCAGCACTGTCGCCGACCCTATATCAAGCCCCACTTTTCGCGCATCCACCAAGACCTCAATCATGGCAGCCACATCTTTCAGCCCGAGGTTTAGGCCTTGGCCTGAAATTGGATGGATTCCGTGGGCGGCGTCGCCGAGTAGCGCCAGCCGGTCCGATATATAATGATCTGCATATTGCAGGGTCAGCGGATACGCCCAGCGCCCGCCGATGGTTTTGATGGTGCCAAGAAAATCCCCGGCTCGGCGTGTCACTTCAGAATCAAAGGCTCGGTCACTGAGGCCCATGATGGTTTCAACCAGGTGGCTTTTTTCGGTCCAGACCAGCGAACTTCTGTTGCCGGTAAGGGGCAATATAGCAAAGGGCCCGGATGGTAAAAATCGTTCATGAGCAATGCCACAGTGGCTAAATTCGTGCTCGATCGAGCAAACAATGCCGTGTTGTTTATAATCAATTGTTGAGACAGGAATACCAGCGTGCTCGCGCACCATGCTGCCACGCCCATCAATACCCAATAACAACGGCGAGTGGATCACAGTACCAGATGCCAGCGTAACGGTGGTCTCTGCTGCGCTGCGTTCGATGGTTTCAACCGATTCGGGTGCTAAAAAGTGGATATTGTCCAGCATTTCCATGCGTTTAAAAAGCGCAATCTGGGTATGACGATTTTCAACCATCTGGCCAAGCGGACCGTCGCCAAGCGCTTCACTGTCAAAGTGCAGATGCAGCAAAGAGGGGCCGTCTGTAACTCTGATTTCCAGCATGGGCTGGGCGTAGGGTTGCATAAATTCCCAAATACCAAGCGCCTTCAGCAGTTGGCAGGACGCATAGGCCAGTGCCGACGAGCGGCCATCATATTCAGCGTCTAGCAAGCTGGATTTTGGTGCGCGGTCAATAAGCGCAACACTGAAACCATGCACAGCAAGGCCAATAGCGGTGGTCATGCCTGCTAGGCCGCCGCCGATAATGGTGATATCACATGAAATATTGCTTGTTGTCATTGTCTATCGCCTGCCGGAAAATTCTAGTTCACAGGTTTAAGCCGCAGCATGCTTGCTGTCCAGAGCCATGCTGTCGCACGCTCGGTTTCCGGAGAGAGACTATATTTTTTACTGCCATCAGATCGCCGCTCTTGTCCTACAGGCTAGAGCCAGACTAAACTGGGGGCCAAGAGGCTTAGGAACATGCCTGAGGCACATACTGTGCTGCGGCGAGGGGAGATGGGTGAAACGTGGCAACACGGAGTAAATCAACCGCAAAAGCGGAGAAAAAACCAGCAAACACGCGCCGCAAAGAAGCGGTTGCTGGCAAAACACGCACGAGCAAAACCAGCAAAACCAAGGCTGAACGAACACCTTTGTTGCCGCCTGCGGTTACGGTATTTTTAAAGAATAGTAGCTGGCGTTTAGTCGGCGTGACGTTGATTTTGCTTGCGGTGGCTATTTTTGCGGCTCTTGTCAGCTATAATCCTGCCGATCCCACAGTGAATAATCAGGCCTATAATGAAGTGCAAAACTGGCTGGGCAGCATGGGGGCCAATGTCGCTGATGTGCTTATGCAAACGCTGGCACTTGTGGCTTTTTTGCTGGTATTGCCCTTGACTATATGGGGTGTGAAAATTACCAAGCTCAATTGGTTGCCCATGTTCTGGCTTAATCTGGCTGCTGTTCCTGTGGCACTATTGTTATTGGCGATCGCCGCAAGTGTGGTGGCACCTGCCGGTGATTTTGCCGTGCAAACCGGGTACGGCGGCGCGGTTGGTCAGCAATTTTATGCGCTTATTGTTCGTTTTGTTGACGGCGTGGCTGGCAATCTGGTGGTGCCTTACTGGGTAACAGGCGCGGTGTTTATGGTCATCGGATTACCTGCATACGCTTTTTCATTGGGGTTAAACCGTGGCGACTGGGCAATGATTGCTGATAGGCTTAAGCGGACAGCGCTTTTGCTGGGTGTGGGTTTGTTGGCCGCAGGGCGCGGGCTGGCTGTTACAGTGCGGGCCTTTGCTGGGCTGTTTAGCCGCAGCGAGCGCGCTCTGGATAATGATACCGATACCGCAGAGGGCAGGCGGCAAGAGCCCGTCATTAGCCGCACGCGTGCTAAAACCCCTGTAAGTTTGGCGGATAAGGTCACGGCTTTGACTGCAGAAAAGCGCGTGAAAAGCCAAGCTGAACCCAAGCGCGGGCGGCGTGAAATTCGCGAAGCCCAAACCGCGCTCGACTTTGGTGATGGCAGCAAATTTAAACTGCCGCCACTTGAACTATTAGCACCCTCGCCGCCAGTTGAAAAAGTTAGCCGTATGGGGGCTGAGGCATTAGAGCAAAACGCCCGTATGCTGGAAAGTGTGCTGGAAGATTTTGGTGTTCAGGGTGATATTCGCGACGTGCGGCCCGGCCCTGTTGTAACCCTCTATGAACTTGAACCCGCGCGCGGGGTAAAGTCCTCACGGGTGATCGGCCTGGCGGATGATATCGCACGCTCGATGAGTGCCATTTCGGCGCGTGTTGCGGTGGTGCCGGGCAGGAATGCCATTGGTATTGAGCTTCCCAATGTTGACCGCCAAACCGTTTTCTTGCGTGAATTGTTGGCGTCAAAAGATTATGAAGCCACCAAAGCCCGCTTGCCGGTGGTTTTGGGCAAGGATATTGGCGGCGCACCTGTTGTTGCTGACCTTACGGCAATGCCGCACTTGTTGGTGGCGGGCACTACGGGATCGGGCAAATCGGTTGGGATCAATACTATGATCCTGTCGCTTTTGTACCGCCACAGCCCTGAAACCTTGCGGTTCATCATGGTTGATCCCAAAATGCTGGAGCTGTCGATTTATGATGGCATCCCACATTTGTTAACGCCTGTGGTAACAGAACCCAAAAAAGCGGTGGTTGCGCTGAAATGGGCGGCGCGCGAAATGGAAGATCGCTACCGCAACATGTCGAAACTGGGTGTTAGGAACATGGCGGCCTTCAATAAACGTATCGTTGAAGCCAAAGCGAACAGTGAAACCCTGACCCGGGAAGTGCAAACAGGTTTTGACAAGGAAACTGGCCAGCCCGTGATGGAAAGCCAGGAATTTGATTTTGCTCCGCTGCCGTTCATCGTGATTGTGATTGATGAAATGGCCGACCTGATGTTGGTTGCGGGCAAAGATGTTGAGGCTACAGTGCAGCGGTTGGCGCAGATGGCCCGCGCGGCTGGCATTCATTTGGTAATGGCGACTCAGCGGCCCTCTGTTGATGTTATCACCGGCACTATTAAGGCAAACTTCCCAACGCGCATTAGCTTTCAGGTAACCTCGAAGATCGATAGCCGCACGATTTTGGGCGAACAGGGGGCCGAGCAATTACTGGGCATGGGCGATATGCTGTTTATGGCGGGCGGTGGGCGTATCACCCGCGTACATGGGGCTTTTGTCTCGGATAATGAAGTTGAAGATATTGTTGCCCACTTGAAACGTCAGGGCGCGCCTTCTTATCTGGAAAGCGTGACCGAGGAACCGGCAGAAGGTTTTGATAGCCCGTTCATCCCCGGTCCATCTATGACAGACGAAGATAGGGCCAACAGCCTTTATGATCAGGCGGTCAATATTGTTTTGCGGGACCGACGGGCTTCGACCAGTTATATCCAGCGGCGATTGAAGATTGGTTATAACAAAGCGGCTTCCTTAATCGAAGAATTGGAAGAGCAAGGTGTGATCAGCGGCCCGAACCATAAAGGCCAGCGAGAGGTTTTGGTGCCCGAGCGCGAAGAAGAGTTTTAGCAAACTTGAATGTCTCTAAATATGCACAGTTTGCACACAATTTGCGCATAAGGTGCACACACTGACGAAAGTGCGCAAAAGCATGTGCAAGAAGCGCTGATAAATGACGGTTAGGATAGATATGCGGCAGGTGATTTTGGCAGGATTGGCGTTGATGATAGGCGCAGCGGCGGTTGCGGCGCAGGACAAACCTCTGCCGCCGCTTGAGGAGCAAGTCATTGAACAAAGCGCGTCGCTAAAAGCGCTTTCCCAAGTGCAAAATTATATGGCCACAGTGAAAAGCCTTAAGGGGTCTTTTCGCCAAACGGCACCGAACAAAAATGTTTCAAACGGCACCCTTTATATGGCGCGGCCGGGTAAAATTCGGTTTGATTTTGAAGGGGACGTTCCTTTTTTGGTGGTCGCTGATGGTAAGACTTTGAATTTTATCGATTATGAAATTGGTCAGGTTTCCAAGTGGCCGGTTAAGGATACACCGCTGCGCGCGCTGTTGGGAAATAGCTTTGATGCGGCCAGTATTAACGCGCATATCGAGGTTGCCCCGCACGGTGTTGAGCGAATTTTAGCACTGACAGCAAGTGACCCGGAAAACCCGGAAGCGGGCCAGATCACCATCTATTTCGAGCAGCCGCAAGATGCGGATGGCGACTTGAAAATGTTAAGCTGGGTGGTGCTGGATGCCCAAGGCGAAACCACTACAATTGATATTTTGGACCAAGAAACCAATATTGTGTTGGCGTCCAGCCTATGGACATTTGATGACCCGCGCGGCATCGCCAAACGTCAACGGACCCGGCGCTAACATCTCTTAAAAGCCAGTTGACTAGCTGCTTTCGGCGCTCGGGCAAAGCTTTCGCTTGCGCCCTATGGCGGGACGGGCTAGGCCTGTTTAAACCCTGTTTTTAAGGCTCGATCCATGTCTGATTTTGACTATGACGTTGAAGATTTATTTGATGAATTTCCCAGCCTGAAGTCGGTCGCGCCGTTTTTGGCTGTTGCTGAAAATGTGCGCTGGTTCCGCGCTGTTGGCGAGCGCCCAAACGACGAAACCAGAAAAATTGCACGGGATTATGCTGATTTATTGGGCTTTCCCGAAGCTGATCCGGTATTTCTTCCTGATTGGGAAGACGCCGCCGCCGCCGCCGAGAATACAGAATATAACAGTGCGGCATGGGAAGCTGAAGAACAACAGCGCGCGGTTCTTACCGAAGATGTGCTGGGCGTAATCGGCGAAGACGTATTGGAAATGGTGATGGCGCATGTGGCTTCCAGCGTTAGCCAGGCCATTGATGCCGCCGCCGCAGAAGCCGCAGAATATTTGCGCATTGATGATGAAGAATTTGTGCGCGCTGTTTCGGGTGCCGCCGTTCAGGCCTGTTATCAAGCTGTACTTGTGGGGCTATCTTCGCCCGAGGACGATCACCCGTTTGTTAAGCGTTTTCAACTGTTTGAGGCGGGTCACTGGCCGATTGCCATCATCGGCAACAGCTTTTTGATTTTTTAGGACTTTAGGGGAATTCGATGCGGCTTATTACCTGGAATATTAATTCGGTTCGTGCGCGGCTTGGTCTCGTTGAACAGTTGATTAAAGAGTATCAGCCCGATGTGCTGTGTTTGCAGGAAACCAAGGTACAGGACCATATGTTTCCCGAAGGTTTTTTTAAAGACCTTGGCATGCCGCATCTGGCGATCCATGGCCAGAAAAGCCATCACGGAGTGGCGACCGCCGCCAAAGTGCCGTTCGAGAGCAGCTTTAAAGTTGACTGGTGCGACAAGGGTGACGCTCGCCATATTGCCATCAAGTTGGCAACTGGCCAGACGGTGCATAATTTTTACGTGCCCGCAGGCGGCGATGAACCCGACGCAGACATCAACGAAAAATTCGCCCACAAGCTACAGTTTTTGGCGGAAATGACTGAATGGTCGCGTGATCTTAACGAGCCCAGCATTTTGGTGGGTGACCTGAATATCGCACCTTATGAAGACGATGTTTGGGACCATAAAAAATTGCTGAAAGTGGTATCTCATACCCCGATGGAAGTGGATATTATGTTGAAGCTGATGGAAGCCCACAATTGGCAGGACATCATGCGGGATTTTGTACCCAAAAACGAAAAGCTGTTCAGCTGGTGGTCGTACCGTGCGCGCGATTGGTCAGCCGCTGACAAAGGCAGGCGGCTTGACCACGTCTGGACAAGCCCGGTCCTGAAAGGCAAAGCAGAAAAAATGCAAGTCCTGCGTGATGTGCGTGGCTGGGAAAAACCTTCAGACCACGCGCCAGTGCTTGTAGATTTTGATCTTTAGGAATTAAGCCGTTAATCCTTGTAGGCTATAACCGCCAGGCTCTGTAATTAGCAGTCTTGCCATGCCGGGTTCGTGCTCTATTTTTTGGCGAAGGCGGTAGACATGGGTTTCCAAGGTATGTGTGGTTACGCCTGAATTATAGCCCCATACTTCTGCCAATAACTCCTCACGGCCAACAGCCTTGCCGGTGGCGCGGTAAAGATATTTGAGGATCGAGGTTTCTTTTTCTGTTAAGCGTACCTTGCGGCCAGAGGCTTGCTCCTCGAGGATTTTGGCACTGGGGCGAAACTGATAGGGGCCAATTTCAAATACAGCATCTTCGCTTTGCTCATACTGGCGAAAGTGTGCGCGCACACGGGCCAGCAGCACTGTAAAGCTGAAAGGTTTGGTCACATAATCATTGGCACCTGCATCCAGCCCTAACACCGTGTCGGCTTCAGATGTATTGCCGGTCAGCATGATGATAGGAACGGAAATACCGTTTTTGCGGATACGTTTACAAAGTTCGCGGCCGTCCATATCTGGCAGGCCTACATCAAGGATCAGCATATCCATTTGGTTATTTGCTAAAAACTCAAGCGCTTCGGTTGCTGTGCCTTTTTCGACCGTGGAAAATTCGTCGCACAGCGCCAATTGCTCGGCTAGGCTTTCGCGCAGATCCACATCATCATCAACAAGCAGGAGTTTTCTAACGGTCATAATTTTATCCTTATGCGGAATCTACTAAACAGCGTCTAGTTAGTTTATAGCCGCGATTATTATGCGACAATGAGGCCTATATAAGAAGAAGAATTATAAACACCCATCACACCTGATAACATTTGTTTGATCAAGGCGTGGCTTGAGTATAAAAAAACCTGCTGAAAATCACTAAAAAGCGTCTATATGAAGGGCATGGAGCAAACCGACAAAGATTTATTGCAGCTTGAGCGCGCGGCCGACGACTTACGGCGCGGTAGGCCTGTTGTTATGCAAGATATATCGCAAGAAGGGCAATATGCCCGGCTTGGCGGCAAGGCCATGGTCATTCTTGCGGCGGAACTTGCGGATGAGCGATCTCTGCGATTGTTTGACCAGTTTGCCGCAAACAGTTTTATGCTATTGACCAACCACCGCGCGGCTTCGTTAAAAGTTGCAGGGGAAGATTGGCCAGTGGTTCGTATTGCCCGTGAAAGCTGGATGTCTGCCGCCGATATGACCGCTGTCGCTGATCCGACACTTGATCTCGCGACACCACTGAAAGGCCCCTTCCGCAGGCTGGAACACCCGGCAGAAGATATTGACAAAGCCGCGATCAAATTGGCGAAATGGGCACGGCTGCTGCCGGCCCTTATTGCGGCCGAGGTACAGGGCGATCCCCTGGAATTATTGGTGCAACATGATCTGGCACAAGCAGTTGTCGCTGATGTTTTGGCGGCGGATCTAAAACAGGCGGCAGCTCTGAGGCAAGTGGCGTCAGCCAAAGTGCCTCTGGCGGGATCTGAGCATACTCGGTTGGTATCCTTTCGTCCTCTTTCGGGCGGGGTGGAACATATTGCAATTATCGTCGGGGATCCTGCGCGCTCGAAACCCGTACTAACCCGTATTCACAGCGAATGTTTTACTGGCGACCTGCTTGGCTCGCTGAAGTGTGATTGCGGCGAGCAATTGCGTGGCTCGGTCAAGGCTATCGAAAAAGCAGGCGGCGGTGTTTTGTTATATATGGCGCAAGAAGGCCGCGGTATCGGTTTGGTCTCGAAGCTTAAAGCTTACGCCTTGCAGGATCAGGGTTATGATACTGTTGATGCCAATACGCGGCTGGGCTTTGATGTAGATGAACGCATTTTTGCGCCCGCAGCCGAAATGCTTAAAAGCCTTGGTTTTAAGGCGGTGCGGTTGATGACCAATAACCCCAATAAGGTGGCGGGGTTAGAGCGCTATGATATTAGCGTTAGCGAGCGGGTCGCGCATGCATTTCCACCAAACGCTCACAATGAAAACTATCTTGCGACAAAAAAAGAGCGCACTGGCCATATGCTCTAATCATGACAATCTGGCGCGTCATAGCAAATGCACAGGACCATAGGGGTGGGCGCGTGCTGGGGCCGCTGTTTGATGAGGCCTGCGCACTTGGCAAAAACGGTGTGGTTGCGGCTAAAGAAAAGCGTGAGGGCGATGGAAAAACACCGATGGGGAGTTTTCCTTTTCACCGGGTTTTTTATCGGCCTGACCGTATTGAGCCACCTGTAACCCAGTTACTCTGTGAGCCGCTTTCTCCGAACCACGGATGGTGCGATGCACCAGAAAGCTCCTTTTACAATAGGCTGGTATGGCTACCTTTTGGCGAGAACCACGAGCATCTATGGCGCGGTGATCATCTGTATGATCTGATCCTCGTGATCGGCCACAATGACGACCCGGTGGTTGCTAACATGGGCAGTGCGGTGTTTGTGCATGTGGCCAAAGAAAACTTTGTTCCGACACTTGGCTGTGTAGCGCTGAGCGTTGATGCTCTTAGGCGATTACTTAGGCTTGCTAAATCGGATGATCAGCTAAAGATTGGCTGATCATATTATGGGTCAGGCAAGCCAGCACCCCGGCATTGGCCAAGAAAAGTTTAACTGTAATCCCGTTCGCCAAATATCGCAGTGCCGACCCGGATATCGGTGGCACCCATCGCAGCGGCGAGAGCAAAATCGCTGCTCATGCCCATGGAAAGCCGGACGAAGTGGTGGCGCGCGGCGAACTTTTTCAACAGGGCAAAATGCAGGGCAGGATCATCAGCCGCAGGCGGAATGCACATCAAACCCACAACATTTAAATTCAGTGCGGCGCTTGCCTTAACTAGCGCAGGCAGGTCTTCTGGCATACAGCCGCCCTTCTGGGCTTCGCGGCCTGTATTCACCTGTAAAAAAACCGGCAAATGGCGGCTTTGTTTTTCCATTTCAGCAGTGAGTTTTTCGGCGATCTTGATGCGATCTACAGTCTGGATTACATCAAACAGCGCAACGGCTTTGGCGACCTTGTTGCTTTGCAAGCCGCCGATCAAATGCAGTTCAATGTCACTGAACTGTGCCCGCAGTTCCGTCCAGCGGTCTTCGGCTTCCTGCAATTTATTTTCGCCGAATATACGCTGTCCCGATTCCAGAGCAGCGATCACTCTCGCTTTTGGCTGCACTTTGGATACAGCGATCAATTTGGGATTAGCCTTGGCCACCCCGGCATGGCTGCACATGGCTTCTATGGCTTGGTGGACAGCATTGATATTTTCTTTGATTGTAGTTTTCAGGTCTGCCGTCATCGTTATATTACCCTATAATCAGCGGCCGAAGCCGAATGTCTTTGGCCCAAGGTAGCTATGTGATAGGCATGCGAAATGGTCAAGCCCCAAGTCCAAAAACACTCCACAAGCCCAGCCCTTGCTCTGGGCCGAGCCGCAGGTGTGGCAAACCTTGTTTTTATGACAGATAGTGCACGCGCGCCTGATCCGGTCCGCGTTTGCAACGCTTTGCCTGCGGGCAGCATCATTATCTGCCGCGATTATGATCATGCCGACAGGCTTGGTTTGGCAATGCTGTTGCGGCGTGTCACGCGTTCGCAGAAACAGCTTTTGCTCGTGGCTGGCGATCCGGCGCTGGCTAGGCTGGTAGGTGCAGACGGCGTGCATTTGCCTGAGTATCAACTCAGAAAATCGCCGAAGTTGGCTATTTTTTCATTGGTAAGCGCGGCTTGCCATACAGCAAGCTCAATTCTACGGGCACAGCGGATCGGTGTGGATTTTGCTATTGTCTCGCCAATTTTTGCGACCGAAAGCCACCCTCATGCTGCCAAACTTGGTGTGCACAAGCTAGCGCGGCTTGTTAAAATATCGCGTATACCGCTGGTAGCCCTCGGAGGCATAACAGCCGAAAACGTAGGGCAACTAAAGGGAGTTGATTTGATGGGGATTGCGGCTATTGGGGCTTTTGCGCGACTTTAGAATTGCCTCGCCTTAGAACTTCAGTTCTCCACCAAGGAAGAGCATCTGTGAATTTTCGCCAGCTTCAGGATTAACCAACCACTGATCACCGTAATCAAAATAACGAATACCACCTTTGAAGCCAAGGTTGTTGGTAAGCTTGTAGCTTGCCCCTAGTTCTACGGAGACAATATTACGAACATCGTTTTCTATGCCGTACAGATCTGCGCCTTCGCGGTATTCACTTAGTGACAGGCGCGCGGCCCAACTGGCTGCCTGATACGAAAGTCCGATATCAAAGCCTGACATTTCAGGTTTGAAAATGCTGGTTTGCCGGGTCAAAGAAGCGTCCAGACCAAAGCCTGAGTAGCCAAGCGTTACACCCACATTATATTCGCGGTTGGCCAAACCCGTATCTGCAAAAGCAGATGTCGCGGCCAAGCCGTCCATTGTCAAGCGGAACGCACTTTCAATTGAAACCTCAAAACCGCGATCATTTTTGTCGCTTTTATCGCCGCCAAAGGACAAGTCAAGGCGACTGTTGCCACCAGATAAACCGTCGCCGTATGCGCTGCGTACATGTCCTGTTGGTGCTAAAAGCGAGGAAAAACCAGCACGTAGCCCCGGGTTTTGGCGTTCCAGAAGGCTTGGCGTTTGCGAATCACTTAGCCGAAAAAACTCTGTATCGTCGCCTTTTTTCGTCCGCAAACTGAGTTCAAGCTCTTTGAGCGCCTGACCGCTGGTATCTTTGCTGCTTGCAGTTTGTTTGGCCATCTGCTCAAGGATGAAAGTATCCAAACTCTTGAGAAATCCTGAGCTTTCAAAGCGCGTTTTATCATCGGCTGCACCAGGAGGGGCAGATAAAGATGCAGCGACAATGGCTGCTACGCTTATTATCAAAGTATGTTTCATTGATCGCTCTAGGGTCATTTTGATGAGCCTTTATGGCTTCATTACCTATATAGTACGGAATTGCACCTTTGTCTGGCAAGGCCGTTGGGTAAAAATGCGATGAGTTGTGTCCTTAGTGCCACTAAAAGCCTGCCTTTGCCATTCTATGGACGTATTTCTGACTAGTAAGTAAGGGCGCGGATGGTTATAACCCGCTTAATGCTTTTTTGATCATGGTCTAAAACTAGTTTTTTGGGAGCGACTCCAAATCACACCACGACCACGGCGCAGACAGAATAAATTTTTCTACGGGGTGTAGTATGCAAAGAATAACCCGGTCCTTAATGGTCCTTTCGCTTGGCGCGTTACTCAGCGCCTGCAGTCTATTTGGCGGCGGCGATAAAGACGTTGATGAATATGGACCACGGACCACAGCGATCGGTGTGAATGGATACCTTTGGCAGGCCACGCTTGATACTTTGTCATTCATGCCCTTTGACCAGGTCGAACCGGCTGGGGGCATTATTTTGACTGACTGGTTTTCAACACCAGATTCGCAGACAGAACGTGTGAAGGTTGCTGTTAGGTTTTTGTCGCAGTCTCTTCGCTCAGACGGATTTAAAGTTTCGGTCGTACGGCAGGAAAATGTGGGTGGAAACTGGGTCAGTGTGCCGGTTCAGGCGTCTACCGAATTGCAGATTGAAGAAGCTATACTGACCTCTGCGCGCAGGCTACGGCTAGACAGACAAAAATAATTTTTCGGGCCCACGCTCGCATAGGGGCGTCAACGGCGCGACCTGTTTCAGTTGATTATACGAGAAAAATATCATGTCGCGCTATAACGCAAAAGCCACAGAGGCCAAATGGCAGAAGGTTTGGGTGGAAGCCAAAACCTTCAAAACAGACAGCGTATCCGATAAGCCGAAATATTATGTGCTTGAGATGTTCCCCTACCCGTCTGGCCGTATTCATATGGGTCATGTGCGCAACTATGCGCTTGGCGATGTGGTGGCGCGTTTTCGTAAAGCGCGTGGTTACGAAGTCTTGCATCCGATGGGCTGGGATGCTTTTGGTATGCCGGCCGAAAACGCCGCGATGGAGCGTAAGGTTCATCCAGCAGACTGGACCTACGACAATATTGCCAATATGCGAGACCAGCTTAAACAGATTGGTTTGGCCATCGACTGGGACCGCGAACTTGCAACATGTGATCCCGAATATTATGGCAAAGAACAAGAAATCTTCATCGAATTTTTCAAGGCCGGGCTTGTTTACCGCAAGGAAAGCTGGGTCAACTGGGACCCTGTAGACAATACAGTACTTGCCAACGAACAAGTGATTGATGGCAAGGGGTGGCGCTCGGGCGCCGAAGTCCAGCGCCGTAAGCTTAGTCAGTGGTTTCTTAAAATAACCGATTTTGCCGATGAGCTGCTGGAAGGTCTGGGTACGCTTGACCGCTGGCCCGATAAAGTACGCTTGATGCAGGAAAACTGGATTGGTCGCTCTGAAGGCCTAAAGTTCGATTTTGAGATCACAGAGACCGGCGAAAAACTGGCGGTTTATACCACTCGGCCTGACACGCTTTTTGGTGCAAGTTTTTGTGCGATTTCGCCTGATCATCCGCTTGCCGCAGGGCTGGCCGAAAACAACCCGGAGCTAACGGCTTTCATTGAAGAGTGCCGCCAGAACGGTACAACGGAAGCGGCACTTGAGAAAGCGGAGAAAAAAGGCTTCGATACAGGTCTTACGGTGAAACACCCGCTTGATGCCAATTGGACCTTGCCGGTCTATATCGCAAATTTTGTTTTGATGGATTATGGCACCGGTGCAATTTTTGCCTGCCCGGCCGGGGATCAACGCGATCTGGATTTTGCACGCAAATACGGGCTGCCGGTATTGCCAATTGTTCTACCCGAGGGCGGGGATGCGGCCACATTTAAAATTGATGACGAGGCCTATACAGGCCCGGGCACACTTTATAATTCCAGATTCCTTGACGGCATGGATATCACCGCCGCTAAGGCTTTGTTGATTGAACGTGCCGAAAATGAAGGCTGGGGCGAGCGTAAAGTGAATTTTCGCTTGCGTGATTGGGGCGTTTCTCGCCAGCGTTATTGGGGCACCCCTATCCCCTTCGTTCACTGCGATGCGTGCGGCATTGTTCCTGTACCAGCAGCTGAACTGCCGGTTGTTTTGCCCGAGGATGTCTCTTTCGACAGGCCAGGAAACCCACTGGAACATCATCCAACATGGAAAAATACCAAGTGCCCCGACTGTGGCAAAGACGCATGCCGGGAAACGGATACGATGGATACGTTTTTTGATAGCAGTTGGTATTTCATGCGATTTTGCACACCAAATTCCGATAAGCCATTTGATAGCGAAATTGCCGATCAATGGCTGCCGGTAAAACAATATATAGGCGGTGTTGAGCACGCGATTTTGCACCTGCTTTACGCGCGGTTTTTTACGCGTGCCCTGAACCGTGTTGGTCTTACTAGTGTGAAAGAACCTTTTGAGGGTTTGTTCACTCAGGGCATGGTCAACCATGTTAGCTATAAAGACAGCAACGATAGCTGGGTATTTCCCGAGCTGGTACAAAAACGCAGTGATGGCACGCTTTTCCGTTCGGATAATGGCCTCGAAGTCATTGAAGGCCGTATCGAAAAAATGTCTAAGTCGATCAAAAATGTTGTCGACCCAGATGATATTATCGAGCAGTACGGTGCCGATACAGCACGTTGGTTCGTATTATCCGATAGCCCGCCTGACCGCGATTTGCAGTGGACAGAATCGGGCATTGAAGGCGCATGGCGTTTCACCCAGCGCATATACAGGCTGGTGAACGAGCCGCCACATGCGATTGCGTCATTTGGCACTGCGGTTCCGGCCGCTCTCTCTGACAGTGCGGCGGCGCTTCGCAAAGTGACCCACAAAAGCATCAAGGCCATTACAGCCGATATTGAGCACTTGCATTTTAATAAGGCCGTTGCGCGCCTGTATGAGTTTACCAACGCTATCAGCACAAAACTTGATGGTGATGGCAGCGCTGAGGTCATGCGTGAGGCGCTGGAGACTTTGATTTTGTTGCTTAGCCCAATGATGCCGCATCTGGCCGAAGAAATGTGGCACCGACTTGGGTTTAAGACGTTGGCTTCGGATGCAAGCTGGCCGGTTGCTATTGATGCCCTTACAGTAGACGCAACCATTACCATGGCGGTGCAAGTGAATGGAAAGGTAAGGGATACTATCCAGCTTGCAAAAGATACGTCAAAGGAAGACGCGCAAGCGGCGGCTATGGCGAGCGAAAAAATAATCCTGTTTCTGGCTGACAAAACGGTTCGCAAGGTCATTGTTGTGCCGGGCCGAATCGTCAATATTGTGGCCTCATGATGCGGGTTCTATTGTTCATATCGCTTTTGTTTATCTCGGCGTGCGGTTTCAAGCCGCTGTATGAAGCGGGCGGATCAAGCGTTGCGATGCAGGCGAAATTATCTGCGATTGATGTTGGCCCGATCCCGGACCGCCTTGGCCAGATTATGCGCAACCGTTTGCTGGATAGGCTGAATGTCTCGGCGACACAGCAATACCACCTTGATATCATGCTCACGCAGTCTACAGAGGGTTACGGCGTGCGGCCTGACGGCGGCACCACGCAAGAGCAGCTTACTATTGTTGCTGCTGTAAAACTTGTGGCTCTTGAAGATGATACAGTATTATTTGAGGAAGAAATGCGCGCCCGTACCGCCTATGATCTGGTGCTCTCGGACTTTGCGACCGTTACGCAGCGCGAAGATAGTGCGCGGCGCCTGGTGCTTGAGCTGGTAGAGCGTATCCACCGGCGGCTCGCGTTTCAATTTGCCAATAGTTGAAGTTTGGAAAGAGGTAGGCCGTGAAGGTTAAACCGCGCGATATACCCTCAATTCTAAAATCCCTTGATCCCACGGTTCGGGCTGTGCTGGTTTTTGGGCGTGACGAGGGTTTGGCACGCGAACGCGCGGACAGCATCAGCAAACAGATTGCACCAGATCTTTCAGATCCCTTTCAAGTGGCCCGGCCTTCATCCGAAGACATCAAACAATCGCCGTCGATCCTGATGGATGAATTGGCGACTATTTCGATGCTGGGCGGGCGACGTTTGGTGCGGGTTGACGGTATCGGAAACGAAACCATAGAGGCCGTGAAACTAGTGCTTGGTGGCGACAAAGGTGATGGGTTGTTGGTGATGACGGCGGGTGATTTGAAGCCCACTTCCAGCCTTCGGAAAACAGTAGAAGCCGCAAAAAATGCCCTGGCAATTGTGTGTTATGAAGATAGCGCGCAGGACTTGATGGGGCTTATACAGTCTGCCTTGGCCAATGCAGGGCTTGGCGCGACACAAGATGCCACCGCCTATTTGGTTGAAAACTTGGGCGGCGACAGAGCTGTGTCTCGCGGCGAGTTGGAAAAGCTTGTGTTATATAAAGGCGCTGGAGGTGGACAGGTTACACTGGCCGATGCTGAGGCATGTGTTGGGGATACAGCCGCGCTTGGGCTTAACCAGATGGCCGAAGCCGTTACCGCTGGGGATTTGGTTCGGCTCGAAAAACTTTTGGAGCGCGCGCGTACTTCAAATGAAAACGCGGTGGCGATACTGCGCACGCTGCAGGGTCGTATGATGCGCTTGCATTTGGCGCGAGGGCATATGGATATGGGCATGAGCCCCCATGACGCGATGGCCAAGTTGCGGCCACCAGTGTTTTTTGGCGAACGCGACAAGTTTCAGCTTGAGCTCGGCCGTTGGAACTTAAGAAAGATCGAGCAGGCGCTCGAAATTTTACTGGAAGCAGAATTAGAGTGTAAAACAACAGGCAACCCGGCGGATGTCATTTGTGCGCGCGCGCTTTTGCGACTAACCAAAGCCGCGCGCTAATTTAAATGGGGAGCAAGGCCATGAAGATCTGTTTCTTCGGAGATAGTTTTGTCAACGGTGCTGGCGATGATGAATGCCTTGGCTGGGCTGGACGCGTGTGTGCTGCGGCGTGCGGTAGAGGCAAAGATATTACCTATTATAATCTTGGCATTCGCGGCAATACCAGCGCAGATATTCTGGCGCGTTGGCATCAGGAGGTGTTGGCGCGCATAACCGCTGGCGAAGATGGGCGGATGGTTTTTTCTTTTGGCACGAACGACTGTGCCGCTGGTGATGATGGCCGGGCTCGGCTACCACAAAGCGATAGACTAAAAAATGCGCGCGCCATATTGGTGGCGGCGCCTAAAGTATGGCCGACCTTGTTTGTTGGTCCTTTGCCAATTGCAAATGATCCTGTTGCGAATAGGCGTCTTAATGATCTTTCCCGCCAGATCGGTGTTTTTGCCAAGGCCCACGGCGTTCCCTATTTGAATGTTTTTACGGCCATGAGCACAAATGACCTGTGGCAACAGGAATGCGCGATCAGTGACGGGGTACATCCGGGCGCTGCGGGCTACCAACTTATCGCGGACATGGTTGAAAACTGGGATGCATGGCAAGGGTGGGCAGGTTAGGGCAGAACATTTGAGAAGCTTGGAAAGCCATAGCTCGAGGTTTAGTGCCCTCTAAGAATTGAGACCAACATATGCCGGGTCTATTGCAAATATATTGCCAACATTTCCGGCCGAGAAGGCCGTTTGCTGCTAGCAAAATGGCGAGAGGGATTGGCTATCCAGAACATATGTACAAAAAAACCGGCCTCCATGGGAAGCCGGTAATTCGGATGGTTTGGCGAAAGTTAATTCGCCTATGTTTAAGCAACAACCCTAGTTCAGGTTAATTGGGGCCGGTTCGCCGTTATTTTCTGTGGCTGCGGCTTGCTGGGCATCTTGCTCCATTTGCGAGCGGTAAAGCGCTTCAAAGCTAATCGGTTCCAGCAACAAGGGTGGAAAACCACCGTCACGTGAAGCATCAGCCACAATCCGGCGAGCAAACGGGAACATCAAATTAGGGGCCTGAACCAGCAAGAAAGGTTTCAGAGCATCTTCTGGCACATTGCGGATGCCAAAAAGAGCGCCGTAAGCAAGCTCAACAACAAAAGCAACCTGCTCGGCGCCTTGCTCGTCTTTGTTTGTCGCTTTTGCAGAGATTTTCAGCTCTACTTCAAATACTTCGTCATTCACCTTGCGCGCGCCGACATTGACATTCACATCGATAGCAGGCTTCGCCGTCGACATGGTTTGCAAGCTAGCGGGTGCGTTTGGGTTTTCGAAGGAAAGGTCACGAACATACTGAGCCAGTACGCCAGCTTGTGGCCCGGTTGCAGCTTCTGTCTCTGGGCCGCCTACTGGTACCTGTCCATTTTCAAAATCATTATCAGCCATTGTTTCACTCTTTTTTATTTTGTCTGCCATCACCTCCGCAGTGTTCCAGATTGGCAAACGTAAACCGTACAGAAAATTTAACGGAGGAATATGGGGGAACGGCTAGCATGCTTTCAACCATTGAACAACATGGAAAAGGCAGGTAAATGGCCGTTTTGGTTAATTTAATCTTTTTGTGTGTCCGTTTTCGTTGAAACTGGCTGATCTATAGTCTGCGATTCCTCGTTTTCGGGCTGATTGCTGCTTGAGAATTCGCCGTCAATGATTGTCACTTCTGAGCGCATGTTGGCCGAGTGAGCCCGAGCCCGTACCACCCGTTGGGCAAGACCAGCCCGGCCAAGCATCAGCCTGACAAATGGCAGCAGAAGCAGGGCTCCAAGAAAGTCAGTTACAAAACCCGGGATAAGCAGAAATATGCCTGCAATGAGCAAGAAAAATCCATGGATCAGGTTTTCGCCTATGGCTTCCCCCGTTTGTGCTGCTTTTTTCATATTTTCGAAAACGCGAATCCCTTGCATACGTACCAGTGACAGGCCAACAGCAGCTGACAAAAAACACAGGGCAACGGTTGATAAAGCACCGATTTCGCCGCCAACGTCGATCAACACAGAAAGCTCTAGTACAGGCAAACCGACAAATAACAGTAATATGATCCACGCCATTTCTTGTTCTTTCCTTTAAATACCCCTACTCTATAAGGGCATATAGCAACAATGTTCCAACAACCAACCTATCATATAGGTCGGTAACCCAGAAATGAGTTAAATTAAGACCATGTCTTTAGATATAATATTGGTGGCCTTTGTCGCAGTCTTCATTTTTTTAAGGCTGCGCTCTGAACTCGGTAAAAAAACCGGTAATGAACCACAGCCCCCGCTTGCCGGGCAGCATAGTCGGTATAAGCTCCACGACGATTTGCAAGCAGAAGCCGAAGACCGTACATCGCAAGCGGACATCATTGATATGGAGGAAGACCCGGTTTTGCGCGGCACCTATGCCGACATACGAAAACTGGATCGCTCATTTAATGTAGCGCAATTTATTGATGGCGCCAAATCGGCTTACGGTATGATTTTGGAAGCTTTTTGGGCAGGGGATAAAGACACTCTCGCTAACTTTCTTGATGATGCAGTGATTGCAAAATTTGGGACGGCGATTGCGGCGCGCGAGGCTGGTGAGCTTACAATCGAAAATCAGTTGCTTGACGTTACCGATGCTAGTGTTATCAGCGCTGAGCTTGTTAGCGGACGGGCAGAAATTACGGTACATTTTACATCCGAAGTTGTTGCAGTTACGCGCAACAAGGATGGTAAAATTGTTGAAGGAAATGCTAGCGACGCGGTTGACATGAACGACAAATGGACATTTTCCCGCGATGTTAAATCCCGTGATCCAAGCTGGACGCTTATCGCAACGAGTGCGGGTTAAAAAAAGTGCGGCATTCCGGCTGGATAACATTTGCCTTTGTAGCCGCCTTTTTGCTGCCCTTGTGGGCCGCCATCGTAATGCTGAATCGGAGCGCGGTTGGACTACAATTTACGCTGGTTGGTTTTGCTGATCTACCTGGTTGGTCGGAAGGCCCTGACGGGACAAAAGAAAATACCTTCGGTGCCTACCCTGCACTCTTGAAAAGCTGCAAGAAATTATTGGATTTGCCTGCGGGCCAAGCGCTGCCGGGGGCTAAAATTGGGGGCCTTGCGGATGATTGGCAACCTGCGTGTCGGGCTGTTGCTGCTGCAACATCAGCTGTAGAATTTGAAGCCGCTTTGAGGGAGAACTTTCTACCACTTGAAGTTTCAGTTGAAGGCGTCACCAGTGGTATTTTTACGGGATATTATGAAGCGCTTTTACGCGGAAGCTCTAGCCCTAGTGAGCAGTATAATGTGCCACTTTACGCCCGCCCGCCCGAGCTGGTGATGGTAGATTTGGGACGGTTTCGCCCTGATCTGGCTGGGCAACGTATTGCGGGTTCGGTCAAAAACGGGCGGCTAGACCCCTATCCTACCCGTTCTGAAATTGAAGCCGGTGCGCTGGCTGGCCGCGCACTAGAGGTTCTATGGGTAGACAGCGCTGTTGACGCATATTTCTTGCAGGTGCAGGGGTCCGGTCGCGTTCAAATGCCTGATGGCAGTTTTGTGGGTGTGGGGTATGCGGCCCAAAACGGCCAGGTCAATCACCTGATCGGGCGGCACCTGATCGAAACCGGGGCAATCCCTGCCAAAAAAATGTCGGGTCAAGCGATTCGCGACTGGTTGGCAAACAACCCGGATCAAATTCGGAAGGTCTTAAATACAGACCCTTCTTTTGTATTTTTTAGGCCTATGGAGAATGGGGATGGTCCCTTTGGGTCGGCCAATGTGGCGCTAACACCTGGTCGCTCGCTGGCTGTCGACCGACGGTATTTGCCGATGCATGCACCTGTATGGCTCTCGGCTAGCCATCCGGACCCAAATAATCCAGCGGTCGCCGAGGTGGCCTTCAACCGCTTAATGGTGGCACAAGATACCGGCGGGGCCATTAATGGTGAAATTCGCGGGGACGTATTTTGGGGCTTTGGCAATGAAGCCGAAGAAATTGCCGGGAGAATGGCCAACAGCGGCCGTTACTGGCTTTTATTGCCCAAAGCGCTTGCCCGAGCAGCTGTAGGGCAGGATTGTGGCTAGAACCCCTGACAAGAAACCCAGCAAGCAGCCGTTGAGTGCGCAGGACGAAAGTCTGTGGAAAAACTTAACACAGTCTGTGACACCGCTGGAGGGCCGCCCAGCAGCACCCGAGGTGAAAGCGCGCCGCATGGTGCGGGACCGCATTGAAGGCAGGCCACTGTCTGCCGACTGGCATATTGGCACCAGCCCCGACCCTACTCCATCGCTCGACAGGAAAACTCGTCGCAAAATCACCAAAGGACGACAAGATGTGGACCGGTCGGTTGACCTTCATGGCCTCACTCAGGATCAGGCTTTTAGTCGGCTCTGCTCGGTGGTGGAGGGAGGGATCAAGCGCGGAGACAAAACGTTACTGGTGGTCACCGGCAAAGGCGGTGCGCGGTTTTTGCAAACTGGCGCGGAGGCACAGTCCCAGTTTCGCACTCGCGCGGATTTTGAACAGTTTGGCGGTATATTGAAACGCATGTTACCGACCTGGCTTGAAGGGCCCGAATTGAAACCTTTTATCGAATCCTACGGCGAGGCGGCAAAAGAACATGGTGGTGAGGGCGCCTTTTATGTCTTGCTGCGCAAGCGTATGCCGGGCAGCCGCAAAAAACCAGGCATGCTGCCGTGACCCCGTTTGGCGAAAAGTTACGTGCTCTCAGAAAAACAAAGGGCGTCAACCAAGTGAAAATGGCAGCGGCGCTTAATGTTTCGGCTGCTTATTTGTCTGCGCTGGAGCACGGTAACAGAGGGGCACCTTCGTGGGCGTTTACGCAGAAAATTATCCAATATTTTGGCCTGATTTGGGACGATGCTGAAGAGCTTAAAGACTTGGCTCGCCTATCAAAACCCAAGGTCAGCATTGATACATCGGGCCTTGACGTGCGCGCGACGCGCGCTGCGAACTTGCTTGCCGCAAAAATTGGCAGGCTCGACAGCGAAGCATTGGACGGCCTACTGAAACTGCTGGAAGGAGATGGCGAGCTTTAAAGGGCCGCCTCGACCGCGCCTATGATCCAGATAAGTAGCGCGGATAATAACGGTAAGCGGCTTTTTATAGCGAAAGAAAACAAGCAAAACACTGTCGGTCTAGCCTCAGCGAATATAGGCTATCCTTTTGTTTGCTCGGATCATCGGGGGCGGGTGGTAAGAGGTACGCCGGTATAAAGGGGGAAATATTCTTTGGCTTTTTCAAGTGCAATGTCGTTTTTAAACGCTATGAACCACATATCCAAATTGCTGGCTCGTTGCTGCCCATAAATTTGCTCAAAACCAGCAGCTTCCAGGTTTTTCAGCAGCAAGCGCGGACTAAAGCCTGTTTTGTGAGCCATAAAATCATAGCCATTTGCGATTGAATCTATATGGCCGTACATGATGTCCAGGGGTGTGATCGGGCCCGAGGGCGAATCATAGAGTGGGTCCGTTAGGCTGCCCCTTTTTACTACCTGTTTGCATACCATTTCAATATCGGGGCACGTGATAATACAAAAGCCTTCGTCTGTTAAGGATCGTCTAAATTCCTTCAGCACAGGAACAACTTCGTGGGCAAAAACATGCTCGATATTGTGTGATGAATATAGGGCATCCATTGAACCGGTATCTACAGCACTCATGTCTTGCATGCTGCCTAGAATGTCGGGATTTGCCAGTTCCGCAATATCGTAGCGGATTTCCTGCCAAGTGCCGTCATTAAAACCTTTTGGCATATTCTTTATTGTGGCAGTTCCGCAGCCGACATGAAGAACTTTTTTTGACATGAGTTACACTCTTTTCCTGAATATTTTAACGTCGCGACAGCTGCGGTGTGTAAAGCCATAAAAATGGTTTTGTACGCTGTTTGGACCACTGCTTTTTGTGTATAAATTGCTTTCTCCAATATAGCCAAGACAAAATCTTGCTCTGTGAAATGTGTTCATGTTTTGTTCATATTTCAGATAATATATGTTATGGATGGATAACCGTGTGTTTATGCATGTTGCATGAGCGGCAAACCAACAGGGGGGTAATCGTGGTCGCTAGCATACAAACAGTAGCATTTGACGGTATTAAGGCCTGCCCAATTGAGGTTCAGGTCCAAGTGGCTAGTGGACTGCCAACCTTCACTATCGTCGGACTGCCTGACAAAGCCGTAAACGAGGCGCGTGAGCGTGTTCGTGCCGCGCTCTGTGCCATTGGCATGGCACTGCCAGCGGAGCGCATCACTGTTAATTTGTCCCCCGCCGACAGACCCAAAGAGGGCTCGCACTATGATTTACCCATAGTTGTTGGGTTGTTGACCGCGATGGGGGTTTTGGATTCGGATGCTACGGGTGAAGCGATTGTGATGGGTGAGCTGGGTTTGGATGCTAGCATACGGGCTGTACCCGGTATCTTGCCCGCAGCATTTTTTGCCAGCGGGTCTGATGCGCCCTTCATTTGCCCGGCCGCCTGTGGTCCCGAGGCCGCGTGGGCTGGCGGCAACGATATCATTGCAGCACCGCATTTGCTGGCACTGATCAACCATCTTCGCGGCACGCAGATATTGGCAGCGCCGGAAGTGCAAGACGTGGAAATTAATGAGACACTGTTGGATCTAGCCGACATTAAGGGCCAAGAGGGTGCAAAACGTGCGCTGGAAATAGCGGCAGCGGGTGGCCACACGCTTTTGATGATGGGTCCTCCGGGATCGGGGAAAACCATGTTGGCGGCGCGGTTGCCTTCAATCCTGCCACCATTAACACCCACGGAAGCGCTGGAAGTTAGCATGGTAAGCTCAATCGCGGGTAAGTTGGCCGACGGCACGATAAATAGACACCGGCCATTCCGAGCGCCCCATCATTCTGCCAGCCAACCAGCCCTAATTGGCGGCGGCGCCAAAGCGTTGCCAGGCGAGGTTTCGCTGGCGCACGGCGGCGTATTATTTTTGGATGAATTAGGCGAGTTTTCGCGGCCGACTTTGGAAGCCCTTCGTCAACCCATTGAAAGCGGCGAGGCGGTTATTGCCAGAGCGCAGGCCCATGTAACATACCCTGCTCGTTTTCAGCTTATTGCCGCAATGAATCCTTGCCGGTGTGGCTATTTGGATGACGCTGCGCTTGCTTGCAACCGTGCACCGCGCTGTGCCCAGGATTATCAGGCGAAGATATCAGGGCCCTTGTATGACCGAATGGATTTATTCGTCGATGTGCCTGCCGTTGCTGCTACTGATTTGTCGCTGCCAGCGCCGAGCGAAAATTCAGCGATAGTCGCTGCCCGCGTAGCTGCCGCCCGGGATATTCAAACAGCCCGTTATGCTGCAAAAAATGCACCGTCTGTGCGGACCAATGCATACGCAGACGGACGCCTGCTGGATGAGATTGCAACGCCTGACGCACGCGGTCTGGCTTTGCTTGAAAAAGCAGTGGACCGCTTCCGGTTATCGGCGCGAGGATACCACAGGGTGCTGCGCGTGGCGCGTACGATCGCTGATCTTGCGGGACAAACAGATATTTCCTCAAGCCACATCGCCGAAGCGCTCAGTTATCGCCGAAACAGCATTACGATGGTAAGAAATGCGGCGGAATAGCTCGATAGAAATATGATGGAAAATTGATTGACACCGTTTAAGGTTGGCACGTGTTTGACGAAATTTGCATTATTTCAAATACACAAAGGCACTCAATAAAGCCATTCTTAAGTGTTTCATTGATCAGTTTGTATAAGGCAGGGGTTAGAATTGATGGCGAGAGACATCTCAAAAAGAGAGTTGCTGCGGTATACGGCACTGCTTGGGGCCGCCGGTATATCATGGCCTTGCGGGGCCAGTTTTTTTGACAGTATTCGTTCGGATTCCGGATATTCGACACCCGAAAACCTGTTATCGCTCATTCGAGACTATGACGAGATGGGATGGCATCGCACCGGGTCTGAAGGAGACGTAAAAACACACGTCTGGTTAAAGAAAAAAATCCATAATTTGGGGTTTGAACCAGAAGAAAACACCTTTTCCTTTCGCCGGGTGACGGGGTTTACCGCCGCACTGGACATCGCCGGGGAAACTATCCAGGGCCTTCCCTTGTTTGATACGCTGGGCGCACCTTCTGGAACTCAGACCGGCAGCCTGGGCCTGATGAATAGCGGCCAGGACTTTATCGTTTTGAAGGCACCGCCCTACTATGGCTTGCCCGGCGGCCAGGCCCTTCTTGATCTCCGCGCTGAAAACGCCTGCAAAGGGATCATTGCCATCACCGACGCTGTCGGGCTTGGGCTGAAGCCTGGTCTTACGCCGGTTAATGCGGACGCATATAAAAAACCGTTTGGCCCGCCGGTAATTCTGGTATCTTCAGAACAGGCCGCGAATTTACTCAAGGCTGCCGCCGAGCAGCAACCGGTTGCCTTTAAACATGATATCAAGCGCCAGCCGGGAAAATCATCAAACATCATCGCTGAAGTGCCGGGCAGGGATCCCGGATTAAAACCGTTTGTGGTGATGACCCCCATGACAGGCTGGTGGCACTGCGCCAGTGAACGCGGAAGCGGCCTTGCCTTGTGGCTGCGCCTTTTGGCGGCTGTTGCCAAAACCAGACCCGACCGAACTTTTCTTTTTGCCGCGACCGCCGGGCATGAGCTGGGGCATATGGGTCTTGCCCATTTGTTGCAAACCCGTATCGCCCAGCCCGACAGTGTGTACGCCTGGCTTCATCTGGGGGCATGTTTTTGCGGGAAAAATACTTTTACCCAGCTTCAGGCATCCAGCCCGGAATTGGCGGAAACAGCAGCAAGCATCATGCAGTCCGAAGGTTTGATACCAAACAAAAGCACCACCTCGCCCCACGATGTCGTCGGCGAAGTGAAGGATGTTATCCCCCGTGGAGGCAAGTATCTTTCGATATCCGGATTTGATCCCTGGTTTCACAATCAGCGGGACAGAATAGATCAAAGCATTGATGTGCCCCGTGTGGCGGCGATGTCGAGGGTGGTCGAGGCGTGGCTTTCTGCGCTGCTTGCATAGATGGGCTAGTTTAGTTTCACCGAGAGTATCGACCTTAAGTGCTTTTAGATTGAGGTACCACCGGAACAGGGTAACGCCTTGGGAACCATATAACAGTCTTCAGAAACGCTGTGAAACAACCCTCGTTTAAAATACCACCGTGTAGTAGGGAAAGCGGTATTGGGTTAGTTTCTCACCAAGATAGAAGTTTCGCTTTCAAAACGGCTGACAGTTCCATCTGAATGCTGTCTTAGTACGACGAGCTTACCTTTCCATGTGCCTGTCATAAAACCGCCTTTTGGACGAAACAGGCGGTTGGCATACCACTGGCTTTGGCGGTTTTCTTTAGCGGTTAAACTCCGCTCGGTCGCTTCCACACCGTCAGGGCGAATAATATGAAAAAGCCAATGATCCCCCTCGAGCACATTCCAAGCGCGCCCTGTGAGAATAAGGGCGGGCGCTGTGCTGGAAAATTGCGTTGGCTGAACACTCCAGCGTGTCTGGCGGTTCAAAACCTCACTACTGAAAACCAAAGGCAATAAATCCATGGTTTCATAAATCGGTTTTTTTGCCCACAGTCCATTTCCCTCGGCAGCGCCGCAAGCCTGGTTTAAGGCTTTCCCATCAAATGGGTCTATACGCTTACCCTTTTTCATCACATTAAAATGCAGGTGTGGATATTCTGTATTGCCGGAGAGGCCAACTTCCCCGATTTTCTGACCGGCGACAACTGTGTCTCCTACCTTAACCGTAAGGCTCGCATTTTTCATGTGGCAATAGCCGGTGGTGAAATCTGCCGTGTGTTCAAGTATTATGCCGTTACCACATTCCTTGCCCCTAACCGCTGTCAGGTTATTGTCACTTACCGCTTGGTCGGCGACGTTATCTCTCAGCCGCAAAACCGTTCCTCCTGCCGCAGCAAGCACAGCGACACCCTTCTTCATTTGGCCGTAATTGGTGATGGAAAAATCGGTGCCTCGGTGATTGTGCTGGGTGCGTCTGCCGCACATATAATCAGCTTTCCCTTTGCCTTTTTTCCGGTCGCTGTAACGAGAAATCCAGCAATTTTTACCCAGCGAACAATCAATGGGCAGCTGAAAAGCGGGTTGGGCAACGACGGTAGCATCCTGCGCGGCTGTATCAAAAGCCAAACCGGCCACAATAATAGGTAAAAAAATCCACGATCGCATGGGGTTTAAGCTCTCCATTTTTCGGTAATTATAGGCTGGCTTGCCATGGCCCTTGTACAATTGAAGCTTCACTATTCCCCGGCCAAGGCGGCATGGCAATACAGATAAATTTAAGATTTGTATCGCCTATATTTCGATATTGGAAATGCGTCCCTACCGGAATATCGATCGACGTACCGGCCATTAAAGGTGTTATCTTTTCCAACTCTGTATCTTTCCGCCATATCTCGCCTTCGCCTTCCAATATATACCAGAACTCGCTGACTGTAGCATGAACAGTAGCGTGGTTGGTTTGGCCTGGGGGAACAGTGCTGTGGATCATATTGCCGGTAGTGCCATCCATGATGAAACGAATGTCTGCGCCTGCGGGCGATACGGCATCCGGACTTAGGCTAAGTGTGGTTTCGCGCATCGTAAATTTACCTTGTGGCTTGAATTTATTCGCCAACAGTATCAATGTCCGTAACGGTTGAACATAAGCAAAATCCGGTTCTTTGCGGAAGTGTCATAATCGAGAAAGAAAATTATGCAGTTTTTGCCCGAAGCGCTGAGCACTTTCGATGCGATTTTTCTCGTGGGTACCAGCTTTTTTACTTCGTTTTTGACGGCAGCAGCGGGCATTGGTGGAGGCGTAACCTTGCTGGCCGTTATGGCTCAGGTCGTACCCATAGGGGCGATTGTTCCTGTGCACGGCGTTGTTCAGATGGGTTCAAATATAGGCCGTGCCGGGTTGATGCGGCATGATATTGACAAGAAATTGCTGCTCTATTTCTTTGGCGGCAGCATCATAGGCGCTGGTGTGGGTGGCCAGATTATTGTGGTATTGCCGGTGGCTTATCTCCAAATGATCCTGGCGTTTTTTATCCTGTTTTCTACATGGGGCCCCAAGCCTGTGAGTGTTTTTTCCGACCACAAAGGACTGGCCGTCGGCGGAGCCTTTTCTACACTTTTGACAATGTTTGTCGGTGCAACCGGGCCTTTTGTAGCGGCAATAATAAAGCCTTTTAGCTTAGGGAAACTGGGTCAAGTGGCAACCATGTCGGCCTGTATGGTAGTGCAACATTTTCTTAAAGTGGTGGTATTTGGCCTGTTCGGGTTTTCCTTTGGCCCCTACTTGGCCCTGATGGCAGCGATGATAGGGATTGGCTTTATTGGTACAATCGTTGGCCGCCGTCTGTTGGCAAAGTTCAGTGAGGCCACCTTTAAGATATTGCTTAACGGCATGCTGACAATATTGGCGCTTAGACTTTTATGGGTAGGTACAAATGCGTTATTTTGAGCGCGATGCTTTTTCCTCGATACCGGAAATACCCTCACGTTTGGCAAGTTCTATCGCGATATCACTTAGGCCAAGCCCGCGAGCTTTCAGTAGAACCATCAAGTGAAACAAAAGGTCGGCGCTCTCGCTGATTAGTTCGATATTGTCATCAGCCGCGACAGCCATTGCAGTCTCGACCGCTTCTTCGCCTACTTTTTGTGCGATTTTCTTGTCGCCCTTGGCATAAAGTTTGGCCACATAGCTACTTTCAGGATCGGCTGATTTTCGCTCGTCTAGCAGGACTTCAAGCTGTTCCAGTGTTTTCCAGGTTTGGTCCATCAAACGGCCTCTCTCATTGCTATGCCGCGTTTGTGCATATGGGTTTTGGCTTCGGCAATAGAATAGTCACCAAAATGAAAAATGCTAGCCGCCAGAACGGCCGAAGCATGGCCCTCTAATACCCCCTCAGCCAGATGATCCAGCGTGCCAACACCGCCTGAAGCTATAACTGGCACTTTCACACCGTCGGCGATTTTGCGGGTAAGTGCCAAATCAAAACCCTCGCGTGTGCCGTCACGGTCCATGCTGGTTAGCAGGATTTCCCCGGCACCCAACCGGGCGGCTTGAATGGCATATTCAACAGCATCAAGGCCCGTGGGTGTGCGGCCGCCGTGGGTGAAAACCTCCCATTTATCTTCGCCAACTTTCTTGGCATCAACCGCAACAACAATGCACTGGCTGCCAAACTTATTTGCCAATTCACTGATGACAGAAGGCCTGTTCACTGCCGCTGTCATCAAGGATACTTTGTCAGCGCCCGCCAACAGCAGGTTACGGACATCATCGGCCGTGCGCACGCCGCCGCCCACAGTCAGTGGCATGAAACACTGCTCTGCTGTACGCCTAACCACATCCAGCAATGTATCGCGCTTTTCGTGGCTTGCGGTAATATCAAGGAAGGTCAATTCGTCGGCGCCTGCTGCATCATAAATGCGGGCTTGTTCTACCGGATCACCAGCATCGATCAGATCAACAAAATTTACGCCCTTTACCACACGGCCATCTTTGACATCAAGGCAGGGGATAATGCGGGATTTTAACATGGTGCACCCCCCGCGACACGCACGGCCTCGCTGAGGTTCAGACGGCCATCATAAAGCGCGCGGCCAGTGATTACGCCTTCCAGATTGCCCGCAGCGACAACACAGTGGATGTCTGAAATGTCTTTCACGCCGCCTGAGGCAATTACCGGAATGGATACCGTACTGGCGAGTGCGGATGATGCTTCTGCGTTGACACCTGTTAACGTACCATCGCGGTCGATATCTGTGTGAATGATGGCGGCAACGCCAGCGTCTTCGAATTTGCGGGCAAGCGCGGTGACACCCAGTGTGCTGACTTCGGCCCAGCCTTCCACAGCAACCATGCCGTTTTTGGCATCGATACCAACAGCGATTTTGCCAGGAAACAGGCGGCAAGCCTCTTTCACCAAAACCGGATCTTTCACGGCAAGGGTGCCAAGGATCAAGCGCGATATGCCTTTATCTAACCAGCGTTCCATCGTGGCAATGTCACGGATGCCACCGCCCAATTGGGTGGGCACATGTGTGGCTTTTAAAATTGCGTCAACCGCATCGTCGTTTACCGGCACGCCAGCAAAGGCACCGTTTAAATCAACGAGATGCAGCCATGTGCAGCCCGCTTTTACAAATTCAGCCGCCTGGGCTGCTGGGTTGTCATTGAAAATAGTAGCTTGATCCATGGCGCCTTTGTAAAGGCGCACACAGTTGCCGTCCTTTAAGTCGATCGCGGGATAGAGCGTAATCATGGTTTCCACTCCAAAAAGGCACGCAGGAATTTCAGGCCAACGGCTTGGCTTTTTTCTGGGTGGAACTGGGTGCCTATAATATTATCCTTGCCAACTATCGCGGTCATGTCGCCGCCGTGGTGGGTGGTGGCTAACAGGCTATCCGTATTTTCCAGTTCCATATGGTAGCTATGAACAAAATAGGTGTGATCACCGGGCACAAATACCCCCGCCACCGGGTGGGACTTTCCAGCTTCGCTCAGGACCAATTCGTTCCAGCCCATATGTGGGATCTTAAGCGCAGGATCATCTGGTTGCATGGCTTCAATGGTGCCATTGATCCAGCCCATGCCTTTATGTACGCCGTGCTCGTGGCCTTCTTTGGCAAGAAGCTGCATGCCAACACAGATGCCGAGAAATGGCTTGCCTTTGCGGTGAACGGTCTCTTCAATGGCGTCTTTCATGCCAGCAAGCGCTAGCAGCCCTTTGCGGCAATCCGCAAAAGCACCAACGCCCGGAAGGATGATGCGGTCAGCGGTGCGCACGGTATTTGGGTCTGAAGAGACTATAATCTTGGTATCAAGGCCTGCCTCGCTTGCTACGCGTGCCAATGCATTCTCGGCACTGCGCAGGTTGCCCGATCCATAATCAATGATGATGGCGGTTTCAGTCATCTTGGTCTCCGATGCCTAAAGACTGCCGCCAAGCGTGCCTTTGGTGGAAGGGATTGC
>Ga0316202_10000676_pt1 | contig 33554 bp, 32 predicted proteins | sample 3monrhotite_MG_FD_204934 | JGI IMG/M metagenome (GOLD analysis project Ga0316202, IMG submission 204934) | Microbial mat bacterial communities from mineral coupon in-situ incubated in ocean water Damariscotta River, Maine, United States -... | ecosystem: Environmental > Aquatic > Marine >...
AGTCGGGATTTAGCCCCAAGAAGGGGTGAAATCCTGAGAAAAGGGGATTAGGAGAGGTTGGCATGAATTAAAAAATCCTGTCCAACAAGGTCAATCATGGAAAACTAGATTTGTTCAGAGGTCTTCTTTTGAGTCTTCCACTGCTCGTATGTGTGATGGACTCCTGTCTATTGAAACAGTTGGAATTATAGGGAAAAGCGATAAATGCTGAAGCAAATATTTATAGCAATCATCCCCATCAATTTGCAGAGACGATGATAAATCAAAAGTATCAAGGTAAATTTCTGTGAGACCAGATAAGTGAGTTTGGAACTGCCTAATTGCCTTGTGAACTTTCTTTTTGAATTCGGCTTCCTTGTACTCGGATTCTTGTTTTCTTGGAAAATCAAAAAACGGAGTTAGGCTGGACTTAATGTCGGGTGAGAGCGCACTAATCGCTAATATTTCGTTTTGTTTAAGCTTCAAAAATGGAATGTAATTATTCATTGTTAAATACCAGTTCTCTTGGGTTTACAGCATTTACAATTTGGCTATATCGGGCATAATCATTCATTTCATTTCTAAGCATCCCAGCGATGATCGCAGGATGAATTCCCATTTGCTTAGCAAACTTGAGTACTACTTCAGGGCTAGAGTCGTATCTAGCTGGGCAAATTCGCCAAGCTTCTTTTTCTACGAAAGAGGCTTTTGCTAAGCGATTTGCGGATATTTCCACTGGGTTAGCAGGTTTGGCATCAAAATCTTCAATAATTGGCTGTAATAATTTATTTTTATGTAGTACGACATGAGCAAGCTCATGCAAAAGGGTAAACCAAAAATTATCTAACCTAGGATACCTAAAGCTAACCCCTATAACAGGATTTCCTGTTCCCAAGGCAAAAACTATCCCATCCAACTGCATGCTGGGCAACGCTTGCTCGTAAACTAAGATAACTCCAAGCTCTGCTAATATTGCAGGTAAATCTTTCAAGACAGACTCGTTGGTGCTTAGCTTTGCAATTTCTTTGAGCTCGGAAGGGGTGATGGCTTTAAACGAATTAACTTTGTTAAGTGTTAAATTAGATTTAGCTGTTTCTTGAATTTTACATTGCCAAGCAAAAACTAAAGCATCATTTGACGTGTGAGATTTTCTGTATAGCGCTGCGCTATTATCGTTGACATAACTTTTGAATAAAGGCACAAAATATTCCTCATCACGCCCGTCTTTAAACCAGCCTCTCCTCAGAAGTTCCTTGCGAGGAAGCTGGGATACCAAATCTTGAAACTCTAAGTATGATTGATACAATGAATGAGCGTCCTGATGATTACCGGAATTTGGGAAAACTCCGAAATCCTCAAAGTCATTTATTTCTTTTTCATTGCACACCCTAAACCTCCATCCATTTTTCTGCTATAGCACGAGGTAATTCATAATAGTCTAACCCGTCCTTTTCTTTATTGGGTATGGCAATCATCCCTTTATTTTTATAAAACCCTGAGGCTTGTGGCAGGGAGTGCAGTGAAAATCCATGACCTAAGTTCAAATGGGAAAGAGAATATTTCAGGGCGCACTTTAACAATATAGTCCCAACACCCTTGAGCTCGGCCTTATTAAAGTCATGTGTTCTGTTCCAAGGTGCCACTGCTATATATTCTACATAAAATATATCATCAGTATTTAGCTCACTTTTTTCAGGGTGATGAAAAACGCAAGCCCCGTGGGGGCGGCCATTAATATGAAAATAAAACCATTCATATTGAGAGCCATTCAATACCATACTTTTCCCCCCCCAATCCCAGTGAAGGTCTTCGGCATTAATTTGACTCAACATGTTGTAGATTTCGGAGTTACTGTACCCCGCATGCCGGATCTTTTCAAAAATATTCCAAGTAAACCTACCCCAATTATCATTGATTATTAGAGCCTTCTCGAAATCTAACCCTTGCACAATTTTATATTGTTTGTTTTTGCCGTAAATATCTTGGATGTTGCCGATCTCAACGACATTGTCACTTGGTTTCTCAAAGGAAAAAAGGGTATTAGTCATATAAATAAATTAGCTGTTCATAAAGCTTAAATTGCAGACAATACTACATTTTCCGGGTATGTCAAAGGATTTTCCTAGTTACGTACTTTCTTGGTTCCTTGAGCTTCGCCTTGATGTAGTATTGTTCCTACTTGCTAGTTGATAATTCTCTTGATCAAAGTTTGAATCCCCAAATGGCTTTAAATCAGGCGCCATCAAAAAAGCAAACCTGTCTCATTTTTCCGATTTTCAGCAGTTTACCTCTCCCCATTTCTTTCCGTGAGAGGAAGGCACCAAGATCAGCATATTTCGCTGAGAAATATGCTGGTTTGGTCAAATGGCTATTCCCACTCAATGGTGCCCGGAGGCTTTGAGGTGATGTCGTAAACCACTCGGTTGATCTTCTTGACCTCGTTGATCACCCGGTTGCTGATCTGGCCTAAGAGTTCATACGGCAAGTGAGACCAATCGGCGGTCATGGCGTCGGTGGAGCTGACACAGCGGACCGCTAGGGTCCACTCGTAGGTCCGGGCGTCGCCCATAACGCCCACAGTTTTGACAGGCAGCAACACCGCAAAGGCTTGCCAACATTTGTCATACCAGCCTGCTTTCTTGATCTCGTCTAAGACGATGGCGTCCGCTTCCTGCAAGACAGCGATACGCTCGTCGGTGATGTCGCCCAAAATCCGCACTGCCAAGCCCGGTCCGGGGAAGGGGTGGCGGGAAACAAAGCTGTCCGGCAAGCCCAAGGTACGGCCCAATTCTCGGACTTCGTCCTTGAACAGTTCGCGCATCGGTTCGACCAAGGAAAGGTTCATTTTTTCCGGCAAGCCGCCCACGTTGTGGTGGCTCTTGATCACCGCCGAAGGGCCTTTGAAACTGACCGACTCGATCACGTCCGGGTATAAGGTGCCTTGAGCAAGGTATTTGACATTTTTCAGTTTGCTCGCTTCTTGGTCAAAAATCTCGATGAACTCGTGACCAATGATTTTTCGTTTTTTCTCTGGGTCGCTGACCCCGGCGAGCCGGCTGATGAAGTGCTCCCGGGCGTCCACGTGGACTAAATTGATTTTGTAGTGCTCCTCAAACATAGAGACCACTTTTTTAGCTTCGTCTTTGCGCAACAAACCGTTGTCCACAAAGACACAGACCAGCTGGTCCCCGATCGCTTCATGGAGCAAAATCGCAGTGACACTGGAGTCAACCCCGCCCGAAAGCCCGCAAAGCACGGTGTCGGTCCCCACTTGGGCCTTGATCTCGGCGATCTTAGTTTCTAGGAAGCTGTCCATGCTCCAATCGGGCTTGGCGCCAACGATTTCAAAGATGAAGTTGTGTAGGATTTGCTTGCCGTCCACCGAGTGGGTCACTTCGGGGTGGAACTGGATGCCGTAGAAATTTTTCTCTTTGTGGCAAATGGCGGCGTAGTTAGCGTTCTTGCTGGTGGCGAGGACTTCAAACCCCTCGGGGATCGAGACGACACGGTCCCCGTGGCTCATCCAAACGACGCTGGTGGCGTCCACTCCGTAGAAGAATTCATCGTTGCCTGGCTTGACGTTCAGGTCGGTGCGGCCATATTCAGAGTGGTCCGCTGCTTCGACTTGGCCACCCAAAAGGCTGACCATCAATTGCTGACCGTAGCAAATCCCCAAAATCGGCACACCCCACTCAAAAATTTGTGGGTCGATGGTCGGGCTGAATTCGCCTAAAACAGAGCTGGGGCCGCCAGATAAGATGATCGCTTGGGCGCCGATGGCTTTGATCTTTTCGGTTTCAAGGTTGCAAGGGTGAATCTCGCAGTAAACGTTCATTTCTCGAACACGGCGGGCGATCAGCTGGCTGTACTGGGAGCCAAAGTCTAAAATTAAAATCATCAGTTTTCCTCTTGTTTATCTTTTGGGTCGACAATCAACGATTGGTCGTCCCCAGGGAGTTGTTCTTGTTTTTTTGACAGCATCAGCATCACCACACCAGAACCGGCGAACACAGCGCCTAAGGCTTTCAAAGGCCACAATAACCCTGAAAGGGGGCCCATCAAGAGCACCCAAAGGATCAAAGAAGTGCCGATGATCGCCGCCCCTTGTTTCGGTTGTCGTAGGAGAAACCAGTGATACCCGCCGTACATTGTCAGAGCTAAAGGAGCCGCCCAGGGGAGTAAAAACCCCCCGATGATCAGGGCTGCCCCGGTGCCGATCCATTCAAAGCCACGTCGGCCCCAGCTTTTGCTTTTTTGTTGTTCCATGTTACTTCTCAATCCCGATGGCTCGCCGGACGGCGGTTAAGGTCGGTCGGGCCAGGGCTTTCGCCTGGGCTGCCCCTTCCGCCAAGATGTCGTCTAGTTGTCCCAAGTCGTCCATGTAGCGTTGATACACCTCCCGGCCCGGTGCAACGTACTGGTCGATCAGTTCATATAATTCTTGTTTGAGGGTCCCATAGCCCAGCCCGCCATTCCGGTAGGCTTCGGCCATTTCGGCTTGTCGCTCGGCGGAGGCAAAGAGTTTATAGACCCCAAAGAGATTACAAGTCTCCGGGTCTTTGGGCTCCTCGACCCCTTTGGAGTCGGTGACAATCCTCATCACTTGCTTACGCAACTTTTTGGTCGGCACATAAATCGGGAGCACATTATCGTAGCTTTTGCTCATCTTGCGGCCATCGATGCCGGGGATGGTTTTGACGTCTTCACGGATCGCCGGTTCCGGCAGCTTGAGCAGGTCGCCGTATTGGTGATTAAACGCGGCGGCGATGTCCCGAGCAATCTCGATGTGTTGCTTTTGGTCTTGGCCGACCGGGACGACATCCGCCCCGTATAAGATAATATCAGCAGCCATCAACACCGGGTAGTTGAACAACCCCATGTTGACCCCAAAATCTGCTTCCTTCCCGGCGTCCAGGTTTTTGGCGTTGCTGTCTTTGTAGCTGTGAGCCCGGTTCAGTAAGCCCTTGGGGGCGAAACAAGACAAAATCCAGCTGAATTCAAACACCTCTGGCACGTCCGACTGTCGGTAAAAAACAGCTTTTTTCGGGTCCAAACCTGCCGCAAGCCAAGTGGCAGCGACTTCATAGACCTGTTGGTTGAGCGCTTCTTTCGAGCGGACCGAGGTCAAGGCGTGGTAGTCGGCGATGAAGTACAGCGCTTTATAAGACTGGCTCAGCTCAATGGCGGGCTCAATCGCCCCCATCAAGTTGCCGATGTGGGGGGTGCCGGAAGGTTTGATGCCGGTTAGGGCAATTTTTTGGGTCATGTTGCTTTGTTGTTTGATGTTCGTCCCTTTTTCTAGCTGAATCGGGGCAACTTGAAAATAGACAAATCCCAAAATCAGCGATACAGCTAGACTTTACTATAAAGGATGAATATGAAAGCTCCCATGAAGCTCCAAGGAACCGATGGTATCCGAGGCCCCATTTCGACCGAAGAATTTTCAACCGACTCGTTGTCGGTGTACCTGGAATCCGGGCTGTTGACCCCGGAGTTTTTTGAGCTCTACGGCTATAGTTTTGGCCGGTTGTTGCGAGAAAAAAAACTGGCCAACCTTGGCGACGAAATCGCCGTAGGCTGGGATGGCCGGGATGTGGAACGTCAGTTTGACACCGCCTTTTGCGTCGGGATCACCAAAGCGGGCCTAAATGCGGGGCTGATGGGACGGATCCCTACTCCGGCGGTGCCGTTGTTTATGTTGGAAAATGGGCTCCGAGGGGCCGCCATGTTGACCGCGAGCCACAACCCAGCGGATCAACATGGGATCAAGTTATTTCTACCTTCTTTAGGGATGAAATTCTTGCCCAAAGACGACGAGCTGTTGACTAAAAAAATCTTTGCGATGCGCTCCTTAGACCTCTCGACCTTGAAGATCGCCGGGGACATGGTTGACCGAGGCAAAAGGGCGGACGCCTTTTTTGTGTCCCAAAGTTTGGACCCCCAGAACTCTTGGATCACCGAGGACGTTGATCTCAGTTCAACCTTATTAGTGCTCGATAGTTCCAATGGAGCCGCAGCGCAGGTGGCAGAAAAGATATTTGGTGGTTTAGGTCTGTTTGACCTTAAATTGGCCAACCAAAATGGGCGAATCAACGATCACGCCGGTGTGGCGGATATCGAAGGGGAAGAAGAATTGAACCCGGCGGACCTAGAAGGAAAGTTTCAGGGGTATCCGTTCATTGAAACTTTTTTTGAACAGGCCGGAAGGGCCGAAGTCGCCGAGGGGAAGATCCATTTGGTGGGCTTGGTTTTTGACGGTGATGCGGACCGTTGCTACCGAGTGGATTATGACCCTGAGAGCCACCGAGGGTTGGTCTCCTCAGGAGATTTGTTGGGGTTCCAATTAGCCCAGGCGATGCCGAGAGACACTTCTGACCAGTCACCGAGCTTTGCGTTCACTGTGGAAAGCGACTTGAACCTTGGAGAAGCCGCCCAGGGGCTGGGGTATACCCCTGTGCTTTGTGGCGTCGGAGACAAATGGTTGCTGCGCCACGGCGCCGCTTCCTTGGTGCGCTCTCAGTCGGCGTCCTCCGAATTCGCCCAACTGGCCGATCGTTGGTTAGCTGAACCAAACCCTTCGGCCCTTGAGTTGTGCAGTTCCTTTGAGGGCCTGTTGAAGTCTTCGCCTTGGGTGTGTCCGGCTGCTTTGGATTTTGCGCTGGGTTTAGAAGAATCGGGTCATGCCTTGTCCCCTTTTTATGTGCAAACAGCCGGGGAAACCAAGATCGGGTTCGCCGGGAATGGGATCAAAGCAGGGCTGAACTCGCTGGCAGCCTACCGGCCTCCCTTTGAGGCCGAACAGCTACGGGAGCCCTTCGCCCAAGGGGTGAAACAGACCTTGTATGTCTATTATGTCGATCAGCCGAAGTTAGCTCCAGATCACCCGTTTCGCACACAACTAACCGAGGATGTCCTCCAAGCGGTGAGCGAATTAGGTGAAGGAATCACAGGGGAAATTCAGAGTTTTTCCGAGGAGCCGAGCCTGCTGTTTTGCCATGTAAAAAAACAAGGTAAGGATTATGGGGCTGTGTTTATCCGCAATTCCGGGACCGAAAATAAATCAGCCTTCTACGTCCGAGGGCCTAAAGAAGCCGCCTCAGCGTTGCAGCAGTTAGCCGACCAGATGCATCTGTATTTGCTGAAAAACCTGAAAAATTCGGAGGACCCGTTAGCCCAGTTGGAACGTGGACTTTTAGAAGGGATTTCCAGGGGTGAAGACCCACGCAGCTTAGGTTTAGATGGGCCGGTGGATAGAGTGTTGAAAGAAATGGAGCTGAAACAGGGGCTGATTCGGGGGGAGAAAGGCCGATTCACCATTGCCGAAAAAGGCCAAGCCTTGTTATAGAAGGGCTAGCCGAACCTTGTACGTGAGAGAAAAGATGAAAACCGGATTGATTGTATTGTTTAGTTTGCTGTTAGGAATTGCCACTCCGGCCTTTGCCGCTAAGGCGGAAGTTGCCGCGAACCATGACGCTGTCAAGGTGAAGGCGAAAAACAAGCCGATCGTGGTGAACCCCAAAAAGGTGTATTTGGTGCCTCAATCGTTCAAACAGGTGACCAAGGGCAAAGACACCTTGACTATCGAATACGAACGACTCCACCCAAAAGAAAAATACCCGATGGTACGGATCCAAGGGATTCAGTTTAACATCCGCCAACAGAACGAAAGCATGGAATTCACTTGGCACGGTGCCGGTTACATGATGGTTTGGCCCAAAGGGGAAACTGAGAAAGTTGCCTTGATGAGTAGCGCTCCTTTTGACTCTTCTGCCTTCAGCCCAGAAAAGAAAAATGTGCATCATGCGAAGTTGAAAAGAGGGCTGATTGTCTCCGCCAAGCGGCAAGACGGCAAAAAATCTAAGGTCGAAGTCACCGACATCGAGATGGCTGGGGGTAAAATGCACAAGTTCTCGATCCGCACCTTTGCAGATGAGAAAGTTCCCACCGAATTCCAAAATGAAAACCACACCCCTGCTCCAGAGCAGCAGAAACAATACGAAAAGGGCATCAACGGCGAAGTTCTCTTTATCTTCACCACCGACGCCAAGGGCCAAATCTACGTCTACTGGCGCTAGATAACTCTCCCCCAAGGGCATCGGAGCCTGTAAGTCGACTCTCCCTTCCCTTGGCGGCTTTTTTCAGCGCAAAGGGAAGGACCCTCCGCCTAAGAGCCTTCTTGCGCTAGCCTTTCCAAGTTCAACGAGGCTTTCGAAGGCGGGATGGCGACGAGCAGGGTCCACAAAATGTTTCGAGTTCCAGTCGGAGCCGAGTTTTTTGGCGGCTCTGGATATCCCGATCACACACAGGCCACGGCGTTAGATGAAACTCCTACAAGTTAAATTTATCGGGTTCTTTCTGTTAGGGCTGGGTTTGACAATGGCTGTTGCTTTGTGGGGCTCCAAACAGTTGTTGCAGTCCATCGAAATGCAAATGGGCACCGGCTTTTCTAAAAAGCAGGTGCTCTACGATAAAGAACGAAGCATGCGCCCGGTGCTGCAAGAGCTCTATCTTGCCAGAAAGTTAGCTACCTCCCCCGAGGTTCAGGATTGGGCTAAAAATGTAGACTCTCCGGGAATCAAGTCGAAAGGGTTGAAACGGCTAGAAACCTTTCGGTTAGAATCCGAGGATCATAGCTACTTTATCGCTTTGTCTTCGAGCAAGGCGCTCTACTTTAATAATGATCAACTAGAGATTTCCAGCGAACCACGGTATTTTTTAGACCCAACAAAGCAAAAGGACCGGTGGTTTTTTAATACCCTCAAACAGCAAAATACTTGCCGCCTCAATGTTGGTTCCAACGAGGACCTAAAGGTTCAGAAGGTCTGGATTAATTGTGTGATCACTGTCGAAGGTATTCCCTTAGGGGTGGTAGGGACTGGGTTTGAGCTAACTCAGTTCATCAACCAGGTGATCAACGACTCAGAACAAGGGATCAGCAATTTATTCATCGCATCGAACGGTGCGATCCAAGCCCACCGGGACCATGAAATGATTGATTTTGACAGTATCACAAAATCAGCAGGTGCCCAAAAGTCCTTGTTTCATTTGATTCATGACGAGGAAAAACAAGCGGCACTGCGTGGGGTGTTATTTCGGCTTAAGCAGCACCCAGGTGAGGCCGAAACCCTGGTGCTAAATATCCAGGGAAGGTTGTACTTGGTTGGGGTTGCCTACATCCCTGAGATTGATTGGTACAATGTTTCGCTTTTGGAAGTGGACCGATGGGGGGATCGGGACTTTGTATGGCCCCTAGTCCTGGTGTTGTTTGTGGTGATTGTCTTGTTATTTGGCTTGTCTTACGGGATGTTCAAATGGTTGATCTCTGACCGACTTTCTCGGTTAGGAGAACAGGTTGCCCAGGTTTCCCATGGGGACTTTGATATCCCTCGTCCCGCCTCAAATGGAGACGAAATCGGCCGGTTGGCTGATAATGTCACCGAAATGGCCCGGAGCATTGAATCAAGAATTCGGGAACTAGAGCAAGTGGTTAACGAGCGGACCGAAGAATTAAAAGAGGCGAATCACACCAAAGATAAGTTCTTTTCGATTATCAGCCATGACCTGCGAGGTCCAACCGGTAGCTTGTCGATTATTCTCAATGAGGTGGTGAAGGTACCAAGCGATATCGATGAGGCGCTTTTAGAAGGATTGCAACGGACCACATTGAATTTGTACAACCTCTCGAGCCAGCTGTTTGAGTGGGCTAGGTCTCAACAGGGCCGGATTGAAGTTTGTCCCAAAGATTTCCCCCTAAAAAACACAGTGGTAGAAATGATGGACCTTTTGAGCGGGCAAGCAGAGCAAAAAGGGGTCGCTCTGGTTGATAACGTCGACCCGGAGGTCTATGTGCAGGCTGATCCTGCGATGATTTCGGTGGTGGTGCGTAATTTGTTGAGCAATGCGTTAAAATACACCCCACAAGGAGGAGAAGTCCGGGTTGAAGCGTCGAGGCAAAAAGATAAGGTCGAGGTTCGGGTCATCGACAACGGGATCGGCATGGAAACCTCGGTGCGAAAAAAGCTGTTTATCCTGGGGGAAAAGGTGACGTCCCAGCTAGGCACCCACAAAGAAGAAGGCTCCGGTTTGGGGCTGATATTATGCGCCGAGTTTGTGCGACAAAACCAAGGGGAAATTTGGGTGGACTCTCTCGAAGGGACCGGTTCGACCTTTGGGTTTACTTTGATGTTGGGAAAGCCAATCCCTCAGGTGATTGAATCCGCACCGCTGAGTTTTGAAGACCTGCGAGTGCTGTTGGTCGAGCGCCACCCGCTCCACCAACATTCAAGTACCAATTGCCTCAAAAAACTGGGTCTCAGTTGCCAGGTCGCTTCGGAGAGTTCGCAAGCTGTAGAACTCGCCGCTGCACAGGGCTTTGATTTGATCTTAATGGATGTGGAGTTAGGGGGGATCGACGGAGTACAAGTTGCACAGCAGATTCGTAAGGACACCGAGAAGCCACCGGTTATTTTTGCCCTTTCCTCTTACACGGAACCAGAGCTGAAAGATCAGTACCCTCAGGCTGAGTTCTCAGCCTACCTTGAAAAGCCTTTGGACCCTGACCAGTTGTCAATTGCGCTGTACCGGTCTCTTCAGGGATTGGGCGCCCCTTAGCGCAAGGGCCTTGGGCTGTCTATATGACCCTAAAAGTCAGCCCCTAGGCTGAGGTCGAAAGACCGGTCAATTTTCTGAATCCCCTCAGGCGGAGCGTTGTCTAAGGACAGATTAAGCCCAAGTTTCAAATACACCGCTGAGGTGAGTTGCAGCTTGACGCTGAGTTCTTCTAGAATCCGGTGGTCTCCGGTTTCTTGTAGGTTCGGCTGCAAATACAGGACCTGCCCCCAAGAGAGGCTAGGTTCAGTGGATTTGAGGAACCAAGACCAGTAGAGGTTTCCCCGTAAGACAGGGTCCGAATCTTGGCCCTTGAGTTGCTCCCGTTCGTAAAAAGCCCCGGCCCCTAAAAAGTGCATTTCCAGCCCTGGCTCTTCGGTGACTCGGATACGAGTCCCGGCGCCAAGGACTGAGCGCGATTCTAGGGACGTGAAGGCATTTTGGGAAAGCTGGGCAAAGACTTCAACTCCATAGGGAGACGGCCTTGGTTGGTACCACCTCAGGTGAGTCCAACCGTTATCTTGAATGGATACATCTTCTGCTTGGGCATACGCCCGGTCCACCAGCCACATCCACTGGGAGCTCTCAGTCCCCCATTTTAGCGCCGATCCAACCTCCCAGCCCTCTTGGTTTGAGTTCCCAGACTGCCCACTCACCGAACCGCTCAGAGTCCCGTGGACCCCAGGTCTAGCGGCGATGAATCGTTCTTGTTCGACACTGACAATTGCCCAGGCTGTTTGAGACAGACCGCCGAGCAGAATGACTGAGACCCGAAGGAAGCGGAGAAAACTTCGTATGGAGGAGTGAAGGGATTTATTCATGATGTTTGGTCGAAAAACGCAGCAGCTCCCTTCGTGATTTAGGCATGACCACATGGTGAAGCCATCCCTCGTCGGGGATAACGGACTCGCCGGTTAGGACCTGTATCACCATGCCGTCTTCTAAAACTTTATGGCGGGGGTAACGGATGTTATTGACGATCCCGCCTAAGGTTTTGATTCCTAATTCGGAGTGAACTGCAAAGGCAAAATCCAAAATCGTTGCTCCATACCGGAGTTCAATCAAATCACCTTTCGGTGTCATGCACTGGATACTTAGGGCTTTACTGGACCTGAAGACGTCGTCGATCCTCAAATTGTCGTCTGCCGAGACATCGAGGTAGAGTTGGAAAAACTGTTTAAAATTTTCGGACTGGTAGACATTATCCTGCAATAGCGTGATCAGCCCTTTGCGGTTGTTTTCCTGGAAGTCGGTGGTCACGATCTGCAAGTCCACCTGTTCGCCGCAGATCATCACTTTGGTGGTGATTCCTCTCCACCCGTTGGCTCGGGGGTTTGAAATGAAATCACGAATACTGAGCGGGATGTTTCTCAGGCAGGTATGAACCTGGCCTAACAAGGTGTAGCAATCCAGGGGAGATTTGGTTTCAAGCACAAAATGGCTGAGCAACCGGTCCACCGCATGGTCCAGGTAGAAAAAATTTTGTGGGTTTAACTTCACCGGGGTTAGGCCCAGGATTAAGGCGGGGTCGATCGCCTGCTGAAGGGCGTCAATCATTTGGTTGACCGGTTGGTTCCGGTCCAACTCTAGCCGGTTGAGCTGAGACAGAACTTTCTGGTACCGACGAGGGTAAATTTGACGAAACACCAAGCCCCGAAGCTCTTCTTCGATCTCGATGAGCCCCAGCCCATGCGCAACCTCGCCATATAAAGCAAGGCTTTCAGCGGCGATACGCCGTTGTTTGTGCCGAGCTAAGGCCTCTAAATCACCGAGGTTATCTAGCCGGTCCATGAGCTTGATCAAGATGACCCGAAAATCAACGTTGCCGAGTTCAAAAATCTTGTAAAAGGTAAGGTTCTTCGAAGTCTTCACCTTGGTCAGTGCCTCGACCAACCGGGAAACGGAAGGACCAAAGCGATCTTCGATATCCTCGCTTTGTAAGGGGGTGTCTTCGATCACATCGTGAAGCAAGCAGCCGATGATCGAATGGGTATCTAAATCGTATTCTGCCGCCCGTAGCGCCACCCGGACCGGGTGAATAAAATAGGGCTTCCCATTTTTTCTTAGCTGTCCGTCGTGGGCTTTGAAGCCAAACTCAATCGCTTCGGTAACCAGGGGAAGGTCTACTTTGGTTGAAGCGGTTAAACGCTGTAAAAGGCGCCCCACATCACGGCGTAGGTCAGCATCCTCTAAGGGGAAGGAAAGCTGTTGGGTTGGAGGGGGTTCTGGGTTCGATTTCACCGCTAAAACCGACAACGAGATGAAGGGGGGTCTCGCAGCACTTTGCGGGAGCCAAAGGTCAAAGAATCTTCTTTAAGCAATTCAAAATAACGGCAATAGTCGATCCGTTTTTGGCGAACTTTGTAGTAAAAACGTTCCGTCCGTTTTAAGGAATTTTGGGTCTGGTATAAAATCTCGATCCCTTGGAGCGCTTGCTTGCCTGCGAGTCTGAGATATCGGTATTCCCCACTTCGACGGAAACTGTCGTGGTACACCCTGGCCCAGCCGAGTGCGCTGGTCGCTTTAGCCAACTCTGCTGAAAAAGACTTCCTCGGTGCAGCGGGGGCTGTTGTACCTTGTGCGGGAGTGCCTTGTGCCGGTGCGGTTGTAGCCCCAGGTTGGGTTTGTTGAGGCAGTCCTCCAGAGGTGCCCCCAGCCGGTTGCTCCGCCTGTTGAGCGAAGACCCCTTGGGCCCCGACAAAAAGTAGGCAAAGTAGCCCCAGAAAAAAAAACTTTGAATGACCCATAGTTCTCGTGCCTATTTAGCCTTTGGGTCCGATTCAGAGATCGATTGAGACACAGACTCAGAGAGGTCTGCGCCGGTTAGGTTGGTGCCGGTGAAGGAACACTGGTTAAATTTGCAGTCCTTAAGCAGCGCAGCAGACAAGTCAACATTCGCAAACTTCACCTCGTTAAACTCGAGGTTTTCAAGAGTTGAGCCGGCCATTCGGGCGTTGGTGAAATTGGTTTCCTTGAGCTTAGCGTCCGAAATATGGGACTTCACCAAATTTGCGCCCTTGAAATTTGAGTTATTTAAAAAGGCGCCAGACAAATCGGCATGGGCTAAGACGGCCCCTTCAAAACTGGAACCTTCGCCGCCTGTTGTCTTTTTCTTTAACAGGTCTTTCATCTGTGAATTGGTCGCTCTCGCTTGCTCCGAGACTTCTTGCAACTTGCCGTTGGTCTCCCTGACCCGCCCAGCGAGCATCACAGAAAAGGCTCGGTAGAGTTTAAAGGCGATCAAGGAACTAGAGCTAGAAAGCACGCTTTCCTTGATCGAAAGCAACACTGCTTTTGACTGGTCCGCTGTAGCTCGAGCTGAACGAGGGGATTGATCAATGATCCCCATTTCTCCGAAACAGGCCCCGGACTTTAAGACCACCAGGACTTCTTCCTTTCCCCCGCCAATGGGCCGGCTGATCCGCACATCTCCAGACAAGATGATATACATCTTGTCGCCTCGGGTGCCTTCTTTGAAAATCACCGCGTCAGCTTCAAAGACTTCAGTGGACGCCAGTTTTAACAAAGCAAGCAACTCCCCGTTGCTAAAACTCTGGAAGAAATCAACCGACTGCTGTAGCTTCGTGAATATTTCTTTGGTGAGTTGCATAAGTCAAGGGGGTGGTGAATCGGGTTTTTAGATCAAGGAAACATTGGATTGCTTAGCAATCAAGCCCAGTTCCCCTGGGCTGAGTAAAACCTGTCGGTGGTAATGAAGGGAGGGATCATGCAAAGATAGCTCCACAGCGCCATGTACCTGTTGGGTTTGGACCTTATACCCTGGGATAGTGACGGTCCGTTTGATATCTTCTACAATGGATAACAATAGCTTAGCCCGCTTGAACCGTCTGTGCTCTGTCGGTTGAGCGAGGGTATAAAAATTCCGATTTCTTGAAACCCGTCGTTGGGAAATATCAAGCATCAATCGATTTAAGATCGAAATGTCACCTTTTTTTTCGTACATCTTAGCCCAGCCTGAGGTGGGGGTTACTTCGCTGCTTAATTATCCACCTGGAACTTAAGAATGTCCAGAATATTTCCCGAGCCATCTTCAGCTTACCTCGCCTTCTGCGAGGAGCATATAGATGAGAGCCATCCGAACCCATAACCCGTTCCCCGCTTGTTCGAAAAACACCATTCTAGGGTCACCATCGGTTTCCGTAGAAATTTCAGAGAGCCGTGGCAAGGGGTGCATGACGATAGAATTAGGTTTGGCGAGCTCCATCATGGCTTGGTCGATGGAATATTTTTGCGCCGCCTCTTCGTAGGCATCCATGTCCAAGAAACGCTCCTTTTGGACACGGGTCATGTAGATACAATCGGCCTTTCCTACGGCCGTAGCGAGGTCGGATTCTTCTTCCCAAGGGACATTGTGCTCGGTCAGGAAGCTGGTGATGTCTTCGCCCATGCTACAAATCGGCGGGGCGACAAAGATCAATTTTACTTTGTAAAACCGACCTAACAAGTAGCAGAGGCTTCTTGTGGTTCGGCCATAAAGCAGGTCACCAACCATAGCGATGGTTAAACCGTCGATGGTTTGAAACTTTGAAACAATGGTGTAAAGGTCCAGCAACGCTTGGGTCGGATGCTGACCAGCACCGTCTCCTGCGTTGATCACCGGGACTTTGCTTGCGAAAGCCGCTCGTTTGGCGGCCCCAATTTCGTGGTGCCTTAGTGCGATCACATCTGCGTAATTCGCCACCACTTTGATGCTGTCCTCTAAGGTTTCTCCTTTAGAGTGACTGCTGAACTCTTTGGCCATTTCGGTGCTGATTACGGCCCCGCCGAGCCGGATCATCGCTGACTCAAAGGACAGCCGGGTCCGGGTCGAAGGCTCGTAAAATAAGGTCGCCAGAACTTTTCCAGGCAATTGGTATTTCGAGCTGTCTTCCCTGATTGCCGTGGCTAGCTCAAACACCCGCTCTAAGAAAGGTAAGGTGAATTGCTGGGATTCGTAGATGTTAGAATATTGGCTCACCTGAATATTTAGTCAAAGAGGTTGCCCCTAAAAAACATGAAGGCTAAGGTATCCCTTAGGCCCAAGCGAAATCAGGGAGGTAAAAAGGCACGTCTTTAACCTACCGGAGCTACGCTTGTTGATCAATCTCTTTTCCTATCGACCTATGAAGCCCGAGTCTTATATCGAAGTTTTTCTCCAGACCTCATCCGAAAACCATGAATATGTGAGCTGGCTGGCTCTCGAATCGGGGGCGTTAGGAGTAGAGGAGTTGGAAAGCTCCAACGAGCGGGTCACATTAAAATTGTACTTTGCCGACCAACCCGAGTCGGTGGACTTGGCGATGAAAGCCTTGGAAACGACAGGTTTTGTGGCGGTTTTAAACCGAGAACACAAAGAAGGGCAGGACTGGCAGGCCCAGTGGCAACAATACTTTAAACCTCTGCAAGTGGGCGCCCGGTTCGTTGTGCGTCCCCCTTGGGAGCTCAACCCTTGGCCTGAACGGCTAGATTTGGTGATCGGGCCTGCGCAGGGCTTTGGTACGGGGTACCATGAAACCACTCGTTTGGCGCTGATTGGCTTAGAAGGTTTATCTCTTGAAGGGGTCAACAATTTTTTAGATGTCGGGTTTGGCTCAGGGATTTTAGCCTTAGGCGCCTTGAAGATGGGGGTCCCCCACGGAGTTGGCTTAGAAATCGAGTCGGAGCCGATAGAAGAACTGGTGGAAAATCTAAAATACTCGGGCCTCGAACCCAACCGGCTCAAAGGCGTCTTGGCCCGGCCTGATCAATGGCAAGAACCCGCTGATTTGGTGCTCGCAAACATCACCGGCGATGTTTTGCTTCACCATGAGCAAGACCTCAAACGGCTTTGTAACCGGTATTTAGTGCTCAGCGGGATCATGCAAGATTACTTGGAACCTCTGCAAGAGGCCTTCAGCGACTGGAAAGCGATCAGTCATAACACGGAAGGGGATTGGCATAGCTTGGTGTTCGAGGTGACCCCTTGAATTATCAACAAAAGACCGGGAGCCCGCTGGGCTTTGGGGTAACTGAAACCGCAACAGGCCTCAATTTTGCTATTTTCTGTGACCAAGCGTTGCAGCTTTCCCTTTCGATTTTTGATCTTGAAGGGATCTTGTTGTTTGAAGTTCCCCTAAACCCACAGCAAAACCGGACCGGTGATGTGTGGCACGTAGAATTGTCTGGGTTACCTGAGTCCTTTTGTTACAGCTATCGATTGCAACCGGCTGAAAACGCCCCGGCGGAACTCACTCAAGAGGCCGAGTTACTGGACCCCTATGCGAAGGTGGTGAGTGGCTTGTCGGTCTGGGGAGAGCCGAAACAGGGCGCTTTACGAGCTGTTCATGGGGCAAAGGATTTTGACTTTGGGGAAGACCGGCAGTTAAATCGCCCGCTCAAGGACTCAGTGATTTATGAACTTCATGTCCGGGGTTTTACCCAGCATCCTTCCTCTGGGGTGGAACACCCGGGGACCTTTGAAGGGATTATCGAAAAAATCGACTACCTCAAGGCCTTGGGTGTGACCGCAGTGGAGTTGATGCCGATCAACGAATTTGACGAAAACGACTGCCCCTTTTTGGACCCCGAAACTGGGAAACGGCTGAAAAATTACTGGGGTTATGGGACCTTGAATTTCTTTTCCATCAAGTCCAGTTACGGGGCGGAACCTGGGCCTCTTGGCGCTTTGATCTCCTTTAAAAAGATGGTGAAAGCCTTGCACCAAGCGGGGATCGAAGTGATTTTGGATGTGGTGTTTAATCACACCGCTGAAGGGGGCATCGGAGGGGAAATTTATAATTTCAAAGGGCTCTCTAATGACAGTTATTATATGGCCGGAGCCGATGAAGAGTACGCCAATTACTCAGGCTGTGGGAACACCTTAAACTGCAACCACCCTGTGGTGCGGAACATGATTTTGGACGCTCTCAGGTATTTCGTTGCCGAGTGCCATGTGGACGGCTTTCGGTTTGATCTCGCGTCTATTTTAAGCCGAGATGAAAAGGGAAATGTCCTCACCGATCCTCCGGTCTTAGAGATTATCGCGAAAGACCCGGTCCTCGCGAACACAAAAATCATTGCAGAAGCCTGGGACGCCATGGGGCTGTATCAGGTCGGTAGTTTTCCGGCCTCTGGCCGTTGGTCTGAGTGGAATGGCCGGTACCGTGATTGTGTCCGAGCGTTTGCCACCGGAGCAAAACACCGCAGTTCTGAACTAGCGAGCCGGTTGGCCGGGAGCGAGGATTTATACAAACATTCCCAACGAAACCCCTACCACTCGATCAACTTTATCACCAGCCATGATGGGTTCACCTTAATGGATTTGGTGAGCTATGAGGGAAAACACAACCGAAGAAATGGGGAGCAAAACCAAGACGGGGAAAACCACAACCACAGCCAGAATTTTGGGGTGGAGGGGCCGACTGACGACCCGAAAATCAACCAACTTCGGCGGCAACAGGTCCGTAATTTTTTGACCCTATTGTTTGTTTCTCAGGGGACCCCGATGATCTTGATGGGCGACGAATTTGGTCGGACTCAGCAGGGGAACAATAACGTCTGGTGCCAAGACAATGAACTTGGTTGGTTAGATTGGGGGCAGTTGGAACATCACCCGAAGCTGCACCAGTTTGTTCAACGTCTCTTGGCGTTGCGCAAAGAACATGGCAACTTGAGACGGGAAAATTTCTTCACCGGGGAAGTGAATGCGAAGACCGGCCTACCTGACTTGTCGTGGCACGCCCAACGGGCTTGGGAACCGGAGTTCGAACATGGGAACAACAAAATTGCCTTTTTGGTTGAGGGTTGTCAGCTTGAGGATCAAGGGGAAGATTTTGTGTATGTGGCGATCAACTTTGAGCCAGAAACCAAAAGCTTTGAGCTGCCTCGAATTCATAGCAGTCAGCAATGGGTGAAGGTGTTAGACACCCAGAACCCGTCAGATTTCTTGGCTCAAAAAAGCCAAGTTCTTGAACCGGGGATCTCTGAAATTTCTTTGCCCCCCTTGAGCATCCAACTTTACACTCACGCCTAGGTCTATAAACGTCTGTCGCTATATCAGGGTGGAGGACTGGGGGCCGCGCCCTTCACCTCGTGGGCCTCAGGGCACGTACCAGTCGGCTCGTTTGATTTGATCTATATAACGGCGAACCTGAGAGAAAGGCTCCAAGCTGAGCTCTGTTTTTTCGACTCGCTCAAGGTAGGGGTAGACCGCTAGGTCCGCAAGGCTTGGGGCCTTTCCACAGAGCCAAGGGTGCTGGTTTAGCTGCCGGTCAATGAAATCCAAAGACGACTTGCCTACCTGCAAGGCTGCGTCTCGGTCCCCTGGAAGTTTGAAAAAATCAATCAAATAAACCTGGGTTAACCCCAAATGAATGGTTGAGTTGGCGTATCCCAACCACGCCATCACTCGGGCTCGCTCACCAGGGGCTTGTGGGAGCCACTCACCGGCTTGGTCGTAGGTTATCGCGAGGTATTCTAAGATGGCTAGCGAATCAGTAACCACGAGGCCTTGGTCCTCTAAAACAGGGACTTGCCCAAAGGGGTTGAGTTGTAGAAACCAAGCTTCTTGTTGCTCTGGTTTTGTGACATCTTGTCGTCCACAGTCTAGCTTGAGCGCCTTGAGACAAAGGCGGACTTTGTGGCTGTTGCCTGAGGGTGTTCGGCCATATAACTTCATAAAACTCCAAAGGTGGTGGTGAGGGGTCAGGCTAACATTTAGGGCAAATAAAGGACAGGTTTTCGAGAGCTGGCTAAAGGTAGAACCGAGCGCTACCAGGAAAAATGAAGTTGATATAATCTAAGTTTTGAAATATACTCATTTTAATATATTCTAGCCCCTAGGGGATAACCTCGCAATCAAAGGTCGAATGGACGCCGAGTTTTGGAACAGTCGTTGGGAAGCCAACCAGATTGGGTTTCATCAGTCAGATTATAATTCACACCTCCAAGAATATTGGGGCCAGCTCTCTTTACCCAAAGGCTCAACGGTTTTTGTTCCCTTGTGTGGGAAAAGCAGAGACATGCTTTGGCTGCTTTCCCAAGGGATGAACGTGGTTGGGGTCGAGCTAAGCTCCTTAGCGGTGAGTCGCTTTTTTGAGGAAAATCAATTGAGCCCGACACTCGTCGAACACCCTCGGTTGAAGGTTTGGAAAGCAGAGAACTTAACCTTGATTGAAGGCGACTTATTTGACTTGGCCCCGAGCGACTTAGGGCCGGTTGATGCCGTTTTTGACCGAGCTTCGGTGATTGCGTTGCCGCCGAAAATGCGAGAAGACTACGCCGCTCACATGGCAAAGTTGCTCAAACCGGGCGTCCAGTGGCTGTTGGTGACCATGGAATTTGACCAATCTAAGGTGGGGGGTCCTCCCTTTTGTGTGGATGAACAGGAAGTGAATTCTTTGTATCAACAGACATATCAAGTGCAGTCGTTGTACGAAAAAGATATTCTCCCTGAAAGCCCCCGGTATGCTGAAAAAGGGGTCACTCGGATGGTGGAACGGGTTTACCGGTTCACTCCAAAGCTTTAGTGGTCAGGTGAAGAGGGCATGGTTTGTCGGTGCAGGCTCAGAGAGCGCAACGAACAAGCGGAGTGCGCCTCAGGGGCGAAGGTTGCCCCTGAGCAAGATGGGTCATCAATAAATAACTTAGCCGATGATCGAAGCCCAATCGTCGTACCCACCTCGAACCACCAAGGAGGTGTATCCGCAGGCGTCTAACAGGGCTTTGGCTTGGTGGCTTTTGCTGCCGTCTTTGTCGATCAATAGCGTCTTCTTTCGTCCATCAAATTCCCCGAGTTCAGCCGAAAGCTGTGCAAAGGGGATATTCACAGACCGGTCGATAGAAGCTTGGGCAAATTCAGTCGGCTCTCGGAGGTCCACAATCTGTAGATCTCGATTTGTGCTGATTAATTCGTAAGCTTCGATGACTGTAATTTCGTTTTCCATGCCGTTGTACTTTAATTCAGAGGTTGTAGAGGGACATTAATAGAAATTTGGGTGCCTTTCTCTAGTTCCGAGGTGATTGATAGGTTGCCACCAAGCTCGTGGACTCGGAAGTAGACCGACTCTAGACCGACCCCTCGAGCGGCATGTTCGGTTTCATCTGCGGCAAAGAGTAGTTTGAAGACCGCTTGGTCGTCTAAAGCAGCGGCTTCATCGGCGCTCAAGTCGCCCGCTGCGACAGCTTTATCTCGAATTTTCTGTGGGTCTAAGCCTCGGCCATCGTCTTTAAACTCGAGTTGCAGTTGACCGTCCTGCTCTGAGGCGGAAATCCAGAGGTGCCCTTCAAGGTCTTTGCCTAAAAAGACTCGTTCTTCCATCTTCTCAATCCCGTGTTCAACCGAGTTCCTGACCAAGTGGATCAAGGCGCTGAAGAGGTCTTGCATTCGGTACAAGGGGACTTCAACATCATTACCTTGGATGTCGATGACCACTTCTTTATTTTGGTTGCGGCACAGGTTCTCGGCGGTTTTGCCATATTTACTCAGCACCACATCGATGGGCTGCATTTTGATATGATCTACCACCTGGCCTAGGCTCTCTTTGGCCTGAGCCAAAGCGGGACCGCCTAAAAATTTCTGGATGTGTTGGAGCCGCTGGTTGGTGACTTTCTCTAGCCCTGGAAGCCGGGTGAACGGTTGGTAATTCTTCTCAAAGACTTTAAAGGCCTGCTCTAAAACTTTGGAAATGACATCCTGGGTTAAATTCTCTTCTAGCTGGTCGAGGTTCTCATCGGTGATCCGGTAGGTGTGGTTTCCACTTTGGTCGGAATCGCTGATTAAGGCGTCGAGGTATTCGGTTTGGAGGAGATCGAAGCAGTCTTTTACATCCGAAGCGAGCATCATCAACTCAACTAAGTTGTCTTCATCAAATCCATGCTCGTCACTTAAGATCTCTTGCAAGGAGCTTTCAAATCGCTCGGTGACCCCGGCGATTTCTTTGATTTCAAAAATCTCGGCCCCCGAGCGAAGCGCATTGAGGGAACCCAAAATAGAAGCGGCTCTGATCTCTTCGGTGGGTTTTTCCAACTCAACCATGATCGACCGGAGAATTTCCTCAGAAGTTCGTCGGTATTGTTCGTAGCCTTCGATGTCGAGGGCCATCTTGAGGACCATCTCGTTGTGCTCTTTGGACTCAGTCAGTTGAGTGCCCATCTGCTCGAGTTCTGTGGTGTCCGAAAGCTGAACCATGATCAGGTCATCGTCCACTGACTCAGCCTGTAGGTATTTGTAATCTAACCTCAAGACAGTTTCCCCGTTGCGCAGTTCGTTCGGCAACATTTCCTTGAGGACGTCGAGGTCGGTGATCCGCATGAAGACCGTTTCCATTAGGTCTTGCAGCAAACCAATGTCAGGTTCGCTTTTCGCGAAGCTCGCAGAGTCACGGTTGTAAGGGGTCCACTGGGTCAGCAATAACTCAAGAGCGTTGGTGTCTTCGGCCAGGGTGCCAAAGTAGGGGTGCTCATTGTCTGGGTATAATTTTGCCACCTTACCATCGTTACCAAAACAGAGATACGCGGCAAAGGGATGAGACAAGAACTGACGAGGAAACTGGTCCATCAAACCCGCTTTCGCTGGGGCGGGTTCGCCCTGGTCTGAAACCCGGTCAATCGCTTCTTCTAGTTCTTTGGTGTCGGTGACTTCGGTTTCTTCTTCGGGCTCAGAGTCGTCAGAGACAAACAAACCCACCGCTTGGTTGGGGCTCCATTGCTCTGCGAGAGGCGCGAGTAGACCTGCAAGGCCTTCAAAGAGAGGTTTCGCTGACTCCGGGGCGTCTCCCCAAAAACCAATCACTTGGTTATCATTGATCCGAACAGCCCAAACCGTAGAGTCTTCGGCGCCTTCAAAAGCCGTGGATTGGTCGGCCAAGGTACCTTGAATCGCATCGCTGAGTTGAGTTTCAAACTCGCCTGCTGGTGAGAATACCGAGCCTTCGTCAGTCCCTGTGGTGAATAAACCGGTCCCTTTGAGGGTGTAAACGCTGTTATAGCTAGAAGAAACCAGGGCTAAAAGCTCACTGGAAAAAGCTTGATTCAGGTTTGGTTTGACAACCATCAGATGTTCTCTTTGCAGGTGTTGAAAACCGAAAAAACGATACCTACACCTATACCCATTTGAGAAGATTGAGTCAATCGCCGGATTAAGTGACTAAACGGAGCTCACCAACCTTTACCCCACTGATCAAAACGCTTTTGTGACGCTCCAATGACACCCTTGATCCCCAGCCGCTTTTCGATTTGCAGCAGCTCTTCAAATTCGGGGCCGGCATAGACTTCGGGCCACCGGAGGAGCTTTTTGGCGATTTCCTGGTAGCCCAGCCGGGAGGCGGTGAAGTAGGTCAGAAAATGAACATATGCCCGAGGGAAGTGGTACTTCGCCCCTTCTTTACCAAGGTGGGTTTCGCCAAACTTTTGGCACAAATCCTTGGCTGCAAGTTGGCCCGCTGCGAGCGGAATAAACCACTGAGGCGGCAGGGCGACGGCGGAGTATAATTTTTGGTCCAGGTGATAGACCGGATAGGCCCAGTGGACCATCTCATCTAAGAAATTGACTTCATAGGTCGGCGGTGCTTCTCGTTGCATGCCCAACACAACCCGCCAGTCGATAAATACGGTGGTTGGGGGCAGCAAAACCATGTGATTGAACGCCGATAAAAAGGGCTTTAAGGGCGCCAAAATCGAGGAAAGGTCCGAGCGACTTTGGACCAGCTTCCCTTGGCAAAACTCGCAGATCCCGCCTTGTCCTTCAAGGTTGGAGACCGACTTGGGGAACCGGCAGGTGAAACATCGTTTTTTGGCGGTGTTGAAACAGTGCAAGCAGACCTTGACCCCGTGATCAGTGTAGAGCCGTTCTCCGGCGGTGATATCCCCACTGCAGAGGTGGCAGGTGCCTTCGCTTTGAACCGGGTTCTCTTTGATACAAAAGTCGCAAACCTTCCCCAAGGTCGGGTGGTCCTCTAAGGACCGAGAGGGGAAACTGCATTTCGGGCAGGGTTTACAGGTTTGGTAGCAGGCCAAACAGACCTGGGTGTCGTGGCCCTCGTAAAAGGACTGACCACTAGGGACCGGTTTGCTACAGTAATGACAAGCTTTTGATTCCATCAGCTGAGCTTAGTTGCCAAGGGGGTTGGGGTTTGGTAAAATCAAGGCCAAGAGATAACAATTCTACAAATCTACCTAGGGGACATCTTGCCACACGATCTCATTCAAGTCATCACCGGTGCCAAAGATATTCAAGTCGCCGTTGATCCTGATAAACTTCAACGAGAAGCGGTGCCTTTTCACGGGCAACTCAAAAAACATCGCACCGACACCGAACGGGTCTATTTGCTACAAGACCCTCTGTCTTTAGACAGCCAGTTGGTGGACTTTAAAGTCAGCGATATTTTGTTTGCCGAAAATTTCAGCACCCTCACCGGTCTCAAAGGTGAGTCGGTCCAAGTCGCCAAGGTTTGGGTCAAAAAAGGAGCCATCGGTCTCCGGTTGACTGCCTTTAAAGTCGAAGACTTCTCCGGCGCTATGCAAAGCCACTTGGGCGACTAAGCCAGCGTCCTTCAGCCACCCTGAGCCCAAGGGCTTAGGGTGTAAAACTCTCGAACAACTTCAGCCAGTCTGACGGGCTGAGGTTCTCAGGCCGTTTGGACCCCAACTCGATTAGCATCGCCTCACTCAACTGTGCAAAGTCTTCGGGTCGTTCCTTCCTGATCCGGCTCAACAGAAGTTTGCGCCGCTGCCCAAAGCCCCAACGGACCAGACTGATCAGCTGCGCTTCGTCCACGTCCAGCGCCGGTTTGGGGATCAGTTGCAAAACAACCGAATCGACTTTCGGCGGGGGCCGGAAGGACTTGGGGCCCACATGGCAGACCAATCGGCTTTCAAAACACAGCGCCGAAGCGACTGATAAAATCCCATAGTCTTTGAGCGGTTTGGTTTCCCCTCGGTGAAGTAACCGGTCGCCCACTTCTTTTTGGACCATGATGGTGATCGACTCAAATTGAGCCCGGTGCTTGAGCAACGCAAAAAAGATCGGGGTCGACACATTATAAGGCAAGTTGGCGACCAGTTTCATGGGCTCGGAGCCAAACTGCTCAGCAAAGTTGAGTTTCAAAACATCTGACTCAATCAGCTCAAACCGCTCCTCTCCATTAAAGCGAGTTTTGAGGTACTTCGCCAAGTCCCGGTCGATTTCAACCGCCTTGAGCTTTGCCCCGGTTTCCAAAATCGCCTGACTCAAGACCCCTTGGCCAGGGCCGATTTCTAAGACCCTATCTTCGGCGGTGAGTTTCGCTGCCGAAACAATGGAGCGCAGGACATGAGGGTCAACCAGGAAGTGCTGGCCAAATCGTTTTTTTGTTGCGGGTTTCATGGTCGTTTTTCCTGGTCTAATTTGGCCCCCAATGCCTTGATGAAGGCTTTTTTTACTTTGGGGTTTTGGATGAGTTCTGCCCGAGAGCTGGCTTGCTGTTCTGCTTCGGTGCTGAGGTGTATTTTGGGTGCTCGGTGTCGTTTTGTCCCCAGGTCTGCCTTGTGCCGCCTCACTTCGGTCCCGTCGGGGAGCACCAAATCCACATAGTCCTGTTTGGTGGAGTAAAAGGAGTTGGAAACCTGTAATGCCGTTTCTTCGGTCATCGGCAGGCCCTTTTTCTGGGACACCTGCCGCAAGGCGTCGAGCTTTTTGATTTGAGATTGGTAGACTTTGTCGGGGCTGCTGCCGTCCCAAAGGTCATGGCCCACCGGGCCGACTTCAAACTTGATGTCTCTGATATGGAGGTCGTCGTCCAACTGGTTTAACTTTTTGATCAACGCCCGTTTTTTATAGTGGAACACCGCGCCATAGGCGGCGTCGATCACCCGCAACGTCAAGATCGACCGGTGCAACTTGTAGGGCCTCACCTTGTTGGCGGTCGGTCCATCGAGGATAAAGAGCCAGTATTTGTGAATCTTCGCTAAGTGCCACACCGAAACCAACCCAACCGAGCGCAGGTATTTCTCTAAGCAGACTTCTATCGAAGCGCTGGAGTCATAGGGCACAGGGGCCGGCTTGGTCTGGCTCACAGGAGGTTAGGGGCCTTCGAGTTCTAAACTCGGGTCTGAATCTCGAAAACTCAGGTTCGAAAAGCTGGTGTGCCGTCCAGTGAACACGAGCTTCACCGTCCCGGTGGAGCCGTTTCGGTGTTTGCCAATGATCACTTCGGCGATGCCTTTGTCTTTGGAGTCTTCGTCGTAGACTTCGTCTCGGTAGATAAAGGCGATCAAGTCGGCGTCCTGCTCAATCGCTCCCGATTCTCGGAGGTCAGAAAGAACCGGGCGTTTGTTGGTCCGGCCCTCTAACGATCGGTTGAGCTGGGAAAGAGCGATCACCGGAACATAGAGCTCTTTGGCGAGTCCTTTCAAACTCCGAGAAATCTCGGAGATTTCCTGTTCACGAGGCTGATTGGGCCGGGTGCCTTTCATCAACTGGAGGTAGTCGATGATCACCATAGACACTCCGTTTTCTAGCTCTTTATCAAGTTGCTTGGCCAAGGTGATCACTTCGTAGCAACTGAGCCCGGAGGTGTCGTTGATGTAGATTTCTCGGCTGCTGAGCAGGTCGGTGGCCATGGCGAGGCTGTCCCAGTCCTCTTGCTCTAGGTTGCCTGAACGGAGTTTTTCACTGTCTACCTTGGCTTCGGAAGACAGCAGCCGGGTGACCAACTGCTCCTTGGACATCTCTAAACTAAACAACAACACCGCTCCCGGCTTTTCCGAGTGGGTGGCGGCGTACCGAGCGATGTTCAGCGCAAAGGCGGTCTTACCCATCGCCGGCCGTGCGGCAATGATGATCAAATCCGAGGCTTGGAACCCGCTGGTTTTTTTGTCCAGGTCGATGAACCCGGTGGGAATCCCGGTGATTTCTTTGTCGTTCGCCGAATTCGCCGCTAAGGTCTCAAAGGTGGTCGGTAAAATGTCTTTGATGTGGGCGTAGGCTTTGTCGCTGCTTCGGGTGGAAATCTCGGCGATCTTTGATTCCGCCTCGGCGAGCAGGTCACCGATTTTCTGGTCCGGCGCCCTAGATTTGCGGGCGATTTCGGTGGTGGTGGAAATCAGCTCCCGCAGTAAAGCCAGCTCCTGGACAATTTTTGCGTAGCTTTGGATGTTGCTGGAATCAAACCGCAGCAACGCCAATTCGGCCAGATAGCTAAACCCCCCGGCCTCTTCGAGCTGTCCTTGGGATTTGAGCTGGTGGCCCAAGGTGTATTCGTCAATCGCCATCTCGGCTTCGGCCATCTCCAACATCCCTCGGAAGATATGCTGGTGGCTGATGGAGAAGAACGATAAATGGGTCAACAAGGAACCGGCGTCCATCAAACAATCGTTATCCACCAAAATCGACCCTAAAACGGCTTGCTCCGCTTCGTAGTCTTGGGGGATGGAGGTTTGGGCTAGTTGTTCGGCCATGGAGGTCTCTTGTGTAATCTCAAAACCCCAAGTTCTGGGGCGGTTGGTTAGGTGGAAACACCGCAGCCTTTCGGGGCGGTGTTGTAACGTCAGTGTCCCTTAAATCGCAAAGGGGGTTAGCTCTTGGCCTGCAAGGGCCGCTTGGTCCCGGTCCAACGCCGACTGACTGCTGATCGCCGCCACCGAGCTTTTCCCAGAGAGCCAGCGATTGGCTACTTGAACCAACTGCTCTGAGCTGGCCCCTAAGACCGCTTCACGGAACGCCAGACGGTGGGCGTGGGTCTTCCCTTTTTTCAGGTTATTGTACTCGCTCATCGCTTTGCCCATTGGGCTCTGCGGGGTGTCCATGGAACTGATACACTGCAAAATCGCTTCTTGGACTTGGGTGTCGCTGATCTTGGTGGTGTTTAACCAATCTAACGCCCGGCCATAGACCTCTAGGGTGTTGGCGAGCTGAGGGTCTCGGTAGCTCATCAAGGTGAAGATTCCTTCGTGGGCATTGAAGCCCGCCATGCCGCCATAGGCGCCGCCTTTTTCTCTGATCTCGGTGTGCAGGAATTCAGCCCGCATCAAATAGGAGAGCACCATCAACAACGGAGCGTCGGGGTGCATGAACGTCGGGGTTTTGTAGGCTTGGACCACGTAAGACACCGGGGTCGTCCCGAGCCAAGCTTCACGGATAAACTGAGGTTCCTTCGGCTCGTACTGGGTCGCCGCCCAGTCGTCTGAACTCTGGGGTAGGCCATCAAAGAGACCGTTGATTTCGGCCTGAAGCTCCTCTAGCCCACCGGGGCTACACAGCCCAAAGACGGACAGGCGGTCTTGGACAAAGATTTTGGAAAGCAGGCTCAAGAAGGGTTGGAGCTTTTCGGTGATCGATTCCCCGTCTTCGGTGGCCAGTCCTTTTAAGAATTGGACCTGAGAAATCCCGTCGTACAGGCTTTCCGCTTCGGTGGAAGCGCTGAACCCACGAGAGGCTTGTAAGCTGGCGTAGTGGTGGCCGGAGCCGAGGACAGAGCTAGACGCATGGTTGGACCGTTGCCCGATGAGCGCCAAGATGCGGTCGGTCTCGTTGAAATGAAACTCAGTGAGCACCTTGAGCAATAACCCAAACATTGGTTTGAGGTTACGAGCGAGGCACTTGGAGCCGACCACTAAATAGTCTTTGAACCCTTCGCCTTCTAAGTCGATTGTCAGGCTTGGAGACGCCGAAATCCCGCCGGTGTACCGGTTGATTTGAGCGGACATTTCTTCGTAGGACAATTCGCCTTTCCCGGTTTGGCTCAGCAGGTTGCCGACCAAGGGAAGGAAGGACCGCTCTTCGTCGGACAGTTGGCCAACCAAAAACCGGCACTGGACGTAGCTGATCTGGTTGGTCGCCCCTTCATAGATGCAAATTTCTCGGCCTGTGGTTTGTTCAAACACCGGGTCTTGGAATTCGATGGTCTTGGGGATGTCGCTCACTTGCAAGCTCGGGAGAACCGAAAGGTCCTCTTCCTCTTCTTGCAGGTTCTTCAACGACAGGGCCTGCTCGACGATCTGTTGTTTGTCTGCGTCCGACAAGGTGGACTTCAACCGGGCTAACTTGGCCTTTTTGGCCGCTCCGGTGCGCTTTTCTAGGGATGGGTCAGGGACCAAGCTCAACGACACCCGGTGAGGGTTCTCAACAAAGTATTCTGTGATTTTCTGGCTCAAAAAGCCGGGCTCGGCGAGCTTTTGCTTCAAGGCATCTAAGGTCTGGTCGAAGTCCAAGGCGGTCACTGGGTCGCTCCCGTGCACCCAAGGCCCGAAGAAACGGAACAACAGGTTGAGCGAATAAGGATAGTGCCCCCCAGTGATTTCACGGGTGTCCATCTCCATCTGGTGCAGCGCCGAATCCACCGCCTCGTCTGAGATGCCCTGGGAAGCGACTTCTTTTAAGGTGCTCAAGATCAACGCCTCGATGGCCTCAAAGTCCGCTGGCTTCACCCCTTGCAAACCAACAGCAAAGCTACATTCTCGGATTTCGTTTTCAAACCCCGTCCCGTCGGCCAAGGCCTTACCGAGCTTGGATTCCAACAACGCCTTTCGCAGCGGTGCGCCGGAGTGGCCTAGTAGAATCAGGTTCAGCAACTCCAACACCAAAACTTCCACGGTGTCGTTGATGTCGGTGGTCAGCCAAGCGAGCGCAAATTGAGACTTCGCCCCGTCGTCTTCGGACTTGTCCAAAGGATAGGTGAATTCAAAGCTCTCTGGGTGCTTGTACCGGATTTCGTTGGGTACGGCGGTGTGAACCACCAAAGGCTCAAAGTGCCGCAAGACGTCTTGCTCGATCTTTTCCAAATGGTCCGCTAGAGGCAGGTTGCCATAGGTATAGAAGAACGCATTGGAAGGGTGGTAATGGGTCTGGTGAAAGGCCTTGAGTTGTTGGTGGGTCAGCGAGGTGATGTCCTCGGGCTCGCCGCCGGAGTTGTTCCGGTAGGTCAAGGTCGGGAAGAGCGCCTTGAGCAGGTTGCGGTGCATCACCTGTGAAGGCTGGCTCATCGCCCCGAGCATTTCGTTATACACCACGCCCTTAAACACCAAGTCGGTCTCAGGGTCGTCCGGGGTCTCAAACTCGACCCGGTGGCCTTCTTGAGAAAAGTTCAGCTCTGTCAGCCTGGGGTGAAAGGCGGCGTCAAGGTAGATACCCATCAGGTTATAAAAATCCTTCTGGTTCTGGCTGGAAAAGGGGTACATGGTCCAGTCCGAAGCGGTGAAGGCGTTCATGAACGTCTTTAAACTCCGCTTGATCATCGAGAAAAAGGGGTCTCGGACTGGGTAGTTCTTGGAGCCGCACAAGGCGGTGTGTTCCAGAATATGGGCCACCCCGGTCGAGTCTTGGGGGGTGGTGGGGAAGGCGACGGCGAAGAGATTGTTAGGGTCCGAATTCTCGAGGTGAATCATTTTCGCCCCGGTGATCTCGTGACGAAGTTGAAACATCTTGTTTTGAAGCTTAGGTAACTCAGTGATCGATTCGACCACAAAGCCAAATAATCGGTCCCCGCTCTTTAGCGTCGCTGGATTCATATTCTGTTTGTTTTTTTGGAGTTACGTTATTGGTTTTGAGCAGCCCCCACTCTATCCCAACGCTGGGGATTCGTCACCTACAAATCAGTTCGACTTTTTGGTCTAACTTCGCCGATTCTGTCGAGGGGACAGCGGGCGGGCCTGGGCATTGGTTCGGGGGGTATAAATCGGCGGATTTGGCGGGGAAATGAATCAAAAGGGGTGGGTGTGCCTTGGGTGTGGGGTCTAGGTTTTTGCTAAAAATAGGCACTCAGTACTTTGAAATATATAAGCAAAATTTTTATTTATTTGTTTGGCACAGTTGAAGCAGTAAACCAACCCAAGGATACCAAGACGAGTACAACATCCCAGCAGACGTTGGAGGGAAAGCCCGGAATTGGAACCGCCGGGCTTTCCCTCCAAGGAAAAACACAACGAAGGAGTTATCATGCCGATCAAAAACCGAAGAAAAGCCGCTCACAAAAGCTTCAACCCCGATTCTGAGCAAATTGACGATGCGGTGAAACAGTTTCTACAAACCGGTGGCCAAGTGACCCGCTACCAAGAGCAGGATGAGGAGTTTGAACACTTCATCACCGGGTCTGCCTACCGCTCTAGTGGCGATAGCCAACTACCGAGCTAACGCCGCCCCCAAATGCTGGCGCACTCGCCGCAAACTTTCCCACAGCTGGGGGACCTGATCAAGGTTCTCTAGCACCTCGACCAAAGACTCAATCCCCACCACTGTTGTCCCAGACACCTCAAAGGCCTGCGCCTTGGCTTGCGCCCAAGGGGGAGCCTGAGGGACCAAGCCCCGCAACGCCGGTTCGCCCAGGGTGAGGATCAATTTCGGTTGGAGCAACTCGATCTGTTTGTGGAGGATCGATTGGCAAGCCTGGGTCTCGGTGGGGTTCGCCGCCCGGTCCCCGTCGGGGCGACACTTGACCATCCGGGTGACGTAGACCCCTGGCCGAGTCAGCCCGAGGCAAAATAGAACCTTGTCTAACATCGCCTGTTCCGCCCCCACAAAGGCCAAGCCCCTCATGTCCTCTTCCGCAATCGGCTGATCCCCGATCACCATCACCCTAGGCCGCTGGTTCCCTTGCCCAAAGACCACCCGCCGCCGACCGGCGCTCAAGTCGCAGGCTTCGCATTCCCGGACCCGGACATGCAAACTATCCAGGTTTTTGGCCGCCATGGGGTCCAAAGTGACCTGCTGCTGCCCCACCGAGGGCTCCAAGGCCCGGGTCGTTGCGGCAGCCGCTGGAATAACCGGGGGAGCTTGTTGTGCTGGGTTGGGTGTAGCCACCGGCTGGGGTGGGGCCTGCGCCGGAGGCTGTACAGCCGGTGGCGCCTGGGGTTGGCTTGGGCCAGCCTGTCGCTCGCCCGCTCGCCCGCTCGCTGCCTGTCTCGCCACCGGTTGCCCTTGGGGGGCCTCTGGGGCCAAATCAACCAACTCATATTCCTGGGCCAACTGCCACAGCAACCCTTCGTCCAGCTCTTCGAGCATCAAAAACTGGCTTTGTTGGGCCAGCGGCTTGAGGGCGGTGGCTAATAAACTGAGGTCCGGTTCGTGAAGCAAGGTCGGGCTCTAAAGCAGGTGACGACAAGGGAAATGGGAAGGTTGGGCTGCCCCAAAAAAGCAGCCCAACCGAGCCCCAGCATACCGGGCGAACCGGCGGGTCTGTCAAGCCCTGGGGGTTATGGGCGGGTAGGAGGGATTAAAAATTAAAACATGAGGTCGACCAAGTGGTTGGGTAGAGTTACCCTGCCCTTGATTTTAAATTTAACGATTTAACGTTTAGATTACTAATGAACTACGTAGGAAAAATGTCCCCACAGGTTGCCTTTCTGTTTTCTAGAATGACAGGCATGAGAGCCCGACTGATGCTGCTGATCGCCTTGGTTCAGCTCATGGGATTAGCGGGCTTTATTGTTCAGGAAGTCTATGTGAGTTTTTGGTTTCATCGAGAGTTAATCCCCTACATCCAACAACAATTGTTGATCACCTTTTTGATTGTTTTAGATGACTTGGTTGTCCTCTGTTTAAGTTTCTACAAATGGACATGGACCCCCTTGCTCCTCGGTTACCGTTTGCCGGATTATTTTAATGAAGGGGTCGAAATCATACGGACCTCCTGGAACGAGACAATTCCCTCGTTTCAAGCAGCCAAGTTCATCGCTGTGATCGACCCTTGCTTGGTGCCTTTGATTCTGCTGAGTATTGGCTTGATGATTTTGGATGTGATTCATTGGGGGCGGTTGCGTCTGAGGGAAACAAGGAAGGACGCAAGGTTTTGAGGCCTAGAAAAGGTAAGAAATGTGTGGAAATATTTTTGGAGTGGTCGATTGAAACTGGTTCATAGGATACTCGGCGGTTACAAAATACTGTTTCCCAAACAAGAGGGGAGACGGGCTCAATGGCTGAATGTTATTTGTACAACACAGGTCCTCCTCTTGTTGGCTTATTTGCTAGCTGGGGTGTTATCCATCCAGAACACAGGCGAGCCCCTTGCTGGCTATTTGGAGACCCATTGGATGGGGATTCTGGCAGGAATCCTCACAGAACTTGTGTTTATCTCCGTGAGTTTTAGCCTTTGGAAAGGGGCGCCCTTGGTGTTAACCCTGAGGCTGGAACATTATTATTCTGAGTCCTGGGAGACGTTGAGTACCTCATGGGGCCGGACAGACCTCCTGTCCCAACTGTCTAAATTTATCGGCGCCCTGGACATTCTTTTGATTCTTTTGATCAGTTTCAGCGCCCTGGTGCTCGGGTTCGACTTTCTCCGGTGGGGGTGGTTGAAGCTGCGCTTGGCGAGGTTGCCGTTGAAAAAGAAAAATTTGTTGGAGAACGAATAGGCTATGAACTGGATAGAAAAAACACCCCCCGGGGGGTTACTCTTGTTCTCAAAACTGACCGGGGAACGAGCCCGGCTAATGCAAGTCATCGCCGGGGTTCAGTTGCTTGGGTTGCTGGGCTTTATGGTTCAAGAATATTTTGTGAGTGTTTGGTTTGAACGGGAATGGCTCCCCTATCTGCAAACCCAACTGTTGGTCACGATATCCCTCATGTTAGACGAGCTGGTCATCTTGGCGGTGAGCGCCTGGAAATGGAAGTGGGCTCCCTTGGTCTTTTGTTACCGGATACCGGATTGTATCGACGAAGGGGTCGGGATTATTGAGACGTCTTGGAACCAAACAATCGCAGTGTTCCAAGTCGCCAAATTCATCGCTATCATAGACCTCTGTTTGGTACCCTTGATGATGTTGAGTATTGTTTTGATGGTTATGGACGTGCTCCGCTGGGGGCGGTTGAAATTGGGGGGTAGGAAGGGAGCAGAATCCTGAGAATTGGAAATCAGGTGATTGCATATTAACTATTTGTATCTAAATAGGTATTCAATGGAATGGTTCCTCCCTCGTATACCGGCTTCGAACGAGCCATGATAAGATTGATAAAACAGTGATCTTATCTAACATATAAGGAGGAACCGATGAAAACTCAACAAATTGAAATCTTAGGGATT
>Ga0316202_10000677_pt1 | contig 33511 bp, 32 predicted proteins | sample 3monrhotite_MG_FD_204934 | JGI IMG/M metagenome (GOLD analysis project Ga0316202, IMG submission 204934) | Microbial mat bacterial communities from mineral coupon in-situ incubated in ocean water Damariscotta River, Maine, United States -... | ecosystem: Environmental > Aquatic > Marine >...
AGATGAAGGATCAAACCCTATAACTATAAAACAATTACTGAGTCACAGTTCTGGGTTAGGTGACATAGGCATGTCAATCCTTGGATGGATTCACTTTGAGGATGATCCAAAGGTCAATCAAACTAGTTTCGTAAAAGAAAAATTGCCTGATTACAATAAGCTCGAGATTCAGCCCGGAAAAGAAGGGCGATACTCCAATTTTGGATATCTTATTCTAGCAGGACTTATTGAATCTGTTTCAGGGCATTCTTACGAAACGTATATTGTAAAAAATATCTTAACTCCATTGGGAATGCTTAATACCAATTTTGTTTACACCAAGGCTATGGGCGAATCGGAGGCAACTGGTTCTCACCCAAAAGATGCACTAAGTTACGTTGTTCCATTTTTGATAGATACTGATAAAGCCATTAAAGAGGAACTTGATGGGCGAATTTGGTTCAATCGAGTCTATAGTGACCAGCAAGGGGCCACCGGTTTAATCGGCTCTACAGCAGATATGATCAAGTTTATGAAAGCACTTCTTAATAACGGTGTACTTAATGGTAAACGAATTTTATCTGAGAGAAGTATTGCAGAAATGCAACGCCCTATAGTCGCTGTGAACGAAAGTCCTGCACCGAACTCGGAAGGTTTAGAATTCGGTTTAGGTTGGTTCATCGGTCAATCAGAAAATGGTAAGGAATTAACTCATTCCGGAGCAGGAATGGGTTTTGTAACAACTCTAAAGCTATACCCTGAGAAAGGAGCGGGCGTTATAGTCTTCTCAAATAGTACGTATTTAGGTCGTTCTATGGGGCATGATATTGTAAACTTAGTTGGAGCAGGTGTAGGTAAGTGAAATATAACAAGCACATACAACGGATTGACCTCAGCTTTGTTTCACTGCGCAATTCGCTCTCGCTCATGTTAGCACAGTGAAACAAAGCTGAGGTCAACCGTTGATGCTTGTCGTTAGGTTTCCATGATAAATCGAGTTTAATTTATGAAAAATACATCAATTGAGCAATCATTAACTGACACACTTCGTAAGTCAGATTTGTCAACAGTCGCAATTAACGCAACTGAACTCACTTTAGATTCTGTTTTAGATGCGGGGCTTTTGAAGGATATTCCTGTAATAAGAACGCTCAATAGTCTTTGGAAAACTGGGGCTAATGTCAGAGATTATATTTTTATGAAAAAATTAGCTTCTTTTATTCAGGAGCTTCAGACTGTAAACGTATCCGTTCGAAATGAAATGTTAAATCTCCTGGAAGAAGATCTAAAGTATAATCAAAAAGTAGGATAAAGTTTAATTCTTTTACTTGAGAAATTAGACGACATGGAAAATCCTGCTTTGTTGGGTAAGGCATTTAGGGCTTATTGCAATAAAGAAATTGATTCGATTCAATTACAGTTATTTTTTAGAATTATTGATAAAGTTTTTGTACCTCATTTATCTGAGTTAGTCTTATTTCTTGAAGATAAACATGGGGTACGTACTCCATCCTCAGTATTATAAACATATGTAGATTGTGGGCTAGCTTGGTCACCACCAAATTTAGCAACTACAGCTATTAAACCAACGGATATAGCTAGTTTGTTTAATAAATGTGTTATGAATTAGGTAGTTTTTTAAAGTGGATAACCTAAAAATGTATAACGAGACATTGGGTCTCGTTTATACAACTGTTATGTGTCTAAAAAATAATAAGGAAAATCTATGAAGCATTCGAGATTTAAAAGTATTCTTTGGGTATTTGTAGTTATAGCTATTTTCGGCTGCTCTGGAAATGTATCAAAAAGTGATGCTTCAAGAGAACGTTATAAAGAAACCGGAAAAGCATCATTCTACGCAGACAAATATCAATCGAGAAAAACAGCAAGTGGTGAGCGATTTGATCAGTCAGCGTTGACAGCAGCGCACAAGAAGCTTCCGTTCGATACAAACGTTAAAGTCACAAATGTAGAAAATGGAAAGAGTATAGTAGTAAGAATTAATGATAGAGGCCCTTTTGTAAGGGGGCGCGTAATCGACTTAAGTCGTTCTGCATTTAGTAAAATAGGCTATACGAGTGCAGGGGTAATCAATGTAAAAATCGAGGTTGTAAACTAACAACACATAATAAGCGCGTTCGAGAGGGATATACCTCCGCAGTGGTCAATTTGTGGTAAGTTACCACAAATATGCCCACTACTACGGCATGCCCCTCAACGCGAACGTTATAAATCAATCACTCATCGTTAAGTAAGTGATATATCATCAAGGAGTAAATAGTGAGAAATAATATCAAATCCATATTTATGGCTAGTCATACAATTTTATTTATAGCTCTCGTGTCCTGCGGAGGGAACAACTCTGATACAGATAGCACCGATTTTAGTGATGCACTAGCAGCCGCAGATGTTTTTCAGAAAGCTGCAGAAGAAATGGAAAATATTTCACCTTCGCCATACGAAAGTGTGTGCATGCCTTTATTGGAGACTCAAGGTGACATAATGGAATCTATTGAAGAGACTCTAATAACAGAGTCTCAACGATCCGAACTAGTTGATATATATAAGCGTTGTTATGACTCAATTCAGCAAGAAATTAGTATTACTAAAGTTGAATTTAAAGACCTACCAAAAACATCCGAGTGCTTAACTAGCGCCCAAGAGTTTAGTAAAAGTTTCAGTGATTTTGAAAACTCCATAGATACATTATCTAAAATGCCTCTTACTAAAACAGAAGATAATAACGCCGTAAAATCTCTTGCTGGAATGTTACCTTTAAGCATTGCTTTAACTGGTGGAAAGGCCATGCTAAACCGTATGACTAATTGCACCTTTGAAAAATCAGAGTTTAATTCGAAAGCGATAAGTAAAAAATAGGTAATAACTCTCGTATGAGTTAGTAATTTATAAATGCATAACGAGACATTGGGTCTCGTTTATACAATTGTTATGTTTCAAAGATGAATCATGGATAATCTTACAGAGCTGCTAATAAATTTCGATGCTGGCGAGGTTTCAACCCAAGCTCTAGTTGACTGGGCTACTTCCGAGATAGGAAGAAATAATGAGTCCGAATATTTAAATGAACTGGCATGGCTGAGTAATCCTGGGGAATCAGAAGCAAGGGAGTTATTTCTAAGAGCAATAGAAGAGCTAAATTATAGCCTTCCATCGTACTCTGATAGAAAGCTTCTTCTCGCTAAGAAAGTAGCTGGACAGATGGCATCTGGTAACAAAGATTTAAACGAAGGTTGTTCGGAGTTATGCGAAATTAGTAGGGGGCTGGATAATCCTAGAATCTTATCGGTTTTTGAGCTGTTGGCCCATGAGCAATATGATCATGAAAGTATTGGAATTAACTCTGATAATATAAAGCCATCAATACTCGAAGAAGTAAATAGGTTGATAAATGAAACATAACAAGCGCAGTAGATCCGGACAGAATTCCGCGGTGTTTAATTTGTGCTTTACTAGCACAAGCCTCACACCGCTCCATTCTGCCGCTCACTGCGAACGTTATATTTTTTAGGAATAGGATGTGGCTGATATCCAAGTAATTGTTCATAGAGATAGTGTCTGTATGGGAGATGATATTGATGCTCCCCACGAGAAACGATTCTTGCTTAATGATGAATCACAAATTAATGAAATATTTCGAGAATTGGCGGCAACTGGATATATCCCATCAATTGCGGGTTTCAATGAAAAATGGGAAGTAGAAGCTAACAATGTGGTCGTATGTTCATTTGGTAAAAACATTACAAACCCTGACTATTGCATATCACCGGATACAAAAATTAACGAGGTAGGGAAGTTTAATAAGGTTGCAAAAATAAAACTAATTTATTTTTCGGCACCCAATTAAATCAAAATATAAAAATGTATAACGAGACATTGGGTCTCGTTTATACAACTGTTGGGTGTCAAAATGAAGTTCAATCTCAGACTTCTGGTATTTCTATTTAAGATAACATTCCCTGTTAGTCTTGCGGCATTTCCACTAATGGCTATTTATAGTTACTTCAATCCATCGCCAGAAGCAATTGAGATGTTAAAGAAGTATGTTGACCAACAACCTGTACTAGTTGGGTACAGATATCGTAGTTCCACATCAAGTGGCCGGACTACTAAGTTCACCTCCAGATCCTATGCACTTTTCCCGTCCACTCTTAGTGACTTCAATACAATCAGAATCACTCAAGAAGATAATACTAATCCAATAGTGGAGGTCAATCGGAATGGATTTGTATTTTATGTGGGCTGGATAGTCATATGTATCATCGGCACATGGTGGTTTTGGCTTAGGTCGTCGCCACCCCAAAATGTATAACGAGACATTGGGTCTCGTTTATACAACTGTTATGCGTAAAGCAGCGAGACGGTATGAAATTTAAGGCTTGGTTTAAAAGCAAAACAGCAGATAAGGCCCTATCTCCTATTCGAAATATGGTTATCGACCTAATTGATCCAGGCAGTAATCTATTAGAAGTTGGCTGTGGTACAGGTGATTTGCTGTATAGAGCATCCGATAAAATATCCAAAGGTTTAGGTGTTGACTTAGATCAAGCTATGGTGGACTTTGCAAATACTAGAAAAGAAAGAGATAAAACTCAGAACATAAGCTTCATTAATGAGAATATAACTACGTCAGATATTTTGGCAGGAAACATATTTGATGTTTCTACAAGTACGTTATGCTTACACGAAATGGGTGAGAAAGAAGCTATTAGCACATTGATTGCGATGTCACAGCATTCATCAAAAATAATAATTTCAGATTTTTGTAAGCCTAATACATTTTGGGGCAAGGTATCAATTGAGTTGGATGAATTTATATCAGGACACTATGGAATGTTTAAAAACTATCAAAAACGTGGTGGTGTTCCATACTTATCAGAATTAGCAGGTATAGAAATTATATCTGAAACAAAATCGCCTATAGATGGCATTAATGTTTGGGTATTACGTGGAAATAATTACGCATAACAAGTGCGTTTGAGCTGTAGGAAAACCCCAAAGTTCTCTTAAAGTCTCGTAAAATGGCGTCACGTAATCTAACTTATTAGTATCGCCGAATTCATATACTAAGTACGACACCCGTTTTAAAAGTCGAGGCAAACTGTGATACTAAGGTTTTTTCGCTCCCGCCAAGAAGTGAATTAACCTTATGAAATATCAACAGCTTACCTCGAATGACAGATATATAATGGCTGTCCTTAAAAAAAACAAGGACTTTCTATTCAAGAGATAGCCGATCACATGAGGCGGCACCGAAGCACAATATACAGAGAGCTGTCTCGTAATAGCTGCCATCACATTGACGGTTCCTACCGACCCAGCAAAGCTCAGCGCAGACAATCAAGACGAAATCGTCATTATAGCGAGGCTGACTTCTTACTAATACGAAGGCTCCTGCGTAAAGGCTGGTCGCCAGAGCAGATTGTTGGCTTCATTCGTCGCTTTAGACTAATGAAACGGCGTATCAGTCATAAAACTATCTACCAATATATTTGGCGCGATAAGGCTCAAGGCGGTAGTTTATGGACACATCTAAAGCAATCCCCGAAGCAGCGACGTAAACGCTACAAAGCCTATGACGGTCGAGGTCGACTCGCTGACAAGCACCATATTTCTGAGCGCCCCGCTACGCCGGTTCAAGGGCATTGGGAAATCGACACCGTCATGGGAAAGGGTTCAAGTGATTGCATCGTCACATTGGTGGAAAGAAAAACAGGATTTGTACATATCGGAAAACTTGCGGATCGAACAACGGGTTCGCTAAATCAGAAAACATTAATGTTAATCCGACGAAACCCGGAAGCAGTTAAAACGATCACTGCTGACAATGGCACTGAATTTCATCAACATAAGAAAATCGAGAAGAAGAGCAGTGCTAAATTTTACTTTGCCAACCCATATCATTGATTAACCGCATTTAGAGTCACCACAATTCAGGCACGTCATACACCCATCCATTTTGATCACAGCCTTGGTGCTGCACTTGTTACACAATTGCGACCCGGCAGGAAACTCCAAGGCATCATCACAACTAGCGTCTTTTTGATCCGTTTCAAACTGCGCACGTTTCTCCGCCACGAGCTTCAGTTGATGTTCGTCCATCCCATCGTCTTTAATCAAGCCAATGATTTTCATGTGTGACTCAATGGCATCACCCAGTTCGGCGACCAGGGAGGGCATGTATTTACCGCCCTTTTTGAAGTAACCACCACGCGGGTCAAATACGGAATGTAATTCATCCACCAAAAAAGTGACGTCACCACCTTTGCGGAACACGGCAGAAATAATACGTGTCAGTGCCACAATCCATTGGAAGTGGTCCATGTTTTTGGAGTTGATGAAGATTTCGAATGGTCTGCGCAATTCATGTTTGGTGCCAGAGTTGAGCACCATATCATTTATGGTGAGGTACAAGGAATGCTCAGAGAGCGGGGTTTTAATTTTGTAGGTGGAGCCCAGCAACATTTCCGGGCGCTCGACCTTTTCGTGCATATGCACGACGTTGTTTTCTTCACTCTCTGTTATGACCAGAGGCTGAGCCTCGACTTCAGGCTTTTTTTCCTCTTCTTTGCTAACACTGTAGCTGACAATTTTACTGCCAAGTTTGATAGCCATTTTATTTACTCCTGCTTGCGACCAGTTCTATTTGACGCATTTTCCATAAATTAATGATTAATACTGATCCGAAGAATGTCAGAATTTTCCGTAATAGCCTTCTTTTAAGGCATCATAAAGATTCGCGGCAGTATGGGTTTCACCATCATATTCAACTTCTTCGTTGCCTTTGATTTCCACTACGCTGCCATCTTCTAACGTGAACTGGTAAGTCGTATTTTCCAGATCCTGCTCTTTTACCAATACTCCCTGGAAAACTTCGGGATTAAAGCGGAAGGTGGTACAACCCTTCAATCCTTCGTCGTAGGCATACATGTAAATGTCTTTAAATTCCTCAAATGGGAAATCCGTGGGCACGTTGGCGGTTTTGGAAATGCTCGAATCAATCCATTTTTGTGCGGCGGCTTGCACGTCTACATGCGCTTTGGGCGCGATATTGTCGGCGGACACAAAGTACTCTGGCAGTTTTTGGCTGTCGTCTTCCGCATAGGGCATGGCACTGGCATTGATCATTTTTTGATAGGCCAGCAATTCAAAGGAACACACGTTCACCTTTTCTTTGCTCTTTTTACCTTCACGAATGACGTTGCGTGAATAATGATGCGCAAAGCTGGGCTCGATACCATTGCTGGCATTGTTGGCCAGTGACAGGGAAATGGTACCCGTGGGCGCAATAGAACTGTGATGCGTAAAACGACATCCCAGCTCGGCCATTTTTTCGATCAGCTCGGGATCAACTTCTCCGACTTTTTGCATGTAGCGGCTGTATCGCGCGTGCAGCACTTTGCCTTTTATGCTGTCACCCACTTTGAAGCCATCAGCTTTCATTTCAGGACGCTTGCGCAACATTTCTACGCTCACGGTAAAGTCTTCCTCCATGATGGGGGCAGCACCCTTTTCTTCTGCCAGTTCAACACCGGTCTGCCAGCCCACCATAGCCAGTTCGCGGGTGACTTCTTCGGTAAATTTCAGCGAGTCAGCATCGCCATAGGCCATGCGCATCATAGTGAGCGTGGAGCCCAAACCAAGATAGCCCATACCGTGACGACGTTTGTTCATAATCGCTTTGCGTTGACCTTCCAGCGGCAGGCCGTTGATTTCTACCACGTTATCCAACATGCGAGTGAAGATGCTCACGGTTTTGCGGAATTTTTCCCAATCAAAATGGGCGTTATCAGTAAACGGCTCCAGCACAAATCTGGTGAGGTTCACTGAGCCCAACAGACAGGAGCCATAGGGTGGAAGCGGCTGTTCACCACAGGGGTTTGTGGCCCGAATATTTTCGCAGAACCAATTGTTATTCATCTCGTTCACTTTATCGATGAGGATGAATCCGGGTTCGGCAAAATCATAGGTAGAGGTCATAATCATGTCCCACAGGCGGCGGGCGTGTACGGTGCGATAGACTTTGCAAGCGACCAGACCTTCGTCATTTTTCACATAAGTTTTGTCGGTGGGCCATTCGCGCCACACCACTTGTGCGGGATCATTAATGTCAATATTGTCGATTTCTATTTCTTTTTCACTGAGTGGAAATGCCAGACGCCAGTCTTCGTCAGACTTCACCGCTTCAATAAATTCCTGGGTGATCAATAAAGAGAGGTTGAACTGACGCAAACGACCGTCTTCACGTTTGGCACGGATAAAATCCATGACGTCCGGATGGCCCACATCAAAGGTGGCCATTTGCGCACCACGGCGACCACCGGCGGAAGATACCGTGAAACACATTTTGTCGTAGATATCCATGAAAGACAGCGGCCCGGAGGTATACGCACCTGCACCGGCCACGAAGGCACCTTTGGGACGCAGGGTGGAAAATTCATACCCGATGCCGCAGCCTGCTTTTAATGTCAGGCCCGCTTCATGCACCTTTTCCAGAATATCGTTCATGGAGTCATGCACAATACCGGAGACCGTGCAGTTGATTGTGGATGTAGCGGGTTTGTAGGCCAGCGCACCGGCATTGGAAATAATACGTCCGGCGGGAATCGCACCATGGCGCAGGGCCCATAAAAAATGCTCGCCCCATTCTTTACGTTTGGCGTCCGTTTCTTCCACATCCGCCAGCGCTTGGGCGACACGGCGATAAGTATCGTCGATGGTTTCATCCACTACGATGCCATCTTTGCCTTGCAGGCGGTATTTTTTCTCCCAGATATCCACCGAAGCGGCCTGAAAGGGAATGTCTTCAACACTGGTAGTAATGGTATTCAAAGTAGCGGCTTTCATAAGACGGGCACCCTCGTCACGGATTTTTACAATCTGCCCAACGCCTGCGCCAGCCAGCTTACGCCGTCTGTCAACAATCGTGGGGCCTCCAAAGACTTAAACTCAAAATCCCGCAAGTGTTTACACTTGCAGGATTCAGGTTAAACACAAGATATTGTGTCTGCGGCATAGGATAGGTGCAAGACCGAACACTGTCAACGCGGTCTTCAATAGATATCTTAAAGGATTATAAGCAATAAAAACAATCAGATACACTATTTTTATAGTTTAATCCCATACCCGCGATTCTGTCCGATGAAAAAATAAAAATTTCGGGAACACCATATATAGTGATCAGTATTTTCAGGGGTTTCGTCTTTATTTTAACCAGGCTACTTTCTTATCTCTTCTTTTCAGGATTCAATGCAACATCATCAGGTGGGCTCCGGTCTCGTGCGCCCTTAAGACCAGCGCCCTACCATTTTTAATTTCGCTAATTTATAAACATCGTGACAATCTTCAGAATCGTTCTGTTTTTGCCACAAGGTAAGCTCACTCTTTACTCGTAAGCTTACTGAATCCTGTCCAACGTTTTTGCAGCTACCTTGGCAGGCAACGGAATGTAACCATCTTTCACCACCACCTCCTGTCCTACCTTCGATAACACCAACTTGATGAATTCACGTTCCAGCGGAGCCAGTGGCTTGTTGGGATGCTTGTTGACGTACACATACAGGAAACGTGACAGCGGATATGTTTTGTTGACAGCGTTTTCTGAGGTGGCGGCGACAAAAGGCTTGCCGGGTTTTTTCGCCAACGGCACAGCTTTCACTCCTGAAGTCCTGTAACCGATGCCAGAATAACCAATACCGTTGAGCGAACTGGACACTGACTGCACTACGGAAGCTGAACCCGGCTGTTCATTCACATTGTTCTTAAAGTCACCTTTGCACAATGCTTTTTTCTTAAAATAACCATAAGTACCGGATACAGAATTACGACCATACATTTGAATCTTGCGTGTGTCCCAGGCTCCCGTCAAACCCAGATCACCCCATTTGCTCGTATCCTGTTTGCCACCGCATTTCCGGGTGGAAGAAAAAACAGCGTCTACATCGGCAATACTCATGCCCTTGATGGGATTGTCTTTATGTACGTAAACCGCCAGTGCGTCAATCGCAACAGGAATAGCCATTGGTTTATAACCAAACTTTTTTTCAAACGCGGCAATTTCTTTGCTTTTCATCTTGCGGCTCATGGGGCCCAGGGCTGCCGTCGACTCAGTCAATGCGGGAGGCGCGGTTGATGAACCCGCCGCTTGGATTTGAATATTAACGTTCGGATATTCACGTTTAAATTCTTCCGCCCACAATGTCATCAGGTTCGCCAACGTATCAGAACCGACACTGGATAAGTTACCAGACACGCCGCTGGCACGCTGGTAATCAGGCAGGTCTGCATCCAGTTCAGCGCCAGCAGAAACGACACCGGAAAACAATATGCTGGCGGCAACCGCACTGATAACTGTTTTACCCATTATTGCTTTAATACAAAAGCGCTCTGTATTCATCGGTTTTTTCACTCCCAAAATTAAAATATTACGACTCGCTAAAAACATATGTTGTTTTTATGCGTGGCCAGTGTCGCGCGTAAAAATGACAGTAGTATTACAGCGTGCTGATTCGTCACACTACATCACTATTTTTGACGTAAATATGCAACGAAATACACTGCCTGTGCCGGGCTGACTTTCGATATCCAACCGCGCCTCATGCCGGTCAAGCACATGTTTGACAATGGCCAATCCCAGCCCGGTGCCGCCATGTTCACGCGAGCGCCCGGCATCAATGCGATAAAAACGTTCCGTCAGTCGATGGATATGTTGTATGGCGATGCCGATGCCATCGTCCTGCACTTCAAAGCAAGCGTTATCGCCATCACGATACCAACGCACAGTAATATGGCCTTGCTCCGGTGTGTATTGCACCGCATTAAACAACAGATTGGAAAAGGCGCTGGCAAGCTCTTTTTCGCTGCCACGCAACCAAAGGCTGTCATCGCTTTCCAGATGGATATGATGTTGTTGCTCACCACTGAGCACACCCGCATCTTCCACTAACGACGTTAACAGCGCAGACACCGCAACGGGATCACGCACTACCGTTTTGTCTTCATCTTCCAGACGCGACAACATCAGCAAATCTTCCACCAGCCGGGTCATACGTTGCGCCTGTCCCTGCATTTGTTGCAGGCACTTGCTCCACTGCTTGCTCTGCTCATTATCATCTGCCGCCATATTTTCCAGGTAACCGGAAATTACCGTCAACGGCGTGCGCAATTCATGTGACACGTTAGCGACAAAATCACTGCGCATGCGCTCCAGGCGTTTGATACGGCTGATGTCTCGCACCACCAGTAACTTATGTTGATTACCATAGGGCACGACACGAAAAGCAAAATAACGCTGATCATCCAGCGGCGAAACCATTTCCAGAGGCTCTGAAAAATCACCACGCGCAAGAAATTCGCTAAATCGTGAATGGCGAATCAGGTTATCAATGCGCTGCCCTGTATCCTGTTTGCTTTGCAGCCCCAGATAACGTTTGGCGGCCTTATTGAACCATTCAATGTAATCGTCTTCGGTGAGCACCACAGTAGCATCCGGCATGGCTGCGGTACTTTCCTTAAATCGTGAAAGAATCATCGCCAGCTTTTTTTTACGCTGGCGATCACTGCGTTGTAACTGATAGATATGCTCGAAAGCCTCACCCCAAATACCCACAGCATTCGGTGGTTCGGTTTTTTTGCGCCGATAGTACCAGCGCTCTAACCTATAGAGGTTATAAAGGTGCCAACCAAGGTAGATCATCAAAGCCAGGGTAAACATGCCATGTGGCACGCCCAGCAGCCAACCCACAAACAATGCCCCACCAAACAAGGCTGTTATGCGCCAAAATTCATGAAGCCAGGGATTGAGCATGCCAGGAGTGCTGTCTATACCTGGACAGAAAAACGATAACCCGCACCGCGTACGGTCTGGATCAGCCCTGCCGCCTGGTGAGGCTCCAGTGCCTTGCGCAGGCGGCGGATATGCACATCAACAGTACGATCATCAATATAGACATTACGGCCCCACACCCGATCCAGCAGCTGCTCGCGCGCAAATACCCGTTCCGGGTGCTGCATAAAAAACTGTAACAAACGATATTCCGTCGGCCCCAACACGATTTTTTCCTTGCCTGCACACACTCTGTGGCTGGAAGGCTCCAAGGTCAACGGACCAATGGTGAGGGGGGCTTCATTGTTCCCTCCGGTACGCCGTAACACCGCTTTAATACGCGCAACTAATTCCCGAGTGGAAAAAGGTTTGGTAAGGTAATCGTCCACGCCACCTTCCAAACCACGCACCATGTCTTCTTCTGCGTCTCGTGCAGTCAACATGATCACCGGCAGATCGCAGCTGCCGCTATCACGCCGCAACTGGCGCGCAAAATCCAGCCCGCTGGTGTTAGGTAGCATCCAGTCCAGCAAAATCAGGTCCGGCGCATTATCAGCCAATAGGACACGTGCCTCTTCAACGCTACCTGCCGCCAGCCAACGAAAACCGGCCCTCTCCAGACTCATGCCGATCATATCGCGAATCGCCATTTCATCTTCCACCACCAGTATTGTGCTATCAGCCATCTCCACACCCTGCTCTTTTACGCATGATGGCATTAAACCGGGACAATGTTACCGTTTTATGACACTCGCTGCGGCAAAGCTCGGTCCGGTTCCCGAAACTGCTAGACCACGCTATCATAGCCACCGGCACAGAGGCGAGCTTGGCAGACATCTGGTCATCTGGCAGTACTTGTCACAAAATACAATAAAAACCACCAGATACAACAATCAATACCGTTAACACGGCATCCATAAGGAGTCATCGTGGCCTTTACCACCATTTCCAGCATGTTCGGCACGTCACCGGTTCGCCCTTTGCAAAAACACATGGAAGGCGTACAGGCCTGCATTTCGCAGCTCACGCCTTTTTTTGATGCCGTGCTGGCCGAAGATTGGGATGAAGCACGCAAGCAACAAACTGAGATTGCCCGCCTGGAAAATGCCGCTGACGACTTGAAACGTGAGCTGCGCCTGAACATGCCCAGAAGCCTGTTCATGGCTATGTCCCGTCGTGACCTGCTGGAAGTGCTCACCATGCAGGACAAAATCGCCAACAAGGCCAAAGATATCGCCGGACTGATCACCGGTCGTGAGATACGTTTCCCGGCTGATTTTGAGCCGCTTCTCAAGGCCTTCATCGCGCGTTCCATTGAGGCCTCGGCACAGGCACAAAAGGCAATCAATGAACTCGACGAACTGGTGGAAACCGGTTTCCGTGGCAACGAGGTACAACTTGTAGAGGCCATGATCCACAAACTCGATGAGATCGAAAGCGACACCGATACCATCCAGGTCAAAATCCGCGCTGCACTGTTTGCCATTGAGACCGAGCTTAATCCGGTGGAGGTGATGTTTCTGTATCGCATCATCGACTGGATCGGTGATCTCGGTGATCTGTCGCAACGGGTTGGCAGTCGCCTTGAATTGATGCTGGCTAGGTAGGCAGAAAGATGATTATGGAATACGGTATGATTTTCATCACGCTGGCCTGCGTGTTCGGTTTTTTTATGGCCTGGGGCGTGGGTGCCAATGATGTCGCCAATGCCATGGGCACCTCGGTAGGATCAAAGGCAATCACCATCAAACAGGCGATCATCATCGCTACCTTCTTTGAGTTTGCCGGCGCTTTTTTAGCAGGCGGACAAGTCACTGCCACCATTCGCAAAGGCATCATCGAAACCAGCAGCATTACGAATTCACCCGAGATACTCGTTTACGGCATGCTGGCATCCTTGTTGGCGGCCAGCATCTGGTTACTGGTGGCCTCACGCTGGGGCTGGCCGGTCTCCACCACGCACACCATCGTCGGTGCCATCGTCGGTTTTGCCATCGTCGGCATTGGCATGGATGCAGTGAAATGGGGAAAAATTGGCACCATCGTCAGTAGCTGGGTGGTCTCCCCAGTACTCGCCGGCAGTATCGCCTATGCGCTGTTTATCAGCGTGCAAAAATTGATTCTAGGCACTACCGACCCCCTCAAAAACGCCAAACGCTATGTGCCCTATTACATTTTTCTGGTGGGCTTCATTATCGCGCTGGTCACTTTGATGAAAGGCCTGAAACACGTCGGCATTCATCTTGAAACTAGCGAAAACATCATGATCGCAATACTGTCCGGCGTAGTTGTGATGCTCATCGGCAAGTATTTCATCAGTAAACTAAAACTTGATCCCGCAGCCGACCGTGACTTCCATTTCACCAACGTCGAAAAAATCTTCGGCGTATTAATGATGATCACCGCCTGCGCCATGGCCTTTGCACACGGCTCTAACGACGTAGCCAACGCCATTGGTCCATTAGCAGCAGTCATCAGCATCGTTAACAGTGGTGGAGAACTGGCACAGAAATCGCCACTGCCTATCTGGGTACTACTGTTAGGCGCTGTCGGTATCGTCATCGGCCTGATTACTTATGGCCACAAAGTTATTGCCACCGTCGGCACCGGCATCACCGAGCTAACACCAAGCCGTGGATTCGCCGCGACCCTGGCCGCCGCAACTACGGTGGTCATTGCATCAGGTACCGGATTACCTATTTCCACCACGCACACATTGGTAGGAGCCATACTCGGTGTAGGCTTGGCACGCGGCATCGCAGCACTAAACCTCAACGTGGTACGCACCATCTTTATGTCGTGGGTTATCACCCTGCCAGCCGGGGCAATCCTATCGATTATTTTCTTCTTTACTCTGAAATCCATTTTTTCCTGACGCAGATCAATAAACCGGTAAAAATATGTCTTCCCTATTTGATTTCGACAAACCCGCAGACACCTATGCAGTGATGGGCAACCCCATCAGCCATTCCTGGTCACCACAGATTCACACCGCCTTTGCACAACAAACCGGGCAGCGCATCGTGTACACCGCCATACAAGTGGACCCCGGCGGTTTTGAACAGGCCGTGGGTAATTTTTTTGCCAACGGCGGCAAAGGATTAAATATCACCGTCCCCTTCAAACGCGAAGCATGGAAACTCGCCCGTGAACTGGGACCGGAAGCCAAACAAGCCGGGGCCGTAAACACCCTGATGATGAATGCCGAGGGCATATTGGTAGGACGCAACACTGATGGTGTGGGACTGGTGCGCGACATCCGGCACAACCACGGCGGCAACATCACCGGAAAAAAAATCCTCCTGATCGGTGCCGGTGGTGCGGCACGCGGCGTGTTGCAGCCACTGTTGGCCGAAGCACCAGCCCAACTGCTAATAGTGAACCGCACTCCGGGCCGGGCACATGAACTGGCTACCGACTTCAATACTTCGGGTAATAAACAGAGCGCCGTCACTGGTGGCGGTTTCGATGATTTGGCAGGACAAAACTTCGATCTCATCATCAATGCCACTGCCGCCAGTCTGCAAGGCGAAGTCCCACCTTTGCCTGACGAAACCTGCACTGCAAACACCTGGTGCTACGACATGATGTACAGTGCCGAACCCACTCCTTTTATGCTTTGGGCCAAACAGCATGGCGCGGAAAAATCCATGGACGGTCTGGGTATGTTAGTGGAACAGGCAGCGGAATCATTTTTTCACTGGCGAGGTATGCGGCCAGAAACAGCACTGGTGATTCAGGCCATTCGTACTCAGTTACTGAGTACATAAATTGGATTCACAAAACGCATGCTCACCGATGACATCAACAAAGCTTTTGACTTTGACGATAATTATTTACCACCGATGACGCTGCGCAGTGGTAACGAAGTCGACAATTACAATGACATATTGCCATTCGACGCCCTGTTGGATGAGCCAACAGACGAATATCTTGAAAGCTATTATGGTGGCATAAACTATCTGGACACAGACTCATGGAAACACTATACCCGTGGCGTTTGAGATTTAGGCTTTTAGTGTGCGTCATATTCATTTCATGGCGAGGCGAAATGACGAGTAATAGCCGGACTATTGCGAGGAATTTCAACGCAGCCATGGAATGAAGAGGGCGTGCAATAAAACCTAAATCTCAATCGCTACGGGTATACCTGCCAATATTGATCAACTTCACGTTACGCAACTACACTACCAATACATCAATGGTGATTGATTCATTTGTTTCTTCTCTCAGACCACCAGACCGGGAACCACCAAGACTGAAAACACTGAACAAGCAACAAGAAGACATTATCGTGAAGGTTCTTGATATATTAGCCTTCGACGAGAAGTCAATTTGTAAGGAAGAAGCCATTCTTGCACTGGAAGAATATTGGGCCCCTGGCGCTCTTTATCGCGACAACGATACTTAAACAGGATACTTCATCAATAATTTTTACATGAAAGCTGAAAGGCAATCTGAGCAGTTACTGTACATTTGAAAAATAAAACTGAGTGTTAGGTTGCTAAAGAACGCAGCAGTCGATTGGACAAAGCGCAGCGTGCCCAACCGATCTCTACTACTCGTCAGCAACCATAAATATCATGCGGTATAGGAAGATTTTTCCGCACATGATACCCAAAATCCTCAGGTCTAGTTTGCTTTACCAGACGGTGTTTTCAATCAATAAACCTTGAGTCTTGTCTGATTATTCACCTACAAACTGGTTTCCGGAATACTTTTCTCTCGCGCTTGGCGCAAAGAAGGAAAAAGGGGCAAAACTTCCTGGCCTATCTCTTCGAGCACATCGGCAGCGGGTCTTGTTCCGTATTTAAGATTTAAAACGATGTGATTGACACCAGCCTCACGCGATGCGCCGAGAAACTCAATCAAATGGTTGCGTCCTGACTTGAATCCAAGATGTATCGACCTAGGCGGGGTATTTGGATCTTCAGCCAAATCAATATACAAAGATTGGGAAAAGGGTTTAAAACCACCAGGCGCGCTTTTCGTAAGTTGTCGCCAATTGTTGACCATACCTGTTTGCTGATCGAGACTCCGTGGGTAGGTGATCCAACCGTCACCGTTTTCTGCTATCCATTCGAGACTTTGTTGGCTATGCCCTGTGATAAGTGCAGGGATGCGCTCACCATAGGGTTTAGGAATCAGGTCTACTCCGTTGAAATGACCTAAAGGAGAATCGATGACTGGAAACGAGTTATCAAGGGCTGTTCTGAAATAGTGCAGAGTTTCCCGGAAGCGTTCTCCACGAGTCGCAAAATCAATATTGAACGCAGGGTATTCGACCGGCCTGTCACCAGAGGCAATCCCTAAAACCAGACGCCCACCAGACAACGTGTCAATCGACGCCGCCGCCTTTGCAAGATGTACAGGATGCCTAAGCGGAAAAACAACGCTGCCAGTTGCCAATGCGACACTGGAAGTATGTGCGGCAATATAACCCAGATATACCCAAGTATCATAAATCTGTCCAACGTCCCCAAAGCTTGGGTCGTGCAGGGGAACATCCCGGAACCATAATGCGGCAAATCCCAGTGCTTCAGCCCGCTTTGCCAGCGCAACCTGATTCTCCATTTTTGGGATACTGCCTGAGTAACTTTCGATGGCGAAAAAAACACCGAGAGTTAATTGCTCTGGCGCAAACATATTTTCATACCCACAATTAAACTCTGCAACATTCATAGGCTTTCCTTTCCTTTATTTAAATACTAAAAGAGATTAATTCTACAACATGTAAAATATTTTCAGTGTATCTAGAAGGGGTACTCTCAATTAATAGCCCTAACCCTTCAGGTTGTATCTGAAAAATACCATGCTGCGCACGTTAAGAAACTGATTCAATATCCATGTTTTTGTGAAATAAACGCCAACCACACAAAGACATTCGGGTAAATATTTTAACCGGGAGTCCGCTTACTTAATACGAGGGCAATTCAATTTACTTATTGCCGCCTCAAACACAGTAATTGGCTATATCAAAATATGCTGACATATACTCGGTGACCGCCTGTGATTGTTTCATCTCATCCCAGCCTTCTCCCCACAAAGGTAGAAGGAATAAAAACCACCACCAACCAATAAAGGCCTGCTCTTTATGCCAATAACAGATACTGCCAGCGAACAGGAAGTTTCTCTCGAAAAAAACGTAGAGATCAAAAACACCACCTGCTACATGTGTGCCTGTCGCTGCGGTATTCGTGTCACCCTGCGTGACGGCGAAATACGTTATATTCAGGGCAATCCGGATCACCCGCTCAATAAAGGTGTGATCTGTGCCAAGGGCAGCTCCGGTATTATGAAGCAGTATTCCCCTGCGCGACTCAGCAAGCCATTGAAACGCCGCGAAGGCGCAGAACGTGGTACATCGGATTTCGAGGTCATTTCCTGGGATGAAGCTTTCGAAATGATGGAGCCCCGTCTGCGTCACTTACGTGAAACCGACCCGAAAAAATTTGCTTTGTTCACTGGCCGTGACCAGATGCAGGCTTTAACCGGCCTGTTCGCAAAAAACTTCGGCACACCCAATTACGCGGCCCATGGCGGCTTCTGTTCAGTAAACATGGCCGCAGGCATGATTTACACCATCGGTGGCTCCTTTTGGGAATTCGGCGGCCCAGACCTGGAGCGTTCCAAATTATTCCTGATGTTCGGCACCGCCGAAGATCACCACTCCAACCCGATGAAAATAGAATTATCCAAGTTCAAACGTAACGGTGGGCGCTTTATCTCCATCAACCCGGTGCGCACCGGTTACTCCGCTATCGCCGACGAGTGGGTGCCCATCAGACCTGGCACCGATGGTGCTTTGCTGTTGGCGCTGATTCACGAAATCATCAAGACCGGCCTCTATGATCGCGACTTTCTGATTCAATATTCCAACAGCGCCCAACTCATCAACATCGATGCAGACAGCGATGATTTCGGCCTGTTTATGCGTGGTGATGAATACGATGAGGGCAAAGCCTACCCTCACGACGAAATGTGGTGGGATCGTAATACCGACAAAGCCGTGCAAACCCATACCGAAGGTGCCGACCCGGTGCTACTGGGCGAATTTACCCTAGATGACGGCACTCCGGTAAAAACCGGCTTCCAGTTGCTGGTGGAGCGTGTCAAAGATCACACCCCGGAATGGGCCGCTGACATCACCGGCATTCCTGTGGATACCATCCGCCGTCTGGCCCACGAAATGGGCATTACCGCCCGTGACAAAAAGATCGAACTACCCATTGCCTGGACCGATGCCTGGGGTAAGGAGCATGAATCCGTCACCGGTAACCCCGTGTCCTTCCATGCCATGCGCGGCCTCGCGGCACACTCCAATGGTTTTCAAAGCATTCGCGCACTGTCGATCCTGATGTCGATTCTCGGCACCATTGACCGCCCTGGCGGCTTTCGTCACAAAGCACCCTTCCCGCGCCCCATTCCGCCCTGTCCGAAAACCCCCAATGGCCCTCATGGCGTAAAACCCAACTCTCCGCTCGGCGGTATGCCGCTGGGCTGGCCTGCTGACCCTAACGATTTATTCGTGGACGACGATGGCAACCCCATACGCCTGGACAAAGCCTTTTCCTGGGAATACCCGTTATCGGTACATGGCATGATGCACAACGCCATCACCAACGCCCATCGAGGCGATCCGTACAAAATCGACACACTGATGATTTTCATGGCCAACATGGCCTGGAATTCCACCATGAATACGACGGAAGTTCGCAAAATGCTCAACGACAAAGATGAAAAGGGTGAGTATAAAATCCCTTTTCTTATCGTCTGCGATGCCTTTCAATCCGAAATGATCGCCTTTGCCGATCTGGTATTACCGGACACCACGTATCTGGAACGACACGACGTGATGTCTATGCTCGACCGACCCATCTCCGAATTCGATGGCCCCGCAGACTCTGTGCGCATCCCAGTGCTGCCACCCAAGGGTGAATGCAAACCGTTTCAGGAAGTACTCATTGAACTGGGTTCACGCCTCGGCCTCCCTGCCTTCACTCACAAAGATGGCTCACGTAAGTTCCGCGACTACCCGGACTTCATCACCAATTTCGAAACGGAACCCGGCTCAGGCATCGGTTTTCTCGCGGGCTGGCGCGGTAAGAGCGGTGAAAAAATCATGAGCGGTGAACCCAATCCTGATCAATGGAAGATGTACGAAAAAAATAACTGTGTGTTCCATCACGAGTTACCCAAATCGTACCAGTACATGCGTAACTGGAATCAGGGATACCTGGAATGGTCGCGATATCATCGCCTGACCCGTTACACAGACCCAATCAACATTCACATTTACAGTGAAGTGTTGCAAAAATTCCGTTTGAGCGCACAGGGCAAATACGCAGGCAAACAGCCACCGGATCATTTACGCAAGCGTATCGAAACCTACTTTGATCCGCTGCCGTTTTATTACGAGCCACTGGAAAGCCAGTTGTCGGATAAACACAAATATCCACTCAACGCCATCACTCAGCGTCCCATGGCAATGTACCACTCCTGGGATTCTCAAAATGCCTGGTTGCGACAGATTCACACACACAACTATCTGCACGTCAATCCGAAAACCGCACACGCTGCGGATATCAACGACGGCGACTGGATGTGGGTGGAGTCACAATGGGGCAAGGTACGCTGCATGTGTCGTTTTTCCGAAGCTGTGGAACCCGGCACCGTATGGACCTGGAATGCCATCGGTAAGGCCAGCGGTGCATGGAATCTCACCCCCGACGCCAACGAATCGCAAAAAGGCTTTTTGCTCAATCATTTAATTTCAGAGGAGCTGCCCGCCCACGAGACGGGTGAACACATCTCCAACTCTGACCCCATTACCGGTCAGGCCGGCTGGTACGACGTACAAGTACGTATTTACAAAGCCGACGCCAACGAAGAACCCATAAGCTCACCGCAATTTGACACTATGCTGCCTGTACCCGGCGAAGCAAAACGCACATCATGGTTAAGTTATTTTGCGGGCAAAAAACCCGCCAAACTTAACATTGGCAAAAGGAAAAAATCATGACGCAACTCGCATTAGTGATCGATTTAAATGTATGCGTTGGCTGCCATGCCTGCGTCACCAGTTGTAAACAATGGAACACCTCCGGTGCCGCCGGTTCATTAATGGATGACAATCCCTACGACAAAGACCCCACCGGCACTTTTTTCAATCGCGTGCAAACCTATGAAGTGGGTGAATTCCCCAACACCGAAACCGTGCACTTTCCCAAAAGTTGCCTGCACTGCGAAGATCCGCCTTGTGTGCCAGTATGCCCTACCGGAGCCAGTTACAAGCGCAAGGAAGATGGTATTGTGCTGGTGGACTACGATAAGTGTATCGGCTGTAAGTATTGTTCATGGGCCTGCCCCTACGGCGCACGCGAAATGGATGAAAAACAAAAAGTGATGAAAAAATGCACCCTCTGTGTCGATCGCATCTATGATGAATCACTGCCGGAAGCCGAACGCAAGCCTGCCTGCGTGCTGGCCTGCCCCACTTCAGCACGCCTGTTTGGTGACGTGCATGATCCTGAGTCCGAAGTCTCCCACGCTATTTGTGAAAGTGGCGGCTATCCCCTGATGCCCGAATGGGGTACTCAACCAGCCAACCACTATTTGCCGCGTCGCAAAACCAGGATCAAACTGCACAAAGACGAATTAACGCGTGTCGACAACCCACTCAAAAAAGATGGTCGACTGCCCAGAACCGACCCGGATGCGCCATTTCTGGAAGACAGCGTATCCTGGTAAGCGCCCAGAGAAAAGATACAAGATAAAAGGAAACAGGAATGCTTTTTGCCTATCAAATTGCTCAAGAGCATCGCCCTTTTATCTATACCCTTTCCTCTTTTATCTGATTTTCGGAGAAAATTTTATGCATCCTGCATTTTCGGTTATCTTTTTAACCACCCTCATCGGTGCCGCTCAAGGCCTGTTTCTGGCCCTGATCACCGCCGAAGCTTTCAGCCATATAGGCGGCCTGACGGCACAAGAACATAGCTTTTACAGCAATGGCAGCCTGTTATCGCTAGGCCTGTTAATTGCGGGACTGGTCGCTTCATTTTTCCATTTAGGCCGCCCGGAGCGAGCTTGGCGCTCCGCCGCCATGTGGCGCACTTCATGGCTGTCTCGCGAAGTCATCGCCCTGCCAGCCTTTATGGGCGTAGTTTTTATCTACGGCCTGCTGCATTACCTGGAGCTGCCCGAAACTGACCTTACATTGATGGTAGGCATCGTCGGTGTCATTCTGTGTTTCGTTTTGTTCATCTGCACCGGGATGATCTACGCCTGCCTGAAATTTTTGCAGGAATGGCACACACCATTAACACCCATTAATTACACCCTGCTTGGCATGAGCTCCGGCTTTACCCTGGCCACCGCTTTTGCCACACAATACAGCCCGGAATTGACTCGCATGTTTGGCACCTGGGCCATCATCCTCACCCTCGCAGCCCTGCTCACCCGCACTGCGTCATTAGTGCGCAACAAACGCATCAAATACCGCTCCACGATGAGCACAGCCATTGGTGTGCGCCACAACAACATTCAACAGAAATCCCAGGGCTCCATGGGCGGTTCATTTAACACTCGCGAATACTTCCATGGCATGAGTATGCTTTTCTTCAAATCTGTTAAGTGGATTTTCCTGTTACTGGTATTCCCGCTTCCCCTGCTGCTTATCGGCATAGGCCTGAGCACTGATATAGCCGTATTATTGGTATTGGCCTTTGTCGTGCAATACGCGGGGCTCATTGCCGAACGCTGGTTCTTTTTCGCACAGGCCAATCATCCACAAAACCTGTATTACCAGACGATTTAGAAGATTATTTTACCTTGGACGACTGAGCTATAATATCCAGCACATGTCTCAGCTCATCGACCCCTACGGTCGCTCCATTGACTACATCCGCCTATCGGTAACGGACCGTTGCGACCTGCGCTGCTTTTATTGTTTACCTAAAGGCTTCAAAGATTTTGAAGAACCGGACCACTGGCTAAGTTTTGATGAGATCGAACGAGTCATCCGCGCCTTTGGCGCAATGGGCACCCGACGGGTACGCATCACCGGCGGCGAACCACTGGTGCGCAAAAATCTGCCCATACTGGCAGCCCGCCTGCAAAACCTGCCCGGCATCGACGATCTCTCACTAAGCACCAACGCCGTGCAACTGGCTCGCCATGCAGAAAATTTATACGCTGGCGGTGTGCGGCGGCTTAATATCAGCCTGGACAGTCTGGATGAAAAACGCTTTCAGGAGATCACTGGCGGCAAACTGGGAAAAGTCATCGACGGATTAATGGCTGCCAAAGCCGCAGGCTTCACCCCTATCAAAATCAACATGGTGGTCATGAAAGACATCAACGAAGATCAAGTAGAAGCCATGATAGACTTTTGTATTAAGCACGACTTTACCCTGCGCTTTATCGAAACCATGCCCATGGGTGCCACTGGCCATGATGCCGTCGATCATTATGTCGACCTGCAAACGGTACGCACCAAACTGGAACAGCGATTTGATTTAATTCCCGGAGTCATGCCCGGCGGTGGGCCTGCGCGTTACCTGCAAGTCGCGGGTACCAATTTGCGTATTGGATTCATCACCCCCATCTCACAACACTTCTGTGAAACCTGCAACCGGGTTCGACTGTCAGTCGATGGCACGCTCTATCTATGCCTGGGGCAAGACAACAAGTTTGAATTACGTCCATTGCTACGCAACGGCATTTCCGATGCTGGCCTGCAGGAAGCGATTCAACACGCGATCACACTCAAACCCGAACGTCACGAGTTCAATGAAAAACCTTCGCAGGTAGTGCGTTTTATGTCGATGACAGGTGGATAAAACGTAGGGTTGGTATATTTTTTCCCACGCGAACGCTGGAGCTAACAATAAGCCTTGTTGACTCACTAATCATCAACTACATATATTCGCGTTTTATTTTGTAATTGCAGATAATCCATTACGCCGCTAGCCGTTAATGTAAACGTTGCTCCAATATCCATTCCCGCGCTTTTTAAACCTTTCGCGGTCCATTTATTGCAGGTATTCATTAAAAAATAGTCGCCTTCTCCAGCATAAAACTGACTATCGCCATATAATCCTTTTCCAAATTCGATTATTTCCTTTTTTTCATTTCTACGAAAACTGTTCGAAATATATTTTAAGAGTGAACTGTATTCTTCATCACTAAGATAAACGGGCTCAAGCTCACTGTTTGAAAAAAACCTGTGCGTATTTCCCGAAATAGCAACGACATGAACAACAGACTTTGTTCGCCAAAATATAGCACTGAAAATCAAGCTGGCAGTTATCTCTCTGGATTGGTAAAAGCCTTTGTCACCCCAGCCAAATTCGAGAAGCTCAGTATTACCAAACCGTTTTGTTAACGCAGGAACAAGGTGTTGAATTTTATTTGCAGGTATTATAAATCCCGTATGCCAATAATGACTAACCACATAAATTTTATTGGGCTTTTTTGATGATATATTTTCAGCAGGTTTTACTATGTACGGTTTTGTTGAACACGCAGCAGTCAGCAGCACTAAAACCACAAGTGTTGATTTCATTAGGCATTGACTCATACTGCTACTATACAGTAGAAGAATACCCAGGAGCCTAGCGCCATTACTTCTCTCTATCATCGTTGCTGAAGCCTTGAAAAGTATTTCGACAATCCCAAAAATGGTATGGCCAATACGAAGGCTGCGGAGAGGGAAATTTCAAAAAAACCATAAGGTCGCAAAACTTTCTGGCAACAGCCTCCTATATTCTGAGGCCATTATTTATCAATAAAAAGTCAACCGAATTGGGAATAATACAGGGTAACACGGCAAATGTAGCATTTTCTCAAAAACTGTTTTCGAGAAAAGCTCTCTACAGTCGTACGGAAAGGCAATTCAAGCCACTCGTGAAATACCATCTAACCTAAAAAACGAACATTTAATTAATTCTCAGGGTGCCACCTTGCGCCTGAAACACCTCGAAATTAATCAACAATTTTTGAAAAATTACGCTAAGAAATATCGCAACGATCCGGATGATGTGCCACGTAAGCATAAGCTGTATCATAAAGGCGTTCTTTGCCGCGACGACTGCATTCTACGTACACCATATCCAGAGCCTCGCGGGAGTTATCTGCAGCATCACCTACACCCGGCAGACTTCGGCATACACAGCGTTTTACAAATTTCATCAATGCTTTATTCGACATATGGCTTAATGCATGTTCCAACTTTTCTAGTTTCACCGTGATGTCTCCATGTTATTACTGTAATCCGTACTCTGTAGACGTTATTTTCCAGTACTGAGGTTCCTACACTAGGAAATCTTGTTTATTTTTTCTATCGGCAAATCATAAAACCCGCGTATGACAGAAATGTGAACTTCATCACAAAATAAGAAACAAAGGATTTGTCGATTGTGTGCTTGCGAAGTGGTGGAAACATGCTCACAATCCAGGACTGAATGTTGATCAGTTTTATCGGTTTATTACATTCCCAACAACACACCCATAGGAGAACTTAGCCATGTATAAACAAAGTCTATTGAGTGGCATCTTGTTAGCCAGCGCCATGTTCACTTCCAGTGCAGCATTAGCTTGCGAATCAATGGGGCCAACCACTCACATGGGCCAGCTCATGTCGGTAGATGCCACTAAACACACCTTCACCATTCGTGATGCTGAGTCCAGCAGCCCCATTACCTTCGTCGCCACGCAAGAAATCCTTACTGGCCTGAAAGGTTTTGCTGGCAGCCTGATGGTGAACTATGAAAAAAATGATGACGGCGGTTTAAATGCAGTAGGTGTTACTTTTTAAGCCTGCCTTGTCCACACAAAATAAAGGCGAGATATCCCGCCTTTATTTTGTGTGGTTTTTTTTGCGTGAGGAATCCTCCGACAAACACCTACCGTAACAGTGGCATTCGGGCTAGACTTCCGGGGTTCATACCTTCGGGATCAGCAACGCACAAAATATGCCTCAATTGCCACCCCTTTCTTACTGGTTTGTCAGGCAAACCGACCTCACTCACAAAAGTATCCTGCTCTCAGCGAGCGCGGCCCTGGTGGCTGTCGCTTTGGTAGGTCTAACCAGTCAGTTCACTCTCAGTGGCTACGACCTGCCCATTATGGTTGCCTCCATGGGTGCCGCTGCGGTGTTACTGTTTGTGGTGCCCAGCAGCAAGCTGTCAACCCCCTGGGCCTTTGCTGGCGGCCATCTGGTGTCGGCGTTAACCGGCGTCACCTGTGCCCTGTGGATACCGCATATCGCACTGGCGACTGCCGTGGCCGTAGCCGGAGCCATCCTCGCCATGCATTATCTGCGCTGCCTGCACCCGCCTGGCGGAGCCGCAGCATTGATGGCCGTACTGGGCGGCGAATCCATACAGTCTCTGGGCTATCAGTATGTACTCACTCCGGTATTGCTCAATGTCATCATCATGCTCGTTGTAACGCTCGTCTACTGGCGTCTGGCAGGCATTAATCAGCACAGCAAAGGCCGCCGACAAACTCTGGCTCACAACTGGCAACGCAGCGATGAAGAATGGCTGGCCAGCACCGCGCCTTTTGATCAGAATGACCTTAGCCGTGCCATTTCCGAAATGGATACTTTTATTGACATTAGCCAACAAGACCTACACAAAATTTACGCGCGCGCCCTGCAACAGGCTCACGGGCAGGGCTTTGGTGACACGCGTTGTGCTGCGGTAATGTCGCAGCCCGCTCTATCTGTACAATACGGCACAGAGCTGGAAGAAGTGTGGCAGTTATTTGAGCAACACAATATTCGCGGCGTACCAGTAGTGGATAATTTTCAACACGTTATTGGCATGATCACAGTAAGCAATTTTGTGCATCTAGCCAGCGACAGCACCGACACACCGCTGCCTGAATCGTATAGCATGGCTGAGCGCCTTACCCTGCTGCGCCAGCGCACACCGGGCTTTGAATCAAACAAAGCAGAAGTGGCGGGACAAATTATGAACAGCCCTGCGATTACCGTCCGGCAGGACGAGCGCATTGCCGACAAGATTGACCTATTCAGCCAACACCATATCCATCACCTGCCAGTGGTGGATGACAAGCGTAAACTGACAGGCATGTTAACCCGGGAAGATATCATGGCCGCACGGGCCAGCTTGAAGCCCTGAAGACCCGGAAAAAGTTAGCTTAGGAACGCGCACTAAATCCGGACACCAAACAGGGAAGTTATTTCGTGCGCGTTGCTTAACAAAAACCCAAGCCACAGCTTTCTGACGCGGCACAAACATTTCCGCAACTTCCGCAATTTTCATCATCCCTCATCAAATCCACTTCACAACCATTGGCCACTCGCCCGTCACAATCACTGTATCCGTTTAAGCACTGCGTAATCGATATCTTGCCAGCATCACAGATACCCATGCCATGTTTTACCAGCACAGCAACATTATCATCTGCCACGCCACTGCAGTTGTTATCAATACCATCACAGACTTCGATAGCACCCGGATAAATTTTGGCATTGCCATCATCACAATCCAGTGCAGCAATCACATTATCACCGTCAGCATCTTTACATTGAGGATCATCACTGGACGCTATGCACGCTGGTTGTGCAGGTGTTACGGCAATCGATGTACTGCCCTCTCTGGAAACCATGCTCTTGCGATCACAAAAGGCAATAACGCCCAGATCCGAGGTTTGTCCTGCCAATACCTGAATGCCTCGATTCTGATTCAACAAGCGGTCACCTTTACGATAAAACAGGGTGTAACTTCCCGTGCTTAAATCGTCAAACTGAAACTGTCCACTCTCATCTGTGATGACTGTAAACATTTTTCCCGGCACATAAACCTGCATGCCATCTAACCCACCCAGGCCACAATAATTAACTGTACCGCGAATCGATCCCTGCGTTTCGTTTGCCGACACCGCCGTAACAGAAGACACAAACAACGTGGCAATACAGAGTAATTGAAAAAGTGAACGCATATAACTGACCTTTCTGAACCATTTAAAAAAACACGCTGGGGCATATACTGCGGCTGTCGGACTATAACAAACTCGCCTGACGCTGTCTCGCGCCCCGCATTGAGCACATACTTTGGCTATACTTGGCTTATATTCAAGATCACAAAAAAGGAGGAAACACATGACCTCAGTGACCATGGTAGGTAACGATGACGCTGCCCTCCACACCACCAAAACCAACAGCCGCAGTATTAAAGAAACCCAACCCTACCCGGCGTCACAGCCTGTAAAGACACACGAGGAGACGCCTCACGCACCTCAGCAAAAAATAAAGCGAAACCAGCGCCAGAGAAGAAAACAGGAGCGCCGCTGCCAAAAACAATTTGTGCTGCTTGATACTCGTAGTAGCCACGACCGGCGCAACATCAGCACTTCTTCCCAAACGATTACAACCGAAAATGGCAGTAACGAGCAACCTGCTACCGGCATTGATATTCACATCTAACCGGTGGCTTCGCAGCTATGCTCTCAAAAAAGCTTTCGCTTATTTTTTACGCGTTGAAACATACAACCCCGGAATCCAGGTTTTATGAATTTTAGTAGTGGCCGCCAAGTCATCATTTGCGTCATCGACAAAACGAAAATGATTAATACCAAACCGAACCACATCGTCATTTTTTAATTGACAGGCGTCAATACGCTGATCATTCACAAACGTGCCATTCGTACTGCCACAGTCTTCGATAAAGTATTCAAACACCCCTGTTTTATCAGCGACATGCCGCGCCTCAATCAGCGCATGATGTTTGCTGACCAGTTCGTCATGAATCGTAATATCATTTTCCCCGCCGCGGCCGATGCGCGACACTAGACGCTCCAGCCGCAACGTTACGCCTTGTGCATTACCCTTGAATTGTATGAGCGCCGCCATAATTATCCTAGTGTAGGTCGCCAAACAGAATGTAACTTATAAACATGGGAATTATTGCTCTTTTATCATCTGCAACCCTATGAAATAGGAGTAATTATATGTTTCATTATTTCTGACGACTTACACTTTCATGAAACATAATTAATACACCCACTAAACGATGAACTGTGGAACCTAGGTTTATCACTCCTGTTGGTTAGTTCGCAAGGCTACACGCAATACCAACAAATTTCACGCCAACGGCTGCTACACTGATGTTGGAACAAGTCATCATTAACACAACAAACGGGAGCAACCCATGTCAAGCCACACCTACAAGCTTATCGAACTGGTCGGCTCATCACCCAAGAGCAGCGATGACGCCATTCACAATGCAATTGAACGTGCATCCAAAACCTTGCATAACATGGACTGGTTTGAGGTCACCGAAACCCGCGGCCATTTGCAGGATGGCAAGATTGCACATTTTCAGGTCAAACTTAAAGTAGGTATTCGACTGGACGATTGACCTTTTACGTTTCAGTTATTTGTAGTCCGACTGCGACTTTCCCTACCTCCGGCTTTTGCCTGCCACTCATCCATTCTTCCATAACCACTAATCTAGTACGCTTATAGAATAAATAGCGCCAAAATCTGAAAATTATTGTCATACTGCCGAATCTCTCCACTTGACAGCGAGGGGAAACACCAAGTATTTCTAATATAGGGCTGCGGCCAAATCGTCAAAAATACACTAACTAACTGAAAGAAAAAGAAATTATGGGAAAATCACTGGTTATCGTCGAATCACCGGCCAAGGCAAAAACCATCAATAAGTACTTGGGCAAGGATTTTATTGTGAAATCCAGCGTAGGTCATATCCGTGATTTGCCCACTAGTGGCAGCGCCGCTAGCAAGTCAAAAGTAGACCCCAAGGCGCGCGCTAAACTCGCTGCTGAGTCACGCAAACTGCCTCCGGCAGAACGTGAAAAACGCAAACACGAACGCGCCACCAAAACGCTGGTGAATCGTATGGGCATCGATCCAGAGAACAACTGGAACGCCCACTACGAGATCATGCCCGGTAAGGAAAAGGTAGTCGCAGAATTACAAAAACTGGCAAAAAATGCTGACACTATTTATCTTGCCACTGACCGGGATCGCGAAGGGGAAGCCATTGCCTGGCACCTGACCCAAGCCATCGGTGACAAGATACCGTTCAAACGTGTGGTGTTTAACGAGATTACCCAAAATGCGATTCAGGAAGCCTTTGCCGATCCTTCTACGCTGGATTTCAATCAAGTCAACGCACAACAGGCCCGGCGCTTTCTCGATCGCGTGGTGGGTTACATGTTATCCCCCCTGTTGTGGAAAAAACTGGCGCGCGGCCTTTCCGCCGGACGTGTGCAATCCGTAGTCACCAAACTGGTGGTGGAACGGGAGCGGGAAATTCATGCCTTCGACCCGGAAGAATACTGGGAAATATTTGCCGACTTGCGCACCACCAAAAGCGAAGCCTTGCGCATGCAGGTCGCCAAACAAAACGAGCACAACTTCCGCCCACCGAACAAGGGGCTCACCGATGCGGCACTGGCCATTCTGGAGCGTGCCGATTACAAAGTCGTCAAACGCGAAGTACGGCCATCGTCGAGTAAACCCAAAGCGCCTTTCATCACCTCTACTCTGCAACAAGCCGCCAGCACACGACTGGGCTTTGGCGTGAAAAAAACCATGATGATGGCACAACGGCTTTACGAGGCAGGTTACATCACTTACATGCGAACCGATTCCACCAACCTCAGCAATGAGGCCGTGGTGGCGGTGCGTGACTACATCGACAATAAATACGGTAAAAAATATTTGCCAGAAAAAGCCATTTTGTACAGCAGCCGTGAAGGCGCGCAAGAGGCGCATGAAGCCATCCGTCCCTCCAGCGTACATACCATGATGTCTGACCTGAAAAACGTCGACAAGGATGCCGTGCGTTTGTACGAGCTTATCTGGCGTCAGTTCGTGGCTTGCCAAATGCCGCCTGCAAAATTTGATGTCACCACGCTCAAAGTGGATGCCGCCGGTTTTGAGCTCCGCGCCAAAGGCCGCGTGGTGGTATTTGATGGCTGGACCAAGGTACAACCACCGCAGCAAAAAAACAGCGATGACATTCTCCTGCCCGCCGTGGCAGAAGGAGACGTGATGTCACTGGTAAAGCTCAATCCCTCACAGCATTTCACCAAACCGCCCGCACGTTACAGTGAAGCGTCACTGGTAAAAGAAATGGAAAAACGTGGCATCGGTCGACCATCCACCTATGCCTCCATTATTTCCACCATTCAGGATCGTGGTTATGTCACCGTGCAAAACCGGCGTTTTTATGCGGAAAAAATCGGTGATATTGTCACTGAACGATTGACTGAAAACTTCAAGGACCTTATGGATTACAGCTTTACGGCCAACATGGAAGAAAAGCTTGATTCCATTGCGACCGGTGAAAGTAACTGGCTGAACGTACTCGACGCATTTTATGAAGACTTCAAATCCAGGTTAGAAATTGCCGACCAGGACGAAGGCGGCATGCGTAGCAACGACCCTATCACCACGGACATCCCCTGCGCCAACTGCAGTCGTCCCATGCAGATTCGTGCCGGTTCAACCGGGGTATTTCTTGGCTGTTCCGGCTACGCGCTGCCACCTAAAGAACGCTGCAAATCCACCATGAACCTTATCCCCGGCGACGAAGCCGTGGATGTAGCCGATGAAGAAAGCGAGGCCCGCGCATTAATGCAGCGTCATCGCTGCCCGAAATGTGGCACCGCCATGGACAGTTACCTGATCGACGAGCAGCGCAAATTCCACATCTGTGGCAACAGCCCCGACTGCACCGGTTACGAAGTAGAAACCGGCAAATTCCGCATCAAGGGCTACGATGGACCACTCATCGAATGCGATAAATGCGGCGCCAACATGCAACTCAAAACAGGACGCTTTGGAAAATATTTTGGCTGCACCAACGAGGAATGCAAAAACACGCGCAAACTTTTACGCAATGGAGAGGCCGCTCCACCCAAAGCTGATCCCGTACATATGAAAGAACTACCCTGTGAAAAATCTGATGGTTATTTTGTATTACGTGATGGCGCGGCCGGTATATTCCTCGCCTCCAGTGCCTTCCCGCGTTCTCGTGAAACCCGTGCACCACGAGTCAAGGAACTGATTCCGCATAAATCCGAACTCGATCCCAAGCACCTGTATCTGTGTGACGCCCCACTGGAAGACAGCCAAGGCAACGATGCCATCATCCGCTTTAGTCGCAAAAACAAAGAACAATATGTAATGACCGAAGTCGATGACAAAGCCACCGGCTGGACGGCCCATTACAACGATAAAAACTGGGTAGTCAGCGAAGCACCGAAAAAAACCGTGAAAAAGAAGGCCGCAAAAAAGAAAAGCGCAAAGAAAAAAACAGTGAAAAAAAAGGCGGCTAAAGCTAAATAAGGAACGCGCGTGAATTGCACTACCGTGTAGATTGTGCAGAGAGTTTCGTCAAAAATCTCAGGTACTCGTCCTCATCTCAGGGCCGCCCACCCAGCGCCTGATATCGAACGATACCTGCAGGATCAACCAGATAGGTTGAAGGTAAGCCACGAGGCTTCCAAACCTCGGTGGCCATACCATTAACACACTTGCCAGTACGCAAAGGATAAGACCGAGCTTTTTCTGTAAGGTTTTCACGGTTATTTTATTGCCCCCGCCGCATCCACACATTGCAAATCATTCACTGTTACCAGCACTGGCTCAGCATTTCCCCCTAGCCCAAACCAGGCACGCAATGAAAAAGGAGCTGTTGTTTTTTTCAGGACAATGTTGCCGCCTTCCCTTTCATGCGCATAAAAACTTAATGTCTCGGGTAATAGCATCCAGCGAAACGTGGATTGAGAGGCCAGTGGAATATTCATTGCTTTCCATAATGGCAGCCATTGTGAACGCGGTATCCGCTGAAGCTTCCGGTCTTGGGGCACAAACTCCCAGTTAGTTAAATCCAGATGCAACACATCATTACGTTTGTTTTTAATGCTTGCGGTAAAAAAACAATGCGCGGACAACTCTTCAATCATGGCCTTAGGAAACCCTCGCGCCTCAAAAAAAGCGCTCATCTGCTCCGTACTCCAAGGAAACAACTGTAACCGTAACTGTGCATTCTCAAAGCCTGGTGGTGGTTTTTCATCCGCAGCATACAGTACACTTATGAGGACTAGGGTAAATCCAAGGGCCACCATCAGGAACCCCCTGGCTGTCATCTTCCACGTAAAAAATACCTGCTTTCTGTTGAACGTTCATAATTATCGTTATTAGCTACGGAACTCGGACTTCATTGGCTGAGTCAAACACTTGTAGTTGCTTGCAATCCAGTTGCAAAGAAGTATAACGTCAAAATATTGTTTGATTCGCCCGAATTTTGACAAGCTTACTCGTCAAAAGGACGAATTTGTCGCGTATCAGACGCATAAATACGTGGCACACGGTTTGCATCCTACAATAACGAATAAGATTCGATTTTATAAAAACTGAATCTATACTGAAAACAATGTTTCATAATTTATGACTTTGTCAGGTATGGCATATTTAGCCCGTAGCCAAACCCATCACCATACAAAGCATAGGTCCATAAAAAGTCAATATTAATGTGGGCTTTCAATAGCCCAATGGCGTCCGATACAAATAACGGACACTGCAATTTCTTGAGAGGACGAAATCATGCCTATTTTTGAGCACTACCAGTCCCGGTACGAGCAGGCACAGGAAGAGGAGATGTCACTTCAGGAATACCT
>Ga0316202_10000678_pt1 | contig 33490 bp, 34 predicted proteins | sample 3monrhotite_MG_FD_204934 | JGI IMG/M metagenome (GOLD analysis project Ga0316202, IMG submission 204934) | Microbial mat bacterial communities from mineral coupon in-situ incubated in ocean water Damariscotta River, Maine, United States -... | ecosystem: Environmental > Aquatic > Marine >...
TCGGAACGATTACTCTTTCTGGTATTGTTAAATCCAAGATTATTTAAATTCAATACATCAACATAGGCATCGATAGCTCTAACAGAATTATCTTCATAAATATAATCATCTAAACTTGTAGGAAAAAGAAGTTGCTGTTTTCGGTTTAATCCCTCTTTATACATATCACTCATCAAGACCTCTTTAAGTATTATCAATCACTGCTTTTTATTAATGATATTATACAATTTCATGGGTATGAGACAGTTGATCTCATACGATTTGTGTTAGAATTTTTACAATTGTCTTGATTGAAGATTATTTAGTTATTTCACAGTCTCATAGGTTGAAATAAAAGGAGAATCATTATGAAATATGAATGGAGAAAAAAAGAAAAAGAAATCTACTTACCACCAAACAAACCTGTGATAATTGATATTCCTAGTTTTAAATATTTTACAATTAGTGGAAGTGGTAATCCAAATAGTTCATTTTTCGGCGAATATATTGAAGCATTATATGCAGTATCATATGCAATTAGGATGTCTTATAAAAAAGACCTACAACCAGAAAACTTCTATGAATATACCGTGTATCCATTAGAAGGTATTTGGGATATTTCTGAAAAAGCAAAAGAATTATTTGACGGAATCTTAGATAAGAATGAACTTGTCTTTAACCTAATGATTCTACAACCAGAATTTGTCACTCAAGAGTTTGCTGTAAAAGCAAAAGAGTGGGCAAATAAGAAAAAAACTAACTCATTTATTGAAAAACTTCAATTTAATAATTTATCTGATGGAAAGTGTGTACAAATGATGCATTTAGGGAGTTATGATAATGAACAAAAGTCCTTTGATGTTATAGAAGAATTTTGCTATAAGAATAACTTAAATAGAAAATCAAAACAGCATAAAGAAATATATATTTCTGATCCAAGAAAAATAGCTCCAGAAAAATTAAAAACTGTTCTACGAGTTGAAGTTGAATAAAAGACACATAACAAGTACGAGGAACGCAATAATTTACCCTAGCGGGAAAATTATCACTCACGACAAACGTTATACACCAGAAAGGAGCACCTTTGAATCCAAGAATAAGTATGATTACTTTAGGGGTAAAAGACATAACTAAATCAGTAAAGTTTTATAAAGACGGCTTAGGTTTTCCGCAGATGGATTCACCACCTGAGGTTGCATTTTTTACACTCAATGGTTCTTGGCTTGGGCTATATGGAAAAGATGCTTTAGCAGAAGATGCATCTGTTTCATCTAAAGGTGAAGGTTTTAACAATTTCACACTATCACATAATGTTGAATCAAAAGAGGAAGTCGAAGCAGTTTTTGCACAAGCATTAAAGGCTGGTGCAACTTCTGTAAAGTCTCCTCAAAAAACTTCATGGGGTGGTTATCATGGATACTTTAAAGATTTAGATAATCATCTGTGGGAAATCGCATACAATCCATTCTTTTGGGTTGGGCCTGAAAACAAAGATGTATAACAAACCATTTAGACTGTGAAATAACTAAATAATCTTCAATCAAGACAATTGTAAAAATTCTAACACAAATCGTATGAGATCAACTGTCTCATACCCATGAAATTGTATAATATCATTAATAAAAAGCAGTGATTGATAATACTTAAAGAGGTCTTGATGAGTGATATGTATAAAGAGGGATTAAATCGAAAACAGCAACTTCTTTTTTCCTACAAGTTTAGATGATTATATTTATGAAGATAATTCTGTTAGAGCTATCGATGCCTATGTTGATGTATTGAATTTAAATAATCTTGGATTTAACAATACCAGAAAGAGTAATCGTTCCGATGGGCAAAGAGCCTATAATCCAAAAGTATTATTGAAAATCTATATCTATGAGTATCTCAATAAAATAAGAAGTTCAAGAGCGCTAGAAAAAGAGAATAATCGAAATTCAGGTGGTACCATTGAAATTGTAAGGAGTAATAGCTAAATGAATCCAAAAATAAAAAGATTATTCCCTCTTTAAAACTTTATACCCAGAAATTTTACTTTCAATCTCTTCAGCTTTGATAAAATCTGAACCCATGCTAATTACAAAAGCAGAAGCCTCTTCGAGTGACAGGTCTAATTTAATGACTTTCTCTTTTTTTACGATTACCGTGTAGCCACTAGTTGGGTTTGGAGAAGTTGGTGCAAAAAGTACGAGTACATCTTTATGACGGTTTATGACATACGCTAGAATCCAGACATCTTCTTTTGGGTATTCAACTAGGACAACCTCTTTCTTTGCATTTTCATCTTTTCCTTGGAACAGGTTTGTAACTTTTATTGCCACTGAATATATTGTTTTAATGGCTGGTATGCGCTCCATAATTCTGTCAATTAGTGACATAACAGCAGAACGTCCGAATCGTTCAATCGCATAACCAATGGCTGCAATGAAAAATAGAATAATCGCAATTAGTAAAAAAGTCTTTGTGTAGCTATTTGTAACGTCCATTAGAGTAAAGAAAACATCAACTCCAAGATCTTTAATAACGTTAATTAGAATTGCTACAATGGCGATTGGGAAAAGCGAAAGTGTGCCAATAAATATGTATCGTATAAATCTTCTCATTAATATCTCCGATTAACCATAAAATCAACTCATTGATTATACAATGCCTAAAATTATATACTTCTTGAAAGAAGTTTAATAAAAGGGCTACTATGAGCGATAAACATATAGTTGTATGTCCACATTGTCATGCAGCGAACAGAATTCCTGTTGGCAAGACTGAAGGCAAGGCGAATTGTGGTAAATGTAAAGAATCTTTATTAGATACTAAACCTATTAATCTTGATGGAAAAAGCTTTGAGATGCACGTTGGGACAAACGAGATTGCTGTTGTTGTAGACTTTTGGGCTTCTTGGTGTGGGCCATGTAAAATGATGGGTCCTGTATTTGAAAGAGTTGCAACAAAATATGCTGGTCGTGTACGTTTTTCTAAACTTGACACAGAAGCACAACAAAATATTGCAGCTCGTTACAACATTCGTTCAATTCCAACAACAATAATGTTTAAAAATGGAAAAGAGATTGACCGTGTCAGTGGCGCGCTTGATGAGAACTCTTTAACACAGTGGATTGAGAGAAATAAATAATGTTTATAGATTTTAATACAGATGAATTTGAAAAGAGAGTTGAGCAGTTAGATTCCTTACTAAAAAGTAATAAAGAAAAAATTGAAGAGTTATTAAAAAAAGATGTAAAAACATATGAAAGTTTTGTACGTCCTTTTACAATGCTAGATGAACTTTTAGAACAGTTTTTTACACCTATATCACATTTAAACTCTGTAAAAAATTCAGAACTTACTCAAAAAATATATTCAGAGAGTCTACCACTACTTAGTCTGTATTCAACAGATATTGGACAAGATGAGAGACTATATGAAGTATTTAAAGATATAAAGAAAAGTGAATACAGCGCACTTTCTGATTCTCAAAAACGTTCACTTGACCTTCTAATACAAGATTTTGAGCTAAGTGGTGCTGGACTTAGTGAAGAGAAAAAAGATAGACTAAAAGCTATTAACCTACGAAAAAGTGAGATTAGTAATGACTTTTCTCAAAACCTTCTTAATGCAACAAATGCATATGAGCTAATAATTGATAATGAAGAAGATGTCAAAGGATTACCAAAAAGTGACATCGAAACTGCAAAAATAGAGATAAATGGAAAAACAGTTTATAAGTTCACTCTACAAATGCCATCATACATCTCGTATATGACATATGGTCCAAATAGAGCGCTTAGAGAAGAGCTTTACCGTGCTTACTCAACTCGCGCACCACAAAATGCAGTAATTATTGATGAGCTTTTAGCTCTTCGCCAAGAGATGGCGCATATTTTAGGGTTTGAAAGCTATAGTGCATATTCACTTGCTACTAAAATGTCTCCAGATGTCTCTTCTGTTTTAAAGTTTTTGCGTGACCTATCAACAAAAGCCAAATCTCAAGCGCAACATGAACTATTTAAATTAAAAGATATGGCCTATGAAGATGGCATAAAAGAGATACAAAGTTATGACAGTGGATTTTATAGTGAAATCTTAAAGAAAAAAAATTATGACTTAGACGAAGAGCTATACCGCCCATATTTTGAAAAAAATTCAGTAATAAATGGACTTTTTGATTTTCTAAAAAATATGTTTTCTTTAGAGTTTAAAAAAGTAGAAGTTAATACTTGGGATGAAAAAGCTCAAGCTTATGATTTATATCTTAATGACACACTTAGAGCAAGACTCTACCTTGACTTAGAAGCACGCAAAGATAAACGAGGTGGTGCATGGATGCACAACTGGCAAAGCCATTGTGTTGATGAACATAGTAAAGAGCATTTAGCATCTGCATTTATTGTTTGTAACTTTCCATCTTCAAATGATAATACTCCTTCACTACTAAGACATGACGATGTTGTTACACTATTTCATGAAATGGGTCATGCGCTTCACCATCTGTTAAGTCAGATTAGTGAAAATAGTGTTAGTGGTGTTCATGGTGTTGAGTGGGACGCAGTTGAATTTCCATCACAGTTTTTAGAAAATTTTGCGTATGAACCAGAAGTACTTAAAATGTTTGCTTCACATATTGAGACATCAGAAGTATTAAGTGATAAGATGATTGAGAAGTTAGTTAAAGCTAAAAACTTTCAATCAGCGATGCAGATGATGCGTCAAGTTGAATTTTCTCTATTTGATTTTGAGCTACACACTAAAGCTCATAAAGGTACTCAAATTCAAGAGCTTCTAAATAAAATTAGAGTTTCACAAGAGATGCTTACACCACCTAGTTATAGTAAATTTCAAAATGGATTTGCGCACATCTTTAGTGGTGGTTATGCAGCTGGTTACTACAGTTACAAGTGGGCAGAAGTTTTAAGTGCCGATGCATTTTTTGCATTTACTGACAGAGGTATTTTTGATAAAGATATTACTAATTCATACTTAACTAATGTTCTCTTTACTGGTGGTAGTCGTAGTATGCAAGATCTATTTGAAAAGTTTTTAGGCAGAGAACCAGATAGCAGCGCACTTTTACGTTTAAATGGCATAATCTGAAGATATTAACTCTTTATTTAATATCTCTTTTTTTTGCTCACGCACTAGATTTTCGTGTTGCATCTTACAATGTTGAGAATCTTTTTGATTTAAAATATAATGGTCATGAATACAAAGAGTATATTCCAAACACTGCATATGGTTGGAACAAAGAGGCGTACAATCTAAAAATAAGAAATATTGCAAAAGTAATAAAGGCTATAGATGCGGACATTATAGCCTTGCAAGAGATAGAATCTATTACTGCTTTAAAAGATTTGAGAAAACATTTAAATTACCGTTATTTTGTCATAGCAGATAAAAAAAATAGTAGTGTCAAAAACGCTATTCTTTCAAAATATAAAATCAGTTTTTCAGATGAATTAAAAATAGATAAACTTGGTTATAGAAATATCCTAGAGGCACATGTAAAAATAAAATATCAAACTTTAGTACTCTTTGTGAACCATTGGAAATCTAAAGCTGGTGCAGAAAGCAATAGAATATTTTCAGCACTAGTTTTAAAAAAACGTCTTAAGTCACTTAAAAATGATAGTGAATATATTCTACTTGGTGACTTTAACTCAAACTACAACGAATTTAAAACTTTCAAAAAAAAGCGCAGGCTAAATGATACTAATGGAATTACTGGAATTAATCATATTTTAAAAACTGTAAATAATGATAAAATTGTTAACTGGAGAACATTTACATCTCAAAAAAGTAACAACTTACTCTATAATTTATGGTTAGAGCTTAGTAAAAAAAACAGATGGAATCACATATATCACTCAAATAGAGGAAGTCTTGATAATATGATAATTTCAAAAACCCTTGCAGATGGCAAAGGTATTGAATATAAAAAAAGTAGTTTCAACCATTTTGCACCAGATTGGCTTTTTTACCGTCGCACTATAAACCGTTGGCAAATATCACGCAAACAGCCACGACACCATCTACTAAAGGGTTACTCAGACCATCTTCCTATCTATGCTGATTTTAGCTCTTGATAGCTCTGTAATACTGTTAATAACTTCTCATATAAATCTTTACGCTTAGTATCAAATATTTTTGAAAACTCAATAAATCTATTTTCATCTAAAAAATCTTCTAAAAATGTTAACGCAACATCTAAATCATGTATCTTTCCACTTAAGTTTTGCATCTTTTTAAGAAGATTTATATTTTTATTCTCTTCTTGAGCAGTATGTTCTAATCTATAACGTAATTTTTTTACCTTAATTCTAAACTTATGCAGTTCATCGCCATTTTGTGATGGTATCTCTAAATTATTAGTTTCTACTGTTTCATCAATACTTTTTTTAGATATTTTCACAGATGTTTCAACCCATTTAATTGAGCGCAAGAATAGTAAAAATTCAAACTCTAAAATATCTTTTTTGTTTTTTATGTAATCATCTAGTCCATACTTTAACAATTTTTTTTGCTGACTATTTGTCAAACTAGTAAAAAATTCATCTTTAAGAACATCTAAATCTCTAATTTCATTACTTAACTTTCTAAGAGTCTTCAACTTTCTAGCAAGCATACTTTTTTTCTTTAAAACTGATGATAATTTTCTACTACTAACTCGTAATTTATGTAGTGTTTCTATATCATTATTTTTTATTTTGTAGTTATCTAACAGTTCTAAAAAGGAATCAAATTGTTTCATATGCATAATTCTAGTATAATTTTCAAAAAAGTTAAGGATAGGTAAGGATGAAAAAAATATTTGTTCTATTGTTTAGTACATTAATCGCACTAAATGCTGCAAAAACTAGTGACCCTGTAGTTGTTATGCAAACTACATCAGGAGAGTTTGAGCTTACACTAAAACCAGAGTATGCGCCAAAAACAGTTGAAAATTTTGTTACTCATGTAAAAAATGGTTACTATAACGGGTTGATTTTTCATCGCATAATTAAGCAATTTATGATTCAAGGTGGAGATCCTACGGGAACTGGTCGTGGAGGAGAGTCTATTTGGGGTAAACCTTTTAAAGATGAATTTGCACCTAATGTAACTTTTGATAAAGCTGGTATTTTAGCAATGGCAAATGCTGGTCCTCATACAAATGGAAGTCAATTTTTCATAACAACTGTGCCAACACCATGGTTAAATGGCCATCATTCTATTTTTGGCTATGTAACAAAAGGTTACGAGGTTATTAAAAAACTAGAAGCACAACCTGTTGCATCTTTTAATAGTCGCCCACTTAAAGAGCAAAAAATAATTAAAGCATATCTGAAAAAATAGTGAAGTTCTCTTGTCTAGCTCAAAAACTCTCAAACCTGCAAGCTACAGCAATTTTAGTTAATAGTACTATTTTTGCTCTTCTTGCACTATACAACTTATATCAAAATAAAAGTGTTGATGAGTGGATTATAGTTTTAATTTTACTTCCACTACTATATCTTCCACTTTATGCACTATCTATGGTGGTTGTTCTATTTTCTCGTAACTATATTAATGAAAAAATAGCGGAGTATGCAGGTTTAATTTTATCATTTGCAGTTTTACCAGTATGGCTTTTAAAATACTTTGAACCACATTTAATCTACATAACTGTACCAGTTTTAGCACTTTTTCACCTACTTATGATTCTATCAAAGGGATGTAATACAGATATTGTAGTAGAAGATATTATAACGGAAGATCAATTTTAAATATTGATCCACCATCTTCATTTCTTGCGCTCAGACGACCATTTAGATGATCTTCAACTATTGTTCTACTCATATAAAGTCCTAGTCCTGTACCATTTTTTGACTTTGTACTAAAATATGGATCAAATATTTTATCTATTATATCACTTGGTATACCACCACCATTATCTTTTATCTCTATATATGCATAATTTAGGTCATCATATGTTTTAATATGAAGCTCTTTATTTTTAATCACATTATCAACCATCGCATCTTGTGCATTTTTTATAATATTAATTAAAACTTGAACAGTTTCACTTCTAAAAACACCTATAGATACATCTGTATCATAGTTTTTAAATACCTCTACACCATGAGTCACTAACATATGTTCAGTAAATTCTAACGTCTCTTCTATTAATGAGGATACACTAGCAATTTCAATCTCTTTATTTGGTTTAAAGAAATTTCGAAAATCATTTATAGTTCTTGACAAATATTTTGCAAAATCATTAATCTTTTTCATTGACTCTTTAGTCTGCTCATCTTTAATAGTACCAAGTTCAATTCCAATAGATATATTTCCAGCAATTGCACTAATTGTAGCAAGTGGTTGTCTCCATTGATGAGCAATCATACCAATCATCTCACCCATTACAGCCTGTTTTGATTGTTGAATTAGTTGATTTTGCTGCTCTTCAACTTTTTTAACTTGCGTAATTTCTTGATATATTGCACTATATGCATATATATTTCCATCATTATCAAACTCAGGCATTATGGTTGAGACTAACCAAAATGTAGCACCGCTCTTTTTACGATTTCTAAATTCACCTACATACTTTTTACCACTTTTTATTGTTTCCCAGAGTTCATGTAATTGTTCATCTGTTGTATCAGGATGGCGTAAAACTGAATTTGTTTTACCTATTAATTCATCAGCACCATATTCACAAAGTTCACAATACGCATCACTTACATCTATAATAATGCCATTTGAATCAGTTCTTAGTGCTAAAACATACTTATTAATAATTTCAAGATCCTTACGCATCTTATTTGTATTATGTAAGTTCTTCTCTAGCTCCTCTTCGACTCGCATTTCAAGCGTACGATTTAACTCATTTAACTGTTTTGTTATAGAGCTAATTTTTTTCATCTTAGATACAGAAGCTTCAATTAGTTCAACATTATCTAGGTTAAGGTATATTCTAGAATAGAACTCCTCTAAAGTAAATGGTTTACGGATATAATCATTAGCACCATACTTTAAAAAACGAGATGAGACCAAACCACTCTCTTCTGATGAGACAACTATAATTGAGAGCTTGGTACGCTTAAAATGTTTTCTAATTTCACGTGTTAGTTCAAGTCCATCCATCCTTGGCATATTATAGTCTGTTAAAACAACTTTTATATCAGGATTCTCTCTTAAAAAATCTAGCGCTTCAACGCCATCTTTTGCTTGAAAAATTTTAAAAAGATGTGGAGATAGAATCCTACTTATCATTTTTCTATAAACCATTGAGTCTTCAACAATTAGAATTTTACTAAGTCTATTTTTCTCTAATCTCTCTAAAAGCCAACATGCATAGGTAATATCTTCATCTGTTTGATTTATAATGTAAGAGACAATATTTTTTGTCATTACAGACTCTTTAAGCGCTATGTCTTCAGAATCTGTAAGTAATATAACTGGTATATTTTTTTCTATGAGTTGATTTATAAGTTCTGAACGTCTTCCCTCTATAACCTTAATGTCAACTATAGTCGCATCAAAGTCATGTTCATTAATTAAAACTTGAACTTCATCACAATCATCAGTTGTAATTAGTTCATAATCTGCATTTTTCAAGAGGTTATGTTGCAACTTTTCTAATATGTCTTTATCTTCTTGAAGCAACAAAACTTTTTTTGTCATCACCTACCCTAACAATCAACTTTTTCAGTGTAATAATATCAAAAAACTATATATAATTACTTTAATTTAGTGACAACCACAACTTCCACCACCACCATGAGAATGACCACCACTTTGTGGTGCTGTAGAGGCTGCTGGTGCTGCTGTTGAACATGCTGATACACCTGGAGGTGTTGTAGGCTGAATCTGCTCATTTGATGCACCACCCTCAGCATTTACTTTCTCTATCGCTTTCCATAAATCATCTGCTGCAGTTAAATATCTTTTTGCAGTCTCTGATTCTGGTGAATTATAAACAACAGGTTTACCTGTATCTCCACCAACTCTAATTTCTGGTTCAATCGGAACTTCTACCATTACTTTAGTATCAAACTCACTAGCTAACGCACCAGTTGTTCCTTTACCAAAAATGTCGTACTCTTTACCAGTTTCAGGACAAATAAATCCGCTCATATTCTCTACAATTCCAGCAATTGGAATATGAAGCTTTTTGAACATATCTAAACTTCTTTTTGTATCATCAAGCGCAACATTTTGAGGTGTAGTTACAGTAATACCTACAGTCACAGGAACACTTTGAGCAAGTGTAAGTTGCGCGTCCCCTGTTCCTGGAGGCATATCAATAACTAGTACATCTACATCTTCCCAAAGAATATCACGTAAAAACTGTTCTATAGCTTTCATAATCATAGATCCACGCCAAATAAGTGACTGACCCTCTTCCATAAGACTACCCATACTCATAACCTGAACACCATATGCATTAATAGGTTCAACTTTATTTCCAACAACATTTGGTTTTATTGTCTCTATTCCCATCATACGAGGAATATTTGGTCCATAAATATCAGCGTCAAGTAGACCTACTTTTTTACCCTGCATAGCAAGCGCTACAGCTAAATTAACTGAAGTTGTAGATTTACCAACCCCACCCTTACCTGAACTTACCATTACAAAGTTTTTAACGTGTGGTGCTAGGTTTTTACCACGAGATGATGTCTCACGTGGTATTTGTGGAGCATTAACAACAATATTTGCATCATCAATACCAGCGCGCATAAGTTCTGCGATTGCTTCATCTTGAATTTGCTTTGCAACTTCAGGTGCACTTGATGTTATATCAATAGTTGCAGTAACTGATTCGCCATCTATTTTTATATCTTTTACAAAATTAAATGTAACTATATCTTTTGTAAATCCAGGATATGCAACTTTACTAAGTGCCCCTTTTACTATATCTTCTGTTATCATAATTTATTCCTTTATAATTTTATTTAACTTGCACTCTTAGCAAGTGCAGCTATTGCTTCTGGGTTGTCCATAATATCTTGTGAAATTTTATAACTACAAAATTTTGGTCCACACATTGAACAAAATTCTGCCTCTTTAAATACATCTTGAGGTAACGTCTCATCATGATACTCACGAGCACGTTCAGGGTCAAGAGAAAGTTCAAACTGTTTAGGCCAGTCAAATGCATAACGCGCATCACTCATTTCATCATCAATATCACGAGCGCCAGAACGACCACGTGCAATATCAGCAGCATGAGCAGCAATTTTATAAGCAATAATTCCATTTCTAACATCTTCAGCATTTGGAAGTCCAAGGTGCTCTTTTGGTGTTACATAACATAGCATTGATGCACCATGCCATCCGCCAACTGCTGCACCAATTGCACTAGAGATATGATCATATCCAGCTGCGATGTCAGTAACTAATGGTCCTAAAATATAAAAAGGTGCCTCGTGACAATATTCACGTTGAATTTTCATATTACGCTCAATTTGATTTAATGGAACATGACCAGGACCCTCAATCATTACTTGAACATCTTTTTCCCATGCACGAAGAGTAAGTTCACCTAAAATTTTAAGCTCACCTAATTGTGCATCATCGCTAGCATCTGCTAGACATCCAGGACGAAGGCTATCGCCAAGAGAGAGTGAAACATCATATTTTCTACAAATATCTAAAATCTCATCATATGCACTATAAAATGGATTCTCTTTATGGTAATGCATCATCCATGCTGCCATTAGTGAACCGCCACGACTTACAATTCCCATCTTACGTTTTGCGATTGATGGCATAGCTTCAAGTAAAAAACCTGCATGAATAGTAAAGTAACTAACGCCCTGCTGTGCTTGACGTTCTAATACTTCTAACATTTTCTCAATTGTCAAATCTTCAATCTTATTGTTTACATCATGTAAAATCTGATAAATTGGCACTGTTCCAATTGGAATCTTGCTATTATAAATTACAGCTTTTCTAATTTCATCTAAATCACCGCCAGTTGAGAGATCCATTGCGGTATCAGCTTTATACTTTTGACTAACTTCAATCTTTTCAACTTCACCATCGATTTCAGAAGCTAGAGCAGATGAACCAATGTTTGCATTTATTTTACATGTTGCTGCAATTCCAATCGCCATAGGCTCTAATGTCTCATGATTAACGTTTGCTGGAATTATCATACGACCACGTGCAACTTCTGAACGAACAAGTTCAGGTTCTAACTTTTCAAGTTCTGCTACATAATTCATCTCTTCTGTAATAATGCCCTTCCTTGCATAATACATTTGAGTACGAACAGAATCACTTTCTCTTTTTACAAGCCAATCTTTTCTCATGTTTAAACCTTTGGTTCTTATAAATATAGGCGAAATATATCGATAAAAAAATTAAACTAAGCTTGGAGAGTGTATAATTTCGTAACACTTTTGTAAATTTAGGAGTATTTTTGTCTGATTTAACGCTAATACTACTCTCAGCGGGTAGTTCAAGCCGTTTTGATATGCCTGTAAAGAAGCAATGGTTACGAATTGATACCGAGCCACTTTGGCAATTTGTAACTTCAAGATTTACAAAAAGTTACAATTTTAATCAAATAATTATTACTGCAAGCGCTGATGAAATTGACTACATGAAACTTTTTACAGACTATACTTTAGTTATAGGTGGTAAGACAAGACAAGATTCACTACAAAATGCACTTAAATCTGTTAAAACTCCTTACGTTTTAGTGAGTGATATTGCAAGATGTTGTATCAATGATGATTTAATAGAAAGACTTATTAGTTCAAAGAGAAGTGCAGATTGCATTGTTCCATTCATAAATGTGAGTGACACAGTAGTCCAAAATGATGTTACCATTGAGCGAGAAAGTCTAAAACGTATTCAAACACCTCAACTCTCTAATACAAAAATTTTAAAAAGTGCTTTAAACTCAGATGTACATTACACAGATGAAAGTAGCGCAATTGTTGCAAATGGTGGAACAAGAGAGTTTATTGAAGGTGATAATGAAGCGCATAAACTTACATATATGTCAGATTTAGAGCATATTTCATGTCTAACTGCACCACAAAATGTAAATCTATGTGGAACTGGATTTGATGTTCATAGTTTTGAACCAGATAAAAAGATGGTACTTGGTGGAATAGATATAGATGTTGATTATGGTTTTAAAGCACATTCTGATGGAGATGTTGCTATTCACTCACTAATTGACGCCCTTTTAGGCGCAAGCGCGATGGGAGATATTGGCACACTGTTCCCAGATTCTGATGAGCAGTATAAAAACATAGATTCAACAATACTCCTTAATAAAATAGTAAAATTAATAAATGAAAGAGGTTTTGAGATTATAAATGCAGACATTACAATCTTAGCACAAGCTCCAAGGCTAGAGCAATACAAAGATAAAATCCGTAATAATTTAGCTTTATTACTAGGAATTGCTAAACATAGAATGAATGTAAAAGCAACAACAACAGAAAAACTTGGGTTCGTTGGACGCAAAGAAGGTGTTGGTGTGCAGAGCATAGTAACATTAAAATATTTTGATTGGATGAGATAAATGAGAGTATTGATAATAGAGAATGAGATATATTTAGCGCAAAGTATTGCAGCAAAACTTACTGAACTTGGAAATACTTGTGATGTAGTTACAACAACAAATGACGCACTAAAAAACAAAAACTATGATGTCGTTTTACTTTCAACTAGTATAACAGGACAAGATTTTTATCCTATTATTGAAGCATACAAACAGGTTGTTTTAATTTTAATGGTCTCTTATGTGAGTAGTGACACTGTATCTTTACCACTTGAAGCTGGTGCTAAAGATTACATCTTAAAACCATTCATGATTGAAGAATTAACAAGAAAAATTTTTCATCATCAAGAGTATGAGCAGATGAAACGTCTAAAACGTTCATACGATAGTTACGTTACTCACTCTTTAAAATCTGTCTTACATGAAGCAGATACACATCTAGATTTACCACTTTTAATAGCTACAAATTACCAACGTCATGCAGATGCTTATGCTTATGAAAGAGCAAGAAAAATGGGTAAGACTCTTCTTTTCTTTACATTTGCAGATGAGGACACACCAGATGTTATTCGAGCAGTTAATGAAAACAATCTAATCTATGCGGTTGATTTTCACCTACTTAAACCAGCTGAACGTCAGACTTTTATTGATGAAATTGCGTATGATAAAAGTATTATTATCTGTACTAGTGGTCTGTTAGATACAGACTATGGAATAAAATCTTTAGAATTAACTAGTCAAAATAGTGTATTTAATCAAGGAGATATTTTACAAATTGAAGATTATGTAAAGTATATTGTGCTAAATTATCAACATAAATATCCTGATACTGAACTTTCTAAAAAATTAGGAATATCACGTAAAAGCCTCTGGGAGAAACGTAAAAAATATGGCATCGCACGTAAAAAATAAAACACTCTTTATAGACGCAGAAGCTGCGTCTGCACTAGAACTTGCTAACAATGGTATCTTAAATCCTATAGACAAACTTTTAAATAATAAAGAATCAGAGTCTGTTTATAAAAATCAAATTTATAACTCAAAAACATTTCCATTTCCTTTCTTGCTTGCCCCTAGTGGAAACCAGAATCAAAAAGTTTTAAGCGATACGAAATCTGGTGACAAACTAAATATTGTTTCAGTTAATGGGAAAATTGGTGAAATTAATGTTGAGGAAGTTTTTGAAATTGATCCGCAAGAGAGACTTCGTCATATCTATGGAACAGATGATTTAACGTTTGACTGTGTTGAGGCAACATTTAAAAGACTTGGAAAATTAGCAGTTTCTGGTAAATTTGATATTTTTGCAAATAGTGTTAAGGAAAATATTAAACGCATTAAAGAGGCTAAACAGAAGATAAATGCTAAACATACAACTGCGATTATGATGGCAGCTAATCCTCTTCATAGAGCCCACGAAAGATTAATAAGAACATCTTTAGACAAAACTGATTTAGTAGTTATATTTTTGCTAAAACCATACAATGACAACCCTCTTCCCTATGAGATACGTCATAAATCTATTATGCGTTTTGTAAATAACTACCTACCAAAAAATAGAGTCATTGTCGTGCCACTTGAAAATAGTTATATCTTTGGTGGACATAATGAAGTTATATTAGATGCGATAGTTGCACAAAACTATGGCTGTAATCGTTTAGTTCTTGGAAAAAATCATTCAGGTGTTGGGATGTATTACGATCATGATTCAAATCGTTCAATTGTTGATACACTAACAGGTTTTGATATTGAAGTAGAGATGATAAGCGAATATGTATATTGCAATATATGTAGTACACTAGTTAGTAACTACGCCTGTCCTCATGGGCAACATCACCATATAACTTACCGCTCACACACAATTTTAGAGCTAATTAAAATGGGTCTTATGCCACCAGCTGTACTTGTACGAAAAGAGATTTCAGCTCTTATCCTTGCAGAATACTTTAAAGGGCGCATGAAAAATATAGAAGCCCTATATAATGACATTCTACCAATTGATGGGCTTTTAGAAAAACATAATGAAGAAGATTTCTACATACAATTAATGAAACTATACCAAACTACATCACTAACATAAAGGTACAAAATGAACTTAAGAGTTATGTTTCTAACACTTTTTTATAGCGGTTACGCACCAAAAGCACCAGGAACTGCCGGCTCTATTATTGCACTAATTATAGGCGTAATAATTTTACTATTTTTACCGCCATCAAATCTTTTTATGGCAACAATTCTAATATCTATGATAGCAGTAAAACAGATTGATATTTATGAAGAGCAGACTAAATCACATGATGATAAAAAAATTGTAATAGATGAGTTAGCTGGTATGTGGTTAGCTCTTAGTTTAGCTCCTGGAAAAGCACTTGAACTTACAAATTTACTAAATCCTACACTAGAAGATGGAATATTAATCGGAATAATTTTAAGTTTTATATACTTTAGAGCTTTTGATATTAAAAAACCTTCAATTATTGGTATGATAGATGAAAAAGTAAAAGGAGGACTAGGTGTTATGGGAGATGATATAGTAGCGGGTTTATTTGCCGCTTTATCATCTGCAATAACACTAAAAGCTTTACAAGAGATTTTCCTTGGCTAATGTAGACTTCACACCACTAAAGGTTAGAGTAGGTGAAATTTTTAAAGACTATATGAAAATTAATTTAGTTGATATTCAAACAGCTAACCTTACACCCTCACTTAAGCCATATAGTAGTGCAGTTGAATCAGAAGTTTCTGGTGTTGCTAATGGTAAAATTGTACTACTCTCTGATAATGCTTTAGCAAATTCAATAGCTAAAGCTTTTTCATCAGTTCCAGGTAGCATTACAGATGAAGAAGTATTAGCAGAATTATTAAATATTTTACTAGGAAATATTGAGAACCATATAATAAATGATGCAAATAAAAAACTAAACTTTAGAATTCCTAAAAAAAGTTCTATAGAAGTAATTCAAAAGCAGCTAGTGCATAGCCGTTTTTGTATCACTTTTAAAACAGAGACAAGTAGTGGTTGTTGCATTTACATTCAAATATAGGAGATAAAGATGGCAAAAGTATTAGTAGTTGATGATTCAGGACTTATGAGAACGCAAATAAGCGCCATACTAGAAGAACTAGGGCATGAAGTAATAGCTCAGGCTAATAATGGCCTAGAAGGTTATGAACTTTACAAAGAGTATCACCCTGAAATTGTAACAATGGACATTAATATGCCAATACTTGATGGTCTTGGAGCAGTACAAAAAATAATCGCTGACTTCCCAGATGCTAGAATTTTAATGATTAGTGCTCATGAAGATAGAGAGTTAGTTTACGAAGCAATTGGTTACGGTGCAATAGATTTTTTAACAAAACCTATTGAGTTAGAGAAATTAAAAATTAAATTGCTTAGACTCTAAACTATTTAATTACGTTTTCTAAACTCAACATGTAAATTAATTGGAGATTCGATATAACTTATCTGCTCTTTTGCAAAGTATGCATCACCATCATTTGAGTAGTAGACAATAAGATGATCATCACTACCCATCTCAAAAGCATAATCATAACTGTTATTTCGTCTGTAAAGCAAAGCTTGTGCTAACGTTACTATATAACTTAGCGCCAATACTGTTTGAGTGGATGGTAACAAGTCTTTAAACTTTTTCAAGAATCTAGGTGCGGGAGGCTTATTTTCATGATACCTCATAAGTGCTGCAATTAATACAATATCTTTATGAGTTAGCTGAAATTCTAAAACACCTAAAACTAAGTGCATACCATCACGGTGGCGAGTTCTATAATGCATATGTAGACCTAACATTGAAAGACGTGCTGCATATTCAACATGTTTTTCATATCCAGACTTAACACCTATAGTCTCTGCAACAGTAGCATATATTTTTTTTGAAATTGAACTAAGATGATTACTATACTTCCCATCTGTACAAAAACGATCAAGAAGATTACGAAGATTTGGATTAAAATTAGCTGGAAAACGTAAAGCATTGCTACGCAATAGATCACTCAAAAAGAGCCCCTCTCTAACCCCTACTCCACTAGCTGTAATACGCTTTGCACCAAGGAGTTTAAATATTTCACAAAAAATTAATGTTCCTGGTTTAATGACATCAAAACGATCTTTTTTAATTCCTAGTGTCGCTAGTTTTGCATTGTTTTTTGCATTGATTATCTCATCAAAAAACTCTTTATGATCTTCTAGTTTATAAGAGAATCCATGTAGCTTATCTAGTGAATACTCAGTACGGTTCATAATTGATTTTGAAAGAGTACGAATAGTACCACCAATACCAGCAAGCTCTTTTTGTCTAAATGACTTTGGCAACTCTTCAAACGCTTTTCTAATATACTCTTTGGCGCCTTTTATATCGTTGTTATCAAAAAAGAGCTCTTTTAGTCTTACTGTACCAAGATTTAAAGAGTAGGTATCTAATACACGTCCATTTTCAAAAAGAGCAAATTCAGTAGAACCACCTCCAATATCAATAGTAAGACCCTTATCAAGTGGAACTAATGCAGCACATGCGATCCCACCTAGTTCTGCTTCTTTAAGACCATCTATAATTTTTATTCTTACAGTCGTCTCATCTAATACACGTTTTAAGAATTTTGCTGAATTTGGAGCATCACGCAGTGCAGAAGTAGCAACACATAAAGTTTTACGTGCATTAAGGCTCTTTGCAATATTGGCAAAACCATCTAGTGCATGTATTGCTCTTTCTTGCGGTTCATCCTGAAGATGCCCACCATGCTCATACGCATCTTCACCTATTCGTACACGACTTTTAGCTTCATGCATAAGATGAAAACCGTAACGACTTGTACGTTCATAAACAGAGAGACGTACCGAATTCGAACCTATGTCAATAATTGCGGTACGTTTTGCCATTAGTACCTATTCTTCTATATCGCTATTTAATTTATTGTATTTAAATGTCAACTCAGTAACTGTTTCTACATTGTCTTTATCAAGCTCAATACAATCAACTGGACAGACAGCGATACATTGTGGTTCGTCATAATCCTTGATACACTCTGTGCATCTATCAGGATCTATAATGTATAGAGGATCACCCTCTTCTATCGCTTCTGTTGGACACTCTTCCCTGCAAGCATCGCATGCAATACATTCGTCATTAATTATTAGTGCCATTTTTTTACCTTTTATTATATATCTTGTTATATCTTTGGTGGATTTATATCAAACGATAGCTTAGGAAAGTTTTAAAGTGAATGATAAATTAACATAAAATTTATATACCATCAGGAATATCGCAACATAGCTCTGCTCCAAGCTCTAAAGAAGCTACCGTACCTTGTCTATTTTTACGATTTTTAATGTAAATTCTTGCACCCATAGCATCAGCAGCACTTTTTGCCAAAAATAGTCCTAAACCTACCCCTGACTTATCTCCAGTACGTGTAAATGGTGCAAAAATATCAATGTTTTCATCAATTCCAATTCCCTCATCTATTACTTCTATCAATAGCATACCGTCTCTTTCTGACTTTTTTGCACTGAAAATTATTTTTTTATTCTCTTCTGTAAATTTTATAGCATTTTGTAAAAAGTTTTGCATTATCTGATTTAACAGACTAAGTTGTATCGTAGCATTAAAGCTTTTTGCTTCAAAGTTTAACTCTAAAGTTTTATTTTCACTTGATGCCAAAAGGTTAAAATCTTTTCCTTTTCTTTTTAAGTATTCAATAACATCTATCTTAATCGGTTTTTCAAACTGAGCACTCTCTTGACGACCAATATTTAATATATCACTAATAATTTTATTCATTTCATCAATTGAGCTATTAGAAATTTTTAGAGCTTCTAAATACTCTTCAGGTTCTCTTCTTTTTATAGCAGTAACTTGATTTTTTAATTTCATTACAGCAAGTGGAGTCTTAAGCTCATGAGCAGTTCCAATAAAAAGCTCTTTTTGATATTTTACAAAAGTTTGTATCCTATGAATAAGCTTATTTATTCCATCTCCTAAAGGGTGAAATTCAACAGGTAGCGTATCAATTTTTATAGGTGTAATAAAATTCTCATTCATATTTGAAAGACGAGTAGCAAGTGCAGCAATTGGTCTAATTAACATTCTTGAAAGTATGACAGCATAAAGCAGTATTATAAAAAATGCTATCCAATTAATTACTAAAATATGATTTAAAATTTTGCTCAATAAATTTCTTGTATTTGTTATATCTTTTGTGATTTTTAGGTAGTTACCTTCGCTAATCTCATAAGGATAAATTAGTACAATAAAATGCCTATCATCTAGTGCAATATTTCTAAATATAGAGTTAGTAAATTTAATTTTCATTGAAATCATCTCAACACTCACACCAAGTAAAATATCTGTGTCTTGAAGAACTGTACTATCTAAAGCTTCGTTATTTATAATATGTTTAGCTAGTAATACAACCTCTTCTTTTCGCTCTTCTAAAATAGACTGCTTAATGTATGAGTACAAAAGAAATGAAAAAATTACAATAAGTGCAGTTGAGGCAATGAAGAGTTGTAAGAGAAATCTATTTCTTATACTTTTTTTGGAAAATAAAATACTCAAAAAATATTATCCTATTAAAGTAATATATTAAAACGCGAGATAAAGGCATTTAAAAGTTTAATGCCTTTATTAATCTATAAAAACTATCTATTTACACATCTTTTGGAAAACAGAAACGATAACCACGACGACGAACAGTCTCGATTGTAGTAATACCCAATGGTTTATCCATTTTTTGACGAATTTGATTAATTGCAACTTCAATTACATTTGGAGTTACAAGTTCAGGCTCTTCCCAAATAGCGTCAAGAAGTTGTTCTTTAGAAACAATTTGATCACGATGACGAGCTAGGTGAGTTAAAACTTCAAAAGGTTTACCCTTAAGTTCAATATCTTTTTCTTGATAGATTATTTTTTCTTCTTCAGGATTTATTGTTAATTCTTCAATTTCAATAATATTACTTCCACCAAAACGCAGGCGTGCTTCAAGTCTAGCTATTAAAACATCAAAGTCAAATGGTTTTCTAATATAATCATCAGCACCCATTCTAAGTGCTTCAATTTCGCTCTCTTTATCATCACGTGCTGAAAGTACTACCACAATAGTTTTTGGCGATTTGCTTTTTATTGTTTCAATAAGCTCTACACCATCACCATCTGGAAGCATCCAGTCCATAAGGACTAAATCATAATTTCTAATGTCAAGATAATACTCACCATCTTTTACAGTTTCGACAACATCACTTTGATAACCAAACTCTTTTAAGCCTTCTGCAAGCATTTTGTTTAGAGTGACTTCATCTTCAATAATCAGAATTCTCATTAATAGCCTCTTTATAAATATTTGGCGAATTATAGCATAGTTTTAGAAAATTTTAAAGTTATTTTCAAAAAACTTAAAGAAAAGTATAATTTTCGCTTAAGGAAACTTTTGAGTTTTTCATAATATCTGGCTTAGAAATTTTCAAATATAACTTAGTCACTACTGAAAACTTTTTATGTATTTTTTCACTAAGCTTCTCTACCGCATCTTCAAGTAACTCAAATTTTCCATCTTTCATACTTTTGGTTATTAAATCACTAACCTGCGTATAATCTACAAAAACTCCACTACTATATTTATACTCTAAATTAGCACTTATAATAACTCTTTGACTATTTTTACGTTCATGTTCTAAAATGCCAATTATGCACTCAAACTCTAACTCTTCAATATATATTTTCATACAACTCGTTTTTCTTCACCTTTTACTATACGAATGAAATTTGGAATATGTTTATAGAAAATAAAAAAAGCTATTAAAATCATAGGAGCGTGAACAACATCTGGCTGTATTACATAAAAAGAAGCAAGTACAGCTGCTAGTCCTCCTATTGATGAAAGAGAAGATATTCTCACAGTTTTCGCAAGAATGAACCATACAACTACACCAATAAGTGTCTCAATAGGAAGCATATAAAAACTAACACCCATTCCAGTTGCAACACCTTTACCACCTTCAAATTTCAAAAATGGACTAAAACAGTGTCCAACAACTGCTAAAACTGCAATTGCCCAAAGAACTGATTCACTTAAACCTAAAGCTTGTGCAACAAGTAGTACGAAAACACCTTTAAGCGCATCAAGTACTAAAGTCATAATAGATAGTTTTTTAGCAAGTGCTGGGTCTTTATCTTTAAGAACTCTTAATACGTTTGTTGCACCAATGCTCCCACTACCCTCTTCTAAAATATTGACACTAGCATATATCTTTGCAAGTAAAAGACCAAAAGGGATTCCACCAACCATGTAAGCTAAAATATAAAACTGTATATTTGTATTTAATAAAAATTCCATTTACTATTCCCTAAAAAATTATTACGTGATTGTACATCAATATCTATTTAGCATACCTAAATAGAAGAGCCACATAAATGGTTCTAACAAATGAGCAATTAAATATGATTCCTTTTTATACCAATCAACAGGTATAGTAGTAGCACATGCATAATCTACTTTTACATTAGAAAAGCCACTCCTGTTTAACATATATTCAAATACAAGCTTTGTTCTTCTTGAACTAATAGTGCCACCAACTAAAAGGATATGAGAGAAATTATTCTCTTTTAGAATCTTTATAACTTCTAAAGCTTCATCGAATCTATTAACTGCTAAAAAACTGTTTAAAACCTTTGCATCAATATTATGCTTATTTAAAATAATCTTTTTCTTCTGTGCTTCACTTAAAAACATATCTGAATATTTTTCAGATATTGATTTTTCATCAATTATAAAATAACTTTTAGAAGAGAGTTCTTTCGCTTTTAAAGCAATGGAATTAGCATCTCCACGTAATAAAATTACAGCATCTGAACTCTTTTGATACTTTGTCTCAATAAACAAAGATGAATAAAATACTAATAGCTGTTTATTAAATATAATAATAGTCATAAATAAAAATATTATAAAAATTAAGAAAAGTTTTGTTTTTGACATAGATGATTATACAAACATTAAGCACTAAAAGCTATAATCGCGTATTAATTTACCATTACAAGGATTTGCATATGGAGCAAGCACGCTCACGAAGTAACCTTTATGCGCTACTTTCACGCATACTACTACAAGAATTAGATGTTGAATTTATAGATAGACTAAAAAATGACGCAGCAATGTTAGAATTTTTTCCAAGTTTAAAGGAGTGGGATTTACTTAATGAACTAGATTCTGCAACTCTTTTAAATGAACATATAAATGTTGACTTTGTAAATATCTCTTTATTACATTTAACACCGTATGAAGGTTTTTACATTCGTGATGACCAGATGATTGAAACAGGTGGAGCAAACCCTGTAACAGATTACTACTCAGCTTATAACTTTGTTGTTGACTTTGAAAAAGCACGTGTTGTCGCACCAGATCACATTGCAATTGAGTTAGAATTTATGCATACTCTTGTTGAAGCACAAATAAAAGCTACAGAAGCAGGCGATTATAATATAGATGACATAATATCTTTACAAAAAGAGTTTTTGAACAAGCACCTACTACAATGGGTACCTATGTATTTAATAAGTGTAAAATATGAGGCTAGGACTCCACTATATCATGATGCTGCAGACATGGCGATAGAATTTTTGTTAAGTGATAACGAATATTTAAGCCAAGTGGCTAAAGCGGTTTAATAAACTTTGATAGCTTTAAAGAACCATGCATGTGTTAGAGCAGTTACAAAAAACTCTACTTGTACAAAATGTAAAGACATCTGTCCAAGTGAAGCAATCACCATAGATGCAATATTACCAACTTTAATGTTATCAAAATGTGTTGGTTGTAGCGGTTGTAATGCAATCTGTCCAAGTGAAGCATTGGTTGTTGATAATTTTTCATCTACTGAGTTTTTCTTTGACTTTGTATCTAAAGAAGAAAATATTATAAGCTGTAAAAGTAATGTTCCTTGTATTAGTGCGATAAGTGCAGAGAACCTACTCTCATTAACACTAATGAAAGGTGATATTATTTTTGATATGTCACACTGTTCAAATTGCCAATTGACACACACTCTTGAGCCTCAAATTCAAAAAAACTGTGATGAAGTAAACTATATACTTGAAGCCATGCAAAAAGATAGTAGAGTTAAACTTGACTTTACTATAAAAGAAGAAGATTCTAAAGAAGAAAATAAGCCAGATAGAAGAGAATTTTTAAATAACTTCTCTTTAAGTGGTGCAGGAAAACAGAAACAAAACTTTGACCGTGCAGTTGAAATTGAAACAGTTGAAGCAAAAGAGCACTCATTAAGTAATGTTGACACTGCTGAGATGCGTTCAAAAAGTTTGCAAGATAGTAGAAAAATTTTATTTACAGCACTTAAACGCGTAACAGCCCCAGAGATTTTTCATGTAATAGAAGCTAAAGAGATAAGTTTTATGTCTGAAAAAAACATAGAATTAGATACATGTACAAACTGTCAAATGTGCTACAGAATTTGTCCAACAAAAGCACTCACTAGTGACTATAAAAATTCACGCATTGATTTTGACGCTGGACTATGCATTAAATGTACAGCATGTCATGATGTTTGTGAACCAAATTCAATAACATTGAAAGATACATTTAAAATAGAAAACTTTTTTAACGCAAAAGTTGAGAACTTAGCAAAATTCACAGTTAGAAAATGTAATGAATGTGAAAACTACTTTACATATCGCGGTGGTGAAGTTACTTGTGAACGTTGCCGTGTTGAAGAAGATGAAGCAAAAGAACTTTGGGGGTTAAAATGATTGCAAAAGTAATTGAAAAAGATACAAAACTTTTTGGCTTGCTAGCGGATTTAGCTTCTACGCTAAAAAAAGCTCAAATAGTATCTGACTGCTTTTTAGAGCTTGGTGTAGATGCTGCATATATTCCAATGAATATACGAGAAGATGACATTTATTTTACAATTGCTGGACTAAAAAACTCTAAAATAAGTGCAATAAACTTAGGTTCAGAGTATGTAAAAAGTGCTTATGCACAAATGGATACTCTAAGTGATGAAGCAAAGTTGTGTGGTTTTGTTGATACTATAAGCATTAAAGATGAAAAGTTACATGGTTACGTTACAGTAGGAAAAGCTTACGCTAACATACTAAAAGAGAAAGATTCTAAAAAAATAATAATTTTAGGAAGTGGTTCATTAGCTAAATCTATTTTAATGAATATCAAAGATACAAATGTAAAAGAAGTTATACTACTACACGACAGAATTGAAAGTTCTATGCAAATGCTTGAACAGATGCATGAGTATATAAGAGACATTGGAGTTGACATAGACCGATATGAAAAAGATATAGCCTATAGCGCGGATGCGGATATGCTTATTAATGCGACTAGTTTAGGAAAAAGCGAACATGATTCATTTATTACTTTTTCAAAGTATCCAATCTATTTATCAGACAATGTAAGCTTACCAAAAAAAGCTCGCTCATTTTTTGAAGTAGCTTCTGAAAATAGCTGTGAATATATTGGTGGAAATAATTTAGCGCAAGAGATGATAAAAATTGATTGCCAAGTATGGTTTAAAAACAATGACAAGGATATTTAAATGAGTTTAGATAAAGCAGGTATAGAAGAGTTAAAAAATGAATTTGACAAGTTCGTTATGGATAGATGCGCAACAAATGATCGCGGTGAAGATGAGCTTGATGCTGAAAATGCTGAAAATGAAGATATTCCTAATTTTGTAGAAGAACTTCTAAAAAAACTATTAGCACCAGCGATTAGTGGAGTAAGCTTAACAAGGATTGATATCAAACGTATTGGTACAGAGATGGACTATAGCTTACCAATTAAAGAGCGAAATAAAATGTTTAAAGCTATGATGCGCCATATGGTAAGTAAAGCTGAACTACAAGATCTTTTTAACGTTATTAATAAACATATTGATGGACGTTTGCTCATTTATAAAGAGCTAGCAGAAACATTCCCAGCATCAAAGTATATCTTTGATAATTATGAAGTTAAAATTAATAATACTAAAAATATGTTAGATAGAATTGTAAAAGATTTTGAAGAGTTTGATCCAAACGCTGAACCTGTGATTATGTAAATATTAAATTTCCATATATTCTATCAGTGTTTTTTCATACCTAGATGAGTCTATATTTTCATCTACCTCTGTATCTTCTAAATTATTATACGCACTAATCATATTTACAACTTCTGCTAACTGCTGAAGTTGCATATCTTTTCCAAAAATATTTGCATATTTTTCAAATGTCTCTGGCCACTTTACAGTATTTGATTCTGCTTTAAACTCCATCTCACTAATGTACGCTTTTTGCATTACATTTTTAACCTTATCTTTCCAATACTCAATTTTCATATATATATCTAAAATATCTAGAACTTGATCTGGATTTCCAAGTTCTGCTTGTTTCTCCGCATTTACATATGTAGCTTTAAAAGCATCTTTTAACTCAACAAACTCTGCGCCAACTTTTAAGTATTGAGACTTTTCTGCCATTGCATAAGCTTGTACATACTCCTTGTTATTTACTTTTTTAGCAAAATCTGCATATGTTTTTATTTTCATAATTCCCTGTTTTGCCAACTCTTTATATGGAGGGAAAATTATCAATGCTTCAAGTAACTGAATAGCCCTATCAAACTCTTTATTATGCTCAAACTCTACGACTTTTTCATGCATACTATCAGCATAGTGAATTACTTTCTGATACAGACTAACATCCCTTAAGAAAGGAAATTGTTCAATCAATGAAAAATAGGCGCGAAATTTTTTCTCTTTTATTAAGAGCTCAGCTTTTTCAAAAACAGCACCATTTGCAATTAAATGTTGAGATAATTTTTTCTTATTAGGAACTTTCATAAATGGTTGCATGATTTTTTCAGCTTTTAGAGATTCTTCATATAATCCAGATGATAAAAGCTTTTTAGCATTTTTAAAAACAATTTGCCAATGCTCTTCAAGTTTTTGATACGCATGTAGTTTTTCAATTTCTGGATTCATCTCTGCAGCTGCATACGCTTCTGCATAATTTTTTACGTTAACATAATCGATAAAGTTTTTAATATCTTTGTGTTTTTCAAAATGGCTTAAATACTCATCTGAATACAATTTATTAGAGGTAATAAATGGTTTTACTTTTTCATCTGCTTCTTCTAGTTTGTCATCTTCAATCAACTGCATAGCTTCTGCTAATATAGATGGCCATGCCTCTTCAAAAGCGATAGAAGCAATATTTAGACATAGAAGTTCATTAGTATCAAACAGTTTTTGGGCCTCTTTAAAATCTTTTTTATCTAATGAAGATTTAAACTCATCTAATAGAGTATTTCTATTAATTCTGAACAGTGTACCATCTACAAATCCAATATACAAAGAATCTTCAGATAATTTCATTTCAGAAATGCCTTGATTCTCTAATACAATAGTTTTTAAAATTTGTGCAGTTTTTAAATAAACCAAATAAAGTTTATTTTTTTTACTTCCTACTAGTGCAAAACGATCTTGCTCACCAATAATTATTGTAGTAGGCCACTCATCAAAAGCATTTTTTACTCTGACTAATCTATCATCACTTCTATTTTCCTCTTCTTCATCATTCTCTTTAGATTCTTCCACCTCTTTTTCATTCTCAACTACATCTTTTTTAACTTCTTCTTTGCTTGTTTTGCTAGTAACCTCTTCATCTTTTTCTTCTTCAACTACATCCTCATCTTCTTCAATTGCTTCTGAAATACTCATATCAAAGATATATAACCCTCTATTTCTTGTAACTGCGCAAACTTTATTTGAATTATCAAAAAACAGTGCATCTTCAGCAACACTATCACACTTAAATTCAAATAGTTTAGTATTACGCTCAATATCATATATTGTAACCATACCATCAAAGCTAGATATTAATATTTTACTCTCATCACTGCTAAAAGCGATATTAGATATATAATCTGGACGAGGTTCATATGAGTTTAACCAAGCATTACCATCTGTTTTAAAAAGATGAGAACGTCCATCAGCACCACCTGTCACATACATTCTAGAAGATGGACTAAACTTTACACTATTGGCATCACCATTATGCCATTTAGTTATTTCTGAACGTTCTAAGACTTTACTTAAAGTAAGGTGAACAACTTTTTCACTCTCATTAACACCATAAAGTAACTCTTTAGCACTTCCAGCACTCATAGCTTTAGAAAATTGATGTAACGGTTTAGCTTTTTTCTCTAATAAAAATGTTTTTAAAGGAGTCAGTTTAGTAGAAGAGAGTACATTCAAGTGATAGGCACTATCTAATACAAATATATTTTTAGTACCAAGACCGATACTTAATATACTACCTCTACATTTTATATCGTTTTCGATTTCAAGCATACCAAACCTTTTAAGTACTATCGGACAAAACTTAGATAACTAAAGCAAATATTATGCCAAAATAAAATATATTTTACTGTTTATAGTGTAGAATAGATTCTTTATACATTCCAGATGGAATATACTCTGGAACCTCTGAGTCCTCAATATTTTTCAAAAGAGTGTTAACATCTAAATAGTTTGCTACTTGATTAAGTAGAGTGTCCTTACCAAAAAGTTTTATATAAGCTGTAAATGTAGTAGGCCAATCCATAATAGTATTTTCTTTACTATTTTTCATTTCATTGATATAAGATACTTGCATAACATTTCTTACTTTATTGTTCCAATAATTAACCTCTGTATAGAAGTCTAAATCATCTAAAACATTTTTAGGCTTACCATCATCAGCATTGCCACTAGCCTTATCGTAAGTCTTCATAAAAGCCTCTTTCAGTGTATTAAACTCCTCAGTTAATTGTAAAAATGTATGATTTTCAGCACTAACATAAGCACCTAAATAATTTTCATCATTAACATGAGCAATAAACTCACGATATATTTTCATCTTCTCTAAACTATTTTCAGCCTGCTTTGTAAATGGTGCAAATACTTTTAAAACATTTAGGAGTTTAATTGCTTGTTCAAATTCATGATTTTGCTCATGTATTGCACTTTTTTCATGTATAGATTCTGCAAATATTAAAGTCTTTTGATAGAGTTCTGCCTCTTTTAAAAAAGGGTATTTAAGAACAAGGTTAAAATAATTCCTAAACTTTTTTTCTTTTACAAGATCTTGCGCTGTTTCAAATACACTAGCATTAAGTAAAAGATTCTGAATTAGATTTTTTTTACTTGAAACTTTTGCAAAAGGTGAAAGCAGTGCTTCTGCTTTTTTCATATCATCATAAAGACCACTACTCATAATTTTCTGAGCTTTTCTAAAATAGAGTTTCCATTGCTGTTCAAGACGTTGATAAACTTCTAAATGTTCAATCTCTGGATGAAGCATTATAATCGCATATGCCTCATCAAATTTTTTAATTTTTATATATTGTAGAAAAGTGTCTATCTCTCTATTTTTTGACGATATTGAATCAAACTCATCTCTAAAACGTTTAAATGTCTTAGTAAATGGTTCAACTAATAACTGTGCATCATCTAACTTTTTTTCTTCAATAAGTTTAGTAGCTTTAGTTAACACCTCTGGCCACATTTTTTCAAAATTTCTTGCAATATTACTAAAGTAGAGTAAAATATTTTGTTCTAAAATTTTTTTTGCTTCTTTATAATCTTTAATTTCAAATGCACTCTCAAAACTATCAATAAGGTCATTACGACTTATCCTAACTACATTTCCATCAATAAAACCTAATATTAAAGTCTCAGGAGTAAGTTTAATTAGTGTACATCCTTGATAATCTAATTTAACCTCTTTTAATATCTCCTTATCTTCTAAACTAAAGAGATATAGCATATTGGTCTTAGTACCAATTAAAGCAAAACGACCATTCTCATCTAATTCAATAACTGTTGGCCAAGAATCAAAAAGATCTTCAAAATGTTCAGTAGACTTTTCATCAATATCAAATAAAGATAACGAGCGATCTCTTGATATTGCACATACTTTATTACCATTATCATAAAACTGCGCGGCCTCTATAACTTCAGAAGATTCAAACTTTGCCAATTTAAGTGTTCTTTCTACATCATAAACTTCAAGACTTTTATCAAATGCAGCAAATAATAGGTACTTATCATCAGGAGAAAAAGTTGAATAGGATATATAATCTGGTCTTGGTTCAAATGAACAGAGCCAACCATTACTTTTCGTATCAAATAGGTGGACACGACCATCTGTTCCACCTGTCATATAATGTTTTGCACTATTATCAAAACAGATGTTTTCTACTTCTCCCTCATGCCACTCTTTCATCTCATGTTTTTTTACACCATCACCAAGTGTTAAGTGCATAACTTTATGAGTACCGCCCTTAGCATAAAGTAACTCTTTAGAGCTACCAACACTCATACTTCTATTATACTGATGAAGAGGTTTCAGTTTTGATTCTAATTTATATGTCTTTAGTGGAACTAAAGATTTTCCACTTAAAATACTTAAATGATATGTACTATCTAAAACAAATAAATTCTTTTTTCCACTACTCACACTAAGTACACTACCGTGACACTTTGTGTTATGAGTAATAAATATCATTTATGCTCTCTATGTAGGACAACAAGAAATCTATTCTCCTCATTACTAAGACGATTAATATATATCTCAAATGGTACTAACTCACCACCAATTGGCAACTCAACAATATTATCATCTATTAAGCCACTATCTAGTCTCTCTTCTTTCCAATCTAAAAGAGCACCATCTTGAATAGATTGATTCGCATATTGAAAGAAAATACCAATGTCTAAAACTTTTTCTTGAATTTTTTCTATTGCATCATTATCTTCAAACATATCAAAAAGATCTAAAAATGCCTCATTATAAGATTCAATTGCATCTTCTGTATCTAAAATTAAAGAGGGTAAAGCTATTGCATTCACTACATCTTGAGAGCATAACGCTTTTGCAACTTTTATATTTTCTTTCATTTTAGATTCTTGTAACTCTTTTAATTTTCTATTTTGCTGTACCTGCTCAGTTATATCTTTTCCTATCCCCATGAATTCAACTATATTTCCAGATTTATCCATGATTGGTGCAACTGTAAAATCAACTATATATTCACTACCATCTTTTGATCTATTAGATATCTCACCGCTCCACATCTTTTTATTTTGAATCTTCTCAAACATACCCTTAAAGAGATCACTACTAACAGAAGGGTGTCGAACTATCATATGATGTGCTCCAATTAATTCCTCTTTTGTATAACCAGAAATTTCACAAAAGTTTTCATTGACATAGGTAATATGCTCGCGTAAATCTGCTTTTGAAACTATAGAACTTGCATCAACTATCTTTTTATATTCATCTGCGAATTGTTTTTGTTCTTCTAAATCAGTAATATCTATAAAGAGCGCGGCTATACTCTTTTTACTAACCCTATGCCCAATAAGCTTAAAAGCACGCCCCCTCATTTGAACCTTAACAGATCCTCCCTTTTCTAAAAATTTATATATTAATTTTATATCTTTTAACTCTGTAGTTAAATACTCTTCATTATCTGTATTTTCAAATGTATCACATACGCAAGAGTATTCTTTTTTAAATGATTTTATAGATTTTTTTTCAAAATATTTTAAAAAAGCTTTATTTACATCGACTAGTTCCAAAGATTTTACATCTAAAATTGCAACCATTGTATGCAATCCATTTAAGACATCTAGTGCAAAATTCTTCTTCTTTAAAACTCTCTTTGTAGTTTTCCCCATGCTTTGCTAACCTTGTAAAATAATTTAATCTTATTATAAATCGACTTTATATACAATCTGCTTAATAAATTGTTGTTTTTATTATTCTTATAATTTAACTCGTTAAAAATAAAACTATTTGCTTATTATGTACATCTACTCAAACATCATAAAGTCATCAGTTGAGCCATCTTTTAATTCAATTTCATCATTTGTTTTGTTTTCAATATTTTCATCAAAATCAAGTTTTACATTAAAATCTGAAATAAGCTCTTCTAACTCTAATGAATTTTCATGCATTTTAGATGTAATATCCTCAATTTTATGAGCAGCCTCTTCATTTTGAATTGAGATAATAGTTACATGTTCCATCTCTTTGAAAACATCATTATTATATTTTGCAACATTTTCAACTTCACCCGCAACTTCTTGAACACTACTAAGTGTCTCTTTTATTGAATTAGAGAGTCCATTTATTACATCATATGTTATTGATGTATTATCTGTAATCTCATCTGAATCTTTTGCGTTATCATTTATTCCGGAGCTCACATCATCTATTGAATCAGTAATAGAAGACAATGTAATATTAACTTCATTAAGTGACTTTTGAGTCTTTTCTGCTAACTTTCTTACTTCATCAGCTACAACAGCAAAACCCCTTCCATGTTCACCAGCACGAGCAGCCTCAATAGCAGCATTAAGCGCAAGTAAATTAGTTTGATCTGCAATATCCTTAATGGAATCAAGTACACCCCTAGACGATTGAGCACTCTCATGTAAAGAGTTCAATCTTTGCACTAGATCTTTTGATTTAGAAGCACTATGTGACACTACCTTTGTAGTATTTTCAATAGATAGCTCAAGTTCACTTAATGCTTTAAAATTTTTATTCATTAAACTTGATACTGCATCAGATTTCTCTTTTATTATTGTAGAAGCTAATGAAACATTCTTAATATTATTTTGCGCATGTAGAATCATACTATTCTGTTCAGTGACACTTCTAGAGACATATTTAGCTGTAGAAGATAGTTCACCTGTATACTCTTTAGTAGCTTTAAAAGATAGATATAGCTTAACAACAAGATCTTTTACTTTTAGAATAAACAGATTAATAGAGATAAGCATTTGAGAAGTTTCATCTTTTCCATTACCCACTAGTTTTGTCTGTAAATCTAAGTTGTCCATTTGAACTTTTACATTCTTCAATGAATCAAGAATATTTTTTGTAACCAAAAATATTGTGATAAAAATTACAAATAAAGATATACTTAAAATTATAAACATCATATTTGTAGAACTATTGTTTGCACTTTCAATTGCAATTTCTGCATCAACTAAAATTTTCTTGATAGTATTAGAAGTTTTATGAATAATATTTCGCATAACTAGATTTTGCCCTTGATTCTCATTCAAACCAATTTTTCTATAGATATCAACAAGGTTATGAAATGATTTTTTATAAGCATTTAAATAGTTTAATAACACATCATTTTGAATTTGAATTTCCAAATTATTAGATGCAATTTCCGCTTGTGTATCAAATCTATTTACATACTTTTCATCATTTCTTAATAAAAAGTCTTTTTCATAACGTCTAAGCATTAAAACATCGTTTAAAATTAAGATATTATTAATTTTATCTACCTCATACTCCAAAGTATGAATAGATTCTCTCATATAACCTTTTAAACCGCTATCCTCGTCTAATCCCACAATAATATGAAGTTTAGTAATTTTTAGAAATTCATCAGTATAAATTTTAATATCTTTTTTAAGAAGTTTCATCTCATCAAAATTCATATTAACATCACTAAAAGTCTCTTCAGCTTTATCTATACAATCAATAGCTTTTTTACTGTTGCTAATAAATTTATCTATATACTTTTTATTTTTTCTTTGTAAAAAATCTTTTTCATTTTTTCTAAGTTCTAATATTTCACTTTTTATAGTATAAATTTCAGTTTTTAAAGATTCAAGCTTAACAAATTTATCGCTGTAAAATCCAGAAATACCAATTAAAAAAATAATAGATATAAATATTAACAATAAAATTAAAAATAGTTTGAACTTTATACTCATAAATAACTCCTATAATAATAATTATAAGATAATGAAGTTACAATTTGAATACTGAATTATGTTAAGAAAAAGTTGAAAATAAAAAGGAAAGAAACCCCTTGCGGCGACCTAGTTTTCCGACCGCGTAGCGGTAAGTATCATCAGCGATGAGCAGCTTAGCTTCCAGGTTCGAAATGGGGGCTGGGCGTGGCCTGCTCTCTATAACCACAAGGAGA
>Ga0316202_10000679_pt1 | contig 33473 bp, 23 predicted proteins | sample 3monrhotite_MG_FD_204934 | JGI IMG/M metagenome (GOLD analysis project Ga0316202, IMG submission 204934) | Microbial mat bacterial communities from mineral coupon in-situ incubated in ocean water Damariscotta River, Maine, United States -... | ecosystem: Environmental > Aquatic > Marine >...
CGAGGGGGGCGGAGCCCCCAATAGAGGAGCAGCAATCAATCGTGCAGAAACCAGGGGGGACCCTCGAGAGTCGAGGGGGGCGGAGCCCCATGGGGGTTTGGGGGCGAAGCCCCCAATAGAAGCGAGCGGGCGGAGCCCCATGGGGGTGTGGGGGCGAAGCCCCCAATAAAGGAGCCCGTACATGACACCGCCCCGATCCAACCGAGGATCGAGGCGCTGCCAAGAGAGCTTGTGTTCTTGCTAGGTCTAGCGGCGCCAGACCGTGGCGACGTCGACGGGTCCGAGGCCGGTCAGCCCCGTGATCGCGTCGACACCCTTGGTCGGGACGTCGGTGATCGCCAGCTCGCCCATGAGGGCGTTGCCGGAGCAGACGTAGTCGTCGTCGTGAGCCACGGCGACCGAGAAGATTCCGATCGCGGGCAGGTTGAGGCCGGCGAGGGCCTGCTGGTTGACGCCAGCGTAGGCCAGGAAGCCGGTCAGGAGACCGTTGATCAGGTTGCCGGGGCTGAGCAGGCCGCCCGAGCCGCCACCGCTGATCAGGTTGCCGAAGCTGCCCGGGTTGGTCATGCCGCCGGTGAAGCCCTGGAGGAAGCCGTTGAGGGCGCCGCCAATGCCGCCGCCTTGGCCGGTCGGGAGGGTGATACCCATTTGGCTGAAGATCTGGCTGATCGCCATACCGGCGGGGAGGGTGTCGACGACCTGGTCGGTGGTCGTGTCGATCACGCTGATGTCACCGCTGACGGTGTTGGCGACGTAGATCACGTCCTCGTTGGGGCCAGCCGCGACGTCGGTCGGGATCATGCCAGCCTGGAGCTGACCCGTGACCATGCCCGTGGCCAGGTCGATCACGTAGACCTCTTGGCTGAGGGCGCAGGCGACGTAGGCCTTGTTGCGCGCGACGGCGATTCCCATGGGAGCGCGGCCGACGTCAATGTAGTCGACGACTCGGTCGGTCATGACGTCGATCCGCATGACCTTGCCGGTGATCAGGCAGGTGGCCAGCGCGTATTGGTTGGTGCAAGCGACCTTCGCCATGCCGAGGCCCTGGACGGGCGCGGCGAGGAAGGTCGAGAGCGCCTGGCTCGGGTTCGAGATCAGGCTCGTGAGCGAGATCGGGCTGAGGCCCATGATGCTCTTGGTCGGCGTCAGGGTCGCGCCGTCGATCGCGGTCACGTTGATCAGGTTCGCCGAGTAGATCTTGGTCCCGTTCGGGGTGACCGCGATTCCGGTCGGGCGCACCATGGGCTTGAGGACGTTGTCCAAGAAGCCGAGGAAGCTGACGCCCGTGATCGGGGCCGCGGTCAGGTCGATCGTCTGGCTGACGCTGCCGGCCATGCGGTCAATGACCGTAATGTCCTGGCTCATCGTGTTGGCGACGTAGGTCTCGGTCAGGCCGTTGCAGAGGTCGGTCGGACCGTCGCCAACAGGCCAGCGGTTCGTGACCGTGCGGGTCGCGACGTCGACTTCAATGACCTCGTCGAGGTTGAAGCTCGCCACCAAAGCGCTGGTGATCTTGGCTGGCGTCGCGGGGGGCGCCTGCGTGGTCACCGGCGTCGTGGTGTTCGACGTAACCGGGGCTGCCGAGGTGGCGGGGGCGACCGTAGACGCACCGCGGTCGCTCTTCTTGCTGGAGCAACCAGCAGTCAGGGTAGCGGCCAACGCCAACGTCATGATCGTAATAGTCGTGTTGTTCTTCACAGCAACCTCCAAGCTCTCTCACTTGCTGTATGGCCCAAATCATATGAAGGCGGCGAGGGCCTAACTAGTGATTCCATAAGGTTTTTGCCGAGGGCTCCTTCTCTTCGTCCAGATTTGGGAGTCACTTATTGGGAAAGGACTTAGGGCGATGGATGGCTTGCATCTGGGGTGCTGGAACTTTGGCAATCCAGGCGAACCCCAAAAAAAATCGTCCCACTTTTTGAAACGAACCGATTTTGGCCTGATTTCGGGGTGTTTCACAGGCGACACACCCATCGCGTCGACTCAAAAGGTCCCGCGAGGACGTAACGCGATGTGTGAGCAGCAGAGGGCCTCATCCCTCTCACCCCAGCCAAATCGCGCTGCGCGAGTTGTCTGCCCTTAATCCGCCGCAGGTGCTCCGGCTGGGTCCAACGGACCGAGGCCTTGGCCAGGGGCGACTCGCTCGGCTGCCTCGGCGTCAAGCCGTGGGCCTGGGGAGATTCCCGCGGAGGCAGAGACAGAGGGACGAGGAGCGCTGAACTCCGCTGCGGTCATCGTCTTGGCCGCGGCTGCGCCGAGGGAGCACGACCCGGAGCTTCGTCCCTCGGGCGAGGTGTAGCTCTTGGGCAACCGTGCCGCGCCCTTCTAGGGCGCGGTGGAGAGTTCCTCACGCAAGCGCTGGAGGACCGCGAAGGGCTGCTTGCTGCTCTCCCACCAGTCGTCGCCTAGGAGGTCGTAGATCGAGCGGAAGGCGGGGACCTCCTCGAGCCAGGGCGTGTGGTCGACGCTCCAGTTGACCTGGGCCTGGACCTTCTCGCGCTCCCGCGGGAGGTGCGAGAAGTCGGCCAGCTTCGGCTTGCGGTTGAAGCGGACCCGGAGCGCTTTGGCCTGCTCGTCGTCGAGGCCGACAGTCAAGCCATGGAAGGGACGCCTGAAGCTCTCTGGCGTCAGGTTCGCGACCGAGAGCTCGCCCGCGAGGTTCTTCTGGAGCTGAGCGTTGATCCGCGCCAAGGCGTCTTCGAAGAAGGCCTCGTCGAACTCGCCCGAGTCGCGATAGTCGGCCAAGAGGCCAGGGACGATGGGGTGAGCGGCCTCGAACATAAGCGCGCTCTGGGGGCTCCGATCGCCGTCATAGAGGACGTCTAGGAGCGCCAGCAAGCAGCCGGTGTCGATCTCGCGGGCCGCCTCCAGGCTCCGCTCGACATCAATGGGACCGCCCACGTTTTGCTCGAAGCGGACGTAGGGCACGAAGCGCCAGCCGAGCTGATTGAAGGTGTAGCGGTCCTTGTTGTAGCGCCTAAGGTCCCCACGGGACTTAAGTGCGCGGTAGACCGAGCGCATCATGCGCGAGAAGAGCTTGTCCCGCTCGATGGACTCCTTGAAGGCGGGGTCCAGGAGGGCCATCGTCTCCTCCTCGAGGAGCGAGCCGTTGAGGTAGGCCCAGGTGTAGAGAGCCCAGTAGACGTGGACCTCACGACGGTAGCGGAGGACCGAGAGCTCCTGGCTGGCGAAGGTCGGATAGAGGCCCGCGACCGAGAGCACGTAGTGCTCGTAGTAGTTGAGCAGGAAGGCGTTGACCCGCTCGATCCGCGCCGCGTCATGCCCACTCGTCAGGTCGTGACGAATCGCGTCGAGGGTCGCCTCACAGCTGAGGGCGATCATGTCGATCCCGTTGCTGAAGAAGGGGTCCACGAAGCCGGCGGCTGTCCCGATCCAGGCGACTCGCTGCTCGGAGACGAAGCGCGTCGGGCGCTTGGCCATGTGGTTGAAGGCGCCGTAGTCGACCATCTTGGCGCCCTCGGTCAGGTCGCGGGTCATGCGGTGCTCTTGGAGGAAGGCCTGGAAGGCCTCGGGCGTCCGGGGCATGTCCTCGCCGACGAGGTCCTCGTCGAAGCCAATGCCGATGCTCGTGACGCCGCTCGCCAGCGGAATGATCCAGGTCCAGTAGCCCTCGTTGAGGAGGTGGTTCGTGGACAGGAAGCGCTCGGAGAAGATCATTCGCCTTGCCGCCTTGCCGCCTACGAGGTCGTCGAGCTTCTTGGCCCCCTCGAACCAGCCCCAGACCGCGCTGTGGTTGAGGCGCGGCTCGGGAGCCAGGTTGCCTTCGCCGCCTAGGAGCCGACGAAAGCCGGTGGAGTCGACGACCCAGCGCGCCCGGAGCGAGGCGCGCTGCCCCTCGTGCTCATAGGAGACGCCGTGCGGGCCCTCCTCGGCGAGGGCCACGGCGACCTTCTTGACGCCGCGCTGGACCTCGGTTCCGCCGGCCTCGACTTGGCTGAGGATCGTGGCCTCGAGGGTCTCGCGCTCGAGCTGATAGGCGCGGAAGAAGGCGAAGGTCGCGGGGCCGTCCTCGCTGGCCTCAGAGAAGCTGAGCGAGTGCTGGGCGTCGTCGAACCAGAACCGGAGCCCGTTCTTGGGGAGCTGCGTTCGGACCAGCTCTGGGGCCAGGCCGAGGCGCTCGTGGAGGAAGTGGGCCCCGATCTCTACCGTGGACTCGCCGACCTTGCGCTTGATCTCGGTCGCGCGCTCCAGGACCCGGACCCGGGCCTGCGGCAGCTCACGCTGGAGGAGGCGTGCCAAGCCCAGCCCGGCCAGCCCGCCACCTAGGATCGCGACGTCGACCTCAGTCTCCTCAATGAGGAGCTCTTCAGAGTTGTCCAGGGGAACCGGCTCCGGGTTCGAGTCCTGCATACCGGGCTCAGGGCTCACGCCAAGGAGCCCTTGCCCTCGAGGAAGGTCGCCAGGGTCTCGACGTTGACGAGGACCTGGCGGGCCTCTTCCTCGTTTTCGAAGGCGTAGCCGAACTCCTGCTCGATTCCAGCCACGATCTCGATCGCATCCACCGAGTCGAAGCCGAGGCCCTCGTCGCCGAAGAGGCTGATCGTGTCTTCGATCTCCTCGGGAGCCATGCGCATTTGGAGGCTCTCGACCAGCATTTGCTTGATCTTTAGCTTCTGCTCCGGGGTCGCCACAGGCGTTCTCCTCGCTAGGGGCGCGACGCTAACCGCTGGCTCCAGAAAGACAAAGAGGCAGGTCTGAGGTGGAAGCGTCGCTCTGGGCCTCCCGACGAGGGACCCTGCGCTGAATTCACCCCTTAGTTGGGGCTACTTTGGCTGGGTGACCTTGACCGTGCGTTCAAGCCGAATCGTGCCCGAGCCAGAGAGAGCCTCGCGGTCGTCCGAGGCCCCGAGGGCGATGGGCCCAGTCAAGCGGATCAGAGCCAGTCGTCCGTTCTGGACGAAGACCGCGAGCTCGCCGCGGAGCTTCATTTCGATGGGCATTCCGTCGGCCTTGGCGGGTCCTAAGAGCAGCTCGACCTTGAACACCGCGACTTGAACCCCCTCTTGGTCACGGGTCCCCTGATAGCTGAACTGGACGACGCGGGTCACGATCCCCTCGTCGTTGGGAAACTCCAAGAGAGGTTGGATCGCGATTCCTCCGAAGGCGATCTCTTTGCCGGGCTCGAGCTTGGTGCGAGCGATGGCGCTGGCGAGGTCCGGCCAGGTGCTCATGAGGTGTCTCGTGGCCGTGTCGAGCTCCTCCTGGACGAAGTCGTCGCGCACGCGCTCGTAGGCGTCGTCCGCGTGCTTGAGCCGGCCGACCCTGCCCCTGGTGTGAAAGCTCTTGTTCTCGATCTCGGGGCCGTTGCGGCGGGCGCGTCCGTTGACCTCGACGACTTGGCGCATCTTGGCGTAGCGCGTCCCGAGGACCTTGGGTCGTCCCTCCTTGAGCTCTTCGATGCGGAAGGTCCGCTCGTAGTCGCGGGTCACGACCTGGCTCTGCTTCTCGCCCTTCTTGTCCGCGAGGGCCATTTTTAGCTCGAGCTGACCTCGCTCTAGGTGGACTTCTCCGACCCGGAAGGGAGTCAGGCGAACCTGGACGGCCTTGGCGTCGAGGCCCGACGGAGTCGACGACTCGGAGTCGAGCCCGGCCAACCGCGCGCGAGCTGCTTCAGCCTCCTTGGCGGCCGCCTCAGCTTCGGCCAGCTTGCCCTTCAGCCGGGCCAGCTTGAGACGCAGCTCGGCGTTCTCGATCTCAGCTTCCAGGGCCCGCCGCTCGGAGCCGGAAGGCTTGAGGGAGCCTGCCGCCCCGCCGCTCAGCTGCAGCTGGCGGCCGAGTTCGGCATCGCCTGCGTAGTGGATCTCAGGCACCTGATTGCCGCCTGCAGCCTTGGCGCGACGAGGCACGTCCTGCTTGAGGTGGCCCGCCAGCTCTCCCAAGGAGACCGCGCCGTCTCGGTCACCGTCGGCCTTGCCCCGCAGGCCGGCCAGGAGGCTGGCGGTGAACACGCCGTGCCCGCTCTTCGTGTCTTCCGAGGACAGTTGGTTGGCGCCGGTCGCGGCCACGGTGACCGAGACCGAGCCGCCCTTGGGTTGGATCGCCAGGACCCGCTTCCCGATCCCGCCGGGACCGCGGAGGCCCTCGAGGGCGCCCGAGTGGCAGGCGTCGGCTATGAACACGCGCCGCCCGGCTGAGATCCGACTCCAATCCCGCTGGAGGTCCGACCAGGCCAGCCCGCTCAGCTCGAGCTCGGTCAGCTTGGTGTCGACGGTCCCTAGATAGACCCCGTAGGCGTCGGCGAAGCCGTGGCCCGCGAAGTAGAAGATCGCCGTGTCCTTGGGCCCAGTCGCTTGGCGGATCAAGTGGTCGCGGATGGCGAGCCGGACCCCGCGTTGGGTCGCGGCCTTCCCGCGCAGGAGCTTGACCCGCTCGGCGACCGTAGGGCTGAGGAGGTCCTTGGCGAAGAAGTCGTAGACGGCCTGGGCGTCGTCCTCGGCGTAGCGGAGGTCCGTGATCTTGGGGTCGCTGTAGTCTTCGACCCCCACTACGAGCACGAACACGCGCCCTTCCGACTCCTGGGCGCTAGCCCAGCCCAGAGAGAGGCAGGTCAGGCCCAAGGCCAGGGCGAATCGGAATCGGTTGAACATGCCCGCGCTCCTTCGAGTGACTCTAGCTAGGAGGCGTCGCTTCGCGACCCGTTTCGTCCATGGCGGCCTGGACGCTCTCGAGGGGGTGGTCGATCTGAGCCAGGAGACCCTCCATGTCCCAGTCGTTGTAGGTCTCGACCGCTTGACCCGAGTCGTTGAGCCGGATCCTGGTCTTGCCACGCACGCGGATCGAGTTGCCCGTGGCCGCCTTGCCGAGGAAGCTCCCCCGGTGAACGGCCTGGATCTCGAACTCGACCTCGCCCGAGAGCCCGTCGGCGTCCGGTGCGGCGCTCGGGACCGTGCACTGGAGGTCACCGAAGGCGCCTCGGAGCTGCTCCCAGAAGGGCAGATACTCCTGAGGCCCGTAGATCGGCTTGACGTCTCCGCCGAGGCCAGCGAGGAGGCAGTTCGGCGCGAGCATCTCCTGAATCGCTCGACGGCCCTCGTCGAGGTCCGTCGAGTTCCAGACGCGTCGGGCCCAGTCTTGGGTCCACTCTTCAAAGGCTGTCGGCACACGTCCTCCTTGGGTCAAGGTTGATACATCCTCAGGGGACGAGGATGCAAGGACTTCTGGCGAGGATCCGCCGCGCGCTCGCTCTCTCGGTCGCTGTCAAAGCGCGCTAGAGTCCTCGGCCTAGGACGGAGGGTCCGTGACCAGCACCAACAAGACGGGGCCAGCGCTGAGCGTTGAAGGCCTCGTGAAGGAATACAAGGGCGGGATCAAGGCCGTCGACGGACTCTCGTTCCGCATCGAGCGGGGAGAGGTCTACGCCCTGCTCGGTCCCAACGGGGCCGGCAAGACGACCACGATCCGGACCGTGGTCACCCTCCTCCGCCCCACGGCGGGGAAGGTCGTGGTGGCGGGTCACGACGCCTGGAGCGACGCCGACGCGGCTCGAGCCAAGCTCGGCTACGTGCCCCAGGAGATCGCCCTCGACCGCTACCTGAGCGGGCGCCAGCACCTCGAGCTGGCGGCGCGCCTCTATCGCGTCCCCAAGGCCCTGGCCAAGGAGCGGATCGAGAAGCTGTTGGGGGTCGTCGAGCTCAGCGACCGGGCCGAGGACGGGATCAAGACCTACTCGGGCGGCATGAAGAAGCGCCTCGAGATCGCCTGCGGCCTGATCCACGAGCCAGAGCTCCTGGTCCTCGACGAGCCGACCCAGGGCCTCGACATTCAGACCCGCTACCGGATCTGGGACTTCGTAGCCGAGCTGCGCGAGAAGGGGACCGCGGTCCTGCTCACGACCCACGACATGGAGGAGGCGGATCGCCTCGCCGATCGAATCGGGATCGTGGATCACGGCCAGCTCCAGGGTGAGGGCACCAGCGCCGAGCTCAAGGCTGACTTCGGCGGTGAGCGGGTCAAGGTCGACCTGGGCCGGACGGCCCTAGACGCGCAGCAGCTAGAGGAGCTCGGGGCCCTAGAGGGCGTCAGCAGCTACGAGCTCCGCGGGCGCTCGCTCCTCTTGGCCGCCACCAGCGCGCGCGACCTCGCGCCGCAGGTCGCTACTTGGCTCGAGGAGAAGACTGGAGAGGCGCCGCGCTCGCTGAGCTTCGGCCAGCCCTCCCTCGACGACGTCTTCCTCAAGATCACGGGTCGCGGACTCCGCGACGGGGAGGTCGCGTGAGCTTCATAGCCGACACCTGGGGGCAGACCCAGCGCTGGCTGGTCCACCTCAAGAAGGACCGGATGTCCCTGATGCTGGGGATCCTCCAGCCCATGATCCTCCTGACCCTGGTCGGGCCGCTCCTAAACCACGTCGCCAACGACGCGGACTCGATCAAGGCCCTGATGCAGGAGCGCTTTCAGACCACCGATTACCTGACCTTCATGTTCTCGGGGATCGCGGCCTTCACGATCCTGCTCAACTCGATCCTGGGCGGGATCCCGGTCGTGTTCGACCGCGAGACGGGCTTCATGGACAAGGTCCTGGCCTCTCCGGTCTCCCGCCTCTCCATCGTCAGCGCGCGCTTCCTCTACGTGATCCTCTACAGCCTCCTCCAGGTCGCCTTGATCTCGGTCGTGGCCATAGCCCTCGGGGTGCGGCCCGCGGCCCCGCTCCTCGCGATCACGGCGCTGGTGACCTACGGGACCCTGCTCTGCGCCGGGATCACCGTGTTCAGCCTGGCCCTGGCCTTCGTGTTCCCGCACCACTCGATCTTCTTCGCGATCACGGGCTTCCTCCTGACTCCCCTCCTGGTCCTGAGCCCGACCTTCGTGTCCCTCGAGAGCATGCCGACCTGGATGGCGACGGTGGCCTGGGCGAACCCCATGACTCACGCCATAGAGCCGATCCGAGCCGCCTTCTTCGCCGAGACCTGGAGCGAGTGGCTCGTCCCGAGCCGCGGCCTGAGCGCCCTCTGCCTCCTGGTCTTCGACGCGCTCTGCTTTGCGTTCGCGGTCCGGATCATTCGGCGGCGCCTCGAGGGCTAGCGCCGATTGAGGGGGATCTCGCCTAGGAGACGCCGCGCCTCGACCTCGCCGTAGCGTCGGGCGTAGTGGCCGATCCACTGGCGGCTGAGTCCGTTGCGCGGCTCGAGCTCGTGGGCCCGGCGCCATAAGGCGAGGACCTCGTCGCGGGGGCGATCTTCGAGGAGCGCTAGGCCGCCGAGGTATTCGTGGACGTGAGCGCGCTTGGGCTCGAGCTTCAGCGCGCGCTCGAGGTGGGGTCGGATCCAGGCTCGTCCCTCGGCTGTGGACAGTCCCAGGCCCGTGGCCCCGACCCGGTAGTAGGCGCCCTGGCTGACGCGGAACACGCTCTCCCATTCGGCTCGGGCCAGGTCGGGGAGCTTGGCCTGCACGCACACGCCTTGGTAGGCGAAGGCGCGAAAGCCGAGGAGCTGGCCGTCGACGGCCCCGCCGCGAGCCAAGGCTATGTCTGCGGCGCGGAGCCCCTCCCAGGGTGAGCCGAGCAAGAACAGGCAGCGGAGCGAGAGCAGGCGCGGGTGGTTGGGCGCCTCGCGGAGCGCGTCGGCGACCATGGCTAGAGACTCGACTCGGTTTTGGTCGGGCTTCCCGAGCCAGTGAGCCTGAGCGCGGGCGATGACCGCGTCTGGGCCGACGCCTCCGCTGCCCTCCTCCCAGGCCAGGACCGAGTCGTGAAGGTTTCCTGCCCGCCAGAGGCGGTCGCCCTCCAGACGTGTCGCTACATGACGAATCTCACGCGAGGGGCGCTCGCGCTGGATCCAGGAGATGGCGCGCTTGGCCTCGAGGTAGCGGTCCCGGCCCACCAAGAGCCTGGCCCGCCAGACCTTGAGGGCTAGGTCGTCGGGCGCCGCGGCCCGAGCCGCCTCGAGCTCGCCCTCGAACTCTGCGTAGGGGGCTCCGCGCGCGGCGGCGATCAGGGCGCGCCTCAGGGGCTCGCGCGCGGACTCGGCCACGGGCTCGACCCAGGTCTGGACCCGGGCCGCGAGGCTCTCGGCGCTGGGATAGGTCACGCGGAGTCCGAGCAGCGCCTCCTGGGCCAGGCTCGCCCCCCAGGGTGAGCTGCCCAAGGTTCGGCTGATCAGTCCCTCGAGGGTCCGCAGCTCTCCGCTGGCTCGGAGGAGGCGACCCAGGTCGCTGCGAGCGCCCGCCTCCTGGCGCGCGAGGTGGCGCAGCCCGGCTCGGAGGGCGCGCAGCTCTTGGTGTTCGGGGGCCCGGGCCAGGGCGTCGTCGAGGGCCCTCAGGACCTCGGGCGGGGCCGAGCTAGCTATCCAGGCCGCGCTGGCGCGCTGGCGCGTCTCGGGGATGGTCCAAGCCTCGGGGCTCGGCGAGGCAGGAGGTGAAGGGCTCGGGCTCGCCCTCGCGAGCGAGGGGCTGGCCTCGGGCTCGGGTTGGCTGGGGGACTGCAGGAAGACCGCGGCGGCGACCCCGGCCAGGATCGTGGCCGCGGCCAGCGCGCCCAGGAGCGCCGGGCTGGGTCCGCCCCTCGCGCCAGGACGTCCTCCAGAGACGAGGAGCGCTTCGATTCGCTCGCGAAAGGCCGTCGCGTCGAGGATTCGCTGTCCGGGGTCCTTGGCGAGGGCGTCGGCGAGGAGCTCGTCGTAGGGAGCCAAGCTGGGGTCGAGCTCGCTCGGGGGGCGGAGGGGCTCGCTCAGGGTCCGCTGCAAGGTGTCCATGAAGGTCGCGCCGAGGAAGGGCGGGCTCCCGGTCAGGCACTCGTAGAGGACCGCTCCCAAGCTGTAGACGTCGGCCCGAGCGTCGACCGACTTGGCCTCGAGGGCCTGCTCGGGAGCCATGTAGGCGGGGGAGCCTATGAGGTCTCCGCTCATCGTGAGGGAGCGCTCGCCGAGGGGTCGGGCCAAGCCGAAGTCGGTCAGGCGCAGGCGCTCGCCAGCCACGGGGGCGAGGGGCTCTCCCTCGCCTGGGCCGCGCTCTTCGAGACCGGGGCCAGCCTGAAAGACCAGGTTCGCGGGCTTGACGTCGCGGTGCACGATCCCGAGGGAGTGGATCTCAGCCAGGGCGTCTGCGACTCCGGCCAGGAGTCGCAGGGCGCGCTCAGGCTCGAGGGGCCCCCGCCGCAGCCTGCGGCCGAGGTCCTCTCCGCGGCAGAGCTCCATGACGTAATAGGGTCGCCCCTCGAGCTCCCCGTAGTCGTGGACCCGGACCAAGCCCGGCGAGGTCATTTGGCTCGCGAGGCGGGCTTCGCGCACGAAGCGTTGGCGACCCTCCTCGTCGCGCTCGAGGCAGAGCTTGAGCGCGAAAGTCCGGTTCAAGACGGCGTGGGTCACCTCGTAGACGACGCCCTGCCCGCCGCGACCGAGCTCGCGCTCGATCCTGTAGCTGCCGATCTGAGCGGCGGAGGGGAGCGCGTGGGGTCCCGAGCCGAGGCTGTGGGCGAGACTATCGTCCATGAAGGACACGAGCCGCGGGGAGACGCACCTAGAGCGACCGCTGGCGGAGGACGAGGAGGCGGGGCTCACTCAGGTCGCGGATCGCGTCCCGGAGGCCCTCGCGGCCGATCCCCGAGGCCTTGACTCCACCGTAGGGCATCTCGTCGACGCGCCAGGTCGGGACGTCGTCGTGGAGGACGCCGCCGACCTCGAGGGCCGCGTGGGCCGCCAGCACGACCTGGATGTCGTCGCTGAACACGCCGGCCTGGAGGCCAAACTCGGAGTCGTTGATCGCGGCGAAGGCCTCCGTGGGGCCGGCCACGGCGCTTATCGTCGCTAGAGGACCAAAAGCCTCCTGGCGGTTGGCGTCGGCTTCCGGCGGGACGTCGGCCAGGAGGGTGGGCGGGATCAGGGCGCCTTCCCGGGTGCCGCCCACGAGCCGGGTCGCGCCCAGGCCCTCGGCAGCTTCGATGAGGCCCGCCACTCGCTGAGCCGCGCCCTCGTCGATCAGCGGGACGACGGTCACGTCGTCCTCGTCGGGGGCTCCGACCTTGGCGGCGCGGAAGCGCTCGACGAGGAGCTCGCAGAGCTGGGCGTAGACCTCGGCGTGGGCGTAGATCCGCTGCACGGAGATACAGACTTGGCCGGAGTAGGCCAGGGCCCCGAACGCGATCCGCTCTGCCGCGCGCTCGAGGTCGGCGCTGCGGTCGACGTAGACCGCGGCGTTCCCGCCCAGCTCGAGGACGACCCGCTTCCGTCCGCAGATCGACTTGAGCAAGAACCCGATCTTGGGGCTGCCGGTGAAGCTCAAGACGGCGAAGCGCTCGTCGCGGACCAGGAGCTCCGAGTGCTCGGTCTCGGCGTTGATCACGCTCAGGGCGCCTCGCGGGGCGCCGAGTCCACAGAAGAGCTCTGCCAAGCGGAGGAGGACCAAGGGGGTCTGGTCCGCGGCCTTGAGCACAATGGGGCAGCCGGCGGCGAGGGCTGGGGCCAGCTTGTGGAGCGCTAGGTTGAGCGGGAAGTTGAAGGGGGTGATCCCGAGCACCGGGCCCGCGGGGAAGCGACGCGAGATCCCGACTCGGTCTCGACCCTTCTCGCTCCGATCGAGGGGGAGGACCTCGCCCCCGATCCTGAGCGCCTCTTCGGCGGCGATTCGCAAGGTCTGAAGTCCTCGAGCGACCTCTCCGGCTGCCAGGGCTCGGGGTTTGCCCGCTTCGGCCATGATCAGGTCGGCGAACTCGTCCTGAGCCGCTTCGAGGGCCTCGGCCAAGCGGTAGAGGAGGGCCGAGCGCTCGCCGCTAGAGAGGGCGGCGAGGGGCTGGCGCGCGGCGTGAGCGGCGGCCGCGGCGCGCTCGATCTCTTCGGGGCCGGCGAGGCAGACCTCCCCGAGGAGCCTCCCGTCACTCGGGGCGCGGCTCTGGCGGAGGCGTTCGGTCTCGATCCAGTCGCCAGCTAGGTAGAGGGGCTTGGCCATGCCCGCGATCTTCTCACGAGCCTCGGTCCTGGCGAAGCTAGTTCAGCTGGGCGTCGAGGCGAGTTCGCTTCTGCCGGAGGCCGAGGCCGACGAGGATGCCGATCACCGTCGAGAGGAGGGCGGGGATCAAGGCGCCCTCTGCGGCCTGGGGGAGCATGCTCCAGGTCCAGGCCTCGCCCTCGACGAGTCGAGCGGCGAAGCAGGCCAGGCTCACGTAGAGCGTCACGGACGCGCTGGCCACGGGCAGGATCCGGGGGCGCTCCCCCCGGGCCACGAGGGCTGCGACGCCCCAGGCCCAGCCGATCACGACGAAGAGGGTCACGAGGGCAATCAGGCCGAAGATCAGGGCCAGACCAGAGAACATGTTTGCGTTGGCGAGGGTCAGCATGCCCAACCCTGAGCAACGCCGGGGCCAAAGCCAAGCTGCGCAAGCTCGGTGCTGGCACTGTCAGTTCGTCGAAGCTTCGACAGGAGGGGCTACCGGGCCAGGACACGCTCCGCGAGGGCCAAGAGTCCCTCGCGTGCGCCGAGGCTGAGCTGGAGGTCTGCCTCGCGGGCGCCTTTAGAGTTCGCGTCTGGGTTGAGGTTGATCAGGAAGGTCCTCTGCTCGCGCTTGAGGGTCCGCCCGTCGAAGACGTGAGTCGGGATCACCCCGGACTCGCCGACGATCAGCATCACGTCGGGGATCGCGGCCTTGAACTCCGCGCGAGCGCGCTCGGCGGGCGCGTCGCCCACGTAGTCGAGGTCCGCGAAGAGGATCGCGTGGGGCCGGGCCGTCCGCCCGCAGGCGGGGCAGCGAGGCCAGTCTTGGGCGCGCATCGTCTCTGGGTCGAGGTCCGCGAGGGGCACCCGAGGCTCCTCCCAGGCCTCTCGCCGGCAAGGCCCCAGGCACTGCAGCCGCCAGAAGGAGCCGTGGATCTCGTGCAGGCGCTCGGGGTCCCAGCCGGCGCGGAGGTGAAAGCCGTCCACGTTGGTGGTCTGAATGAAGCTCTCCGGGACGGCGCGGGCGAGGTCGTGGAGGGCCGCGTAGCCCTCGTGAGGCTCGGCTTCTGCCACCAAGCGACGTTTCCACTCCAAGAACCCCCAGGCCAGCTCCGGTTGATCCTCGAAGGCCTGCGGGCAGGAGAGGTCCTCGGCCTTGATCCCGAGGGCGTCGAAGGCGCCGTAGTTCTTCCAGGAGGTCTCGCCAGGGCGCCTGTAGGTCGGGATCCCCGACTCCGCAGACATTCCAGCCGCGGTCCCGATCAGGAGCCGCTTCGCTCCGCTCAGACGCGCTGCGGCCTCGTCGAGGGCCGCCTGAGAGATCGTGTTCGCCATCCTCTGTCCACCTTCCCCGCGCCCTTGGACGCGAGCGCCGGTCGAGGCTCACGCGGTATCCTTCTCCCGTGCTGATTCGAGAGCTAGCGCCGGAGGCCTCAGACGAGATCGAGCTCGTGGCCCAGCGGATGCGCGCGACCCTCGTCCACGTCTTGGGCGAGGAGCGAGGGACGAGCCTCTACACGCTGGAGTGGCTGCGCGAGCGCGTTCGCTTTCACCTCGATCCCACGCGCTCGACGGCTCGAGTCTTCCTCGCCGAGCTCAATCCGGGTCGCGTCGCTGGACACACCATCGTGCGGCGCGAGGACCCTGGAGACGAGGCCCCCTTCGGGCTCTTCTCCACGATCTACGTCGAGCCGGGGTCGAGGCGGCAGGGCGTGGCGACGGCCCTCCTCCTGCGCGGAGAGGCCTGGTTTCGCGAGCAAGGGCTCCATCCAGCGGGCGGCCACCAACACAGCGGAGCACAATCAGCCTCTGATCGAACAGTTCGCTCGCCAGGGCTACACGACCGCCTTCGCCGCAGACGAAATGGTCCACCTCAGCAAGGACCTCACCTCGTGAAGACGCCCCTGACGCTGAACAACGTGTTCCTCGTGGACGGCCTGGGGGCGGCGCTCAGCGCCCTCTTCCTAGGCGGCGTCCTCCCGAGCCTTCAGGCTTGGATCGGAATGCCCCGAGGTGTCCTCTACGTCCTGGCTGGCTTCGCGGCGCTCTTCGCCCTCAACGCTTGCCTGGCCCACCGCTTCGGCGGCGAGCGCAAGGCCCAGTGGCTGCGGGTTACCGCCGCCCTGAACCTCTCCTACTGCGCCCTGACTGGGATCCTGAGCGCGGTCTACTTCGAGGACCTAGAGGCCCTCGGCGTGGCCTACTTCCTCGGCGAGATCGCGGTCATCCTGGGGCTGGTCGCCGCCCAGCGCGCGCTCCTGCGCGGGGATGGACTCAGGGGCCTGAAATGAGCGAAGCCCCGGTCAAGACCGGGGCTTCCATACACTCGAGAGGATTCGAACCTCCAACCTCTGCCTCCGGAGGGCAGCGCTCTATCCAATTGAGCTACGAGTGCGCGTCGCGAGCGGGAAGCTAACAGAGGAGGCGCAACCCTTCAACGGATACGAACGGGATCTTGGGGCGCCCTAGAGGACGCTGCGGACGGTGTCCATGAGGGTCGCGAGCTTGAAGGGCTTCGCCACGAATCGCACGCCAGGGATCGAGGCCAAGTCGTCGGGCTGGGCGTAGCCGCTCACGATGACCACGGGCAGCTCCGGAGCCTGGGCTCGGATCGCCTCGGCGAGCTCGACGCCGTTCATGCGGGGCATCGTCATGTCTGTGACCGCGACCACGATTTCGTCTCGGTGCGCCTCGAAGAGCTCGAGCCCGACCTGCCCGTCCTCAGCTTCGAAGGACTTGATCCCCAAGAGGTCCAAGGCGGCGACCATGATCCGGCGCACGTCCGCCTCGTCGTCCACGACAAGGGCCGCCCCCTCGAGGGGCGCGAGGTCCGAGGGCGGAGCCGGCTCAGCCGGCGATGCGACGGAATCTGGGGCCGCGACGCTAGGGAGCAGGACGCGGATCCGCGTCCCCGAGCCAGGCTCGGAGTCGACCGAGATCGCCCCCTCGTGCCAGCGAACGATCCCGATCACGGCCGCCAACCCGAGGCCACGTCCTTGGGCCTTGGTCGAGAAGAAGGGGTCGAACATCTTCTCCTTGACCTCCGGGCTGAGGCCGACCCCAGAGTCCTCGACCTCCACGAAGGCGAAGCGGCCCGCGTCGAGGCGCGAGCCGAGGATCGCGTCCTTGAGCTCAGGCAGTCCGACCTCAGCGATCCCAGTCCTGAGCACGATCTGGCCGGGCTCACCCCCGAGGGCGTCCGACGCGTTGATCAGGAGGTTCATGACCACCTGCCTGAGCTGGCTGGGGTCGACCCGGGCCCAGACCGACTCACCGTGCTCCTCCCGGAGCTGCGCCTTCTTGCTCAGCGAGGCAGACACGAGCTGAGGGAGCTCCCGGGCCAGCTCGCTGAGGTCAGCGTCGGTCAGGGCGAAGGTCCCTCGGCCAGCGTAGGCCAGCATCTCGCGCGTCAGCTCCGAGGCTCGGGTGCTCGCGAGCTTGATCCGGGCCAGGTGCTCCTGGACCGGGCTCTCAGCCAGGCTCTGACGCTGAGCGATCTCTGTGCTCCCGAGGATCCCCGCCAAGAGGTTGTTGAAGTCGTGGGCGATTCCACCCACCACGACCCCCAAGCTCTCCAGCTTCTGGACCTCCTGAAGCCGCGCCGAGAGGGTCGCTTGCTCGACCTCGGCGCGCTTGCGAGCGGTGACGTCGGTGTCGGTCCCGACCATTCGGAGCGGCTCGCCATTAGGTCCACGGAGGACGACTTTTCCCCGGCCGAGGTTCGGACGGTAGCGACCCGCCTTGGTCCGGAGTCGGTTCTCGCACTCGTAGACGGCGGTCTCCCCCGAGAGGTGGGCCTCGCGGGCGGCCTGAACCCGCGCTCGATCCTCGGGGTGGAGGAGGGCGTCCCAGCCGCCGATCTGTCGCGGGAGGTCGCCCGGGGCATAGCCGAGGGAGCTCAGCCAGGCCCTGCTGAACGTGATCTGGTCCTGGGCCACGTCCCAGTCCCAGCCGCCGTCGCTGACAGCGTTCAGGGTCAGGCTCAGGCGCTCTTCGCTCAGGCGGAGCGACTCCTCAGCCGCGACCCGCTGAGCTAGCTCTGCTTGGCTGAGGGCGACGAGGGCCTCGACTCGCCGGGCATGCCGGATCCAAAAGCCGAGGAACACCGAGACCATGAGGGCGAACAAGGAGCCGGCGGCCAGGATCCCGAAGGGGACGAGGTTCCTCAGGTCGTCGACGAAGGACTTGGCGGGGCGGAACCGGAGGCGGTAGACGCGGCCGCCGAAGCGGACCTCCGAGACTTGGTCGTAGCCCAGGGCAGTCGGGGCGGGGTCGCGCGAGACGACCCGCTCCTTCCCCTCCGTGACGTCCGAGAGCTCGAGCCTCATGACCCCCGGTTCGAAGGCAGCCAGGCTCGCCTCCACGAGGGTCGGGAGGCGATAGACCCCGACTACCATTCCGTGGGGCTCGGCTTCGCCCGCCCTCAGGAGAGGCAGCATCGCGAGGAATCCCGGCTCGCTGCCTCGCTCTTGGACGAGGGTGATGGGGGCCGTCGCGGCGAAGCTCTTGGTCGCGAGGCAGCGCTGAATCGCGTCGAGGCGCCTGGGCTCAGAGCCAATGTCGAAGCCTAGGGCGGCCTCGTTTCCTGCGTAGGGTTCTATGTAGAAGACCGGGTAGTAGACCTCACGCGTCGCGGCTGGGACCATTTGGCCCTGGGCCTGGCGTTCGCGGACCTCGAACTCGGGGAGTCCGGCGGCGCGGGCCCGGGCCACGAAGGCCTCGCGCTCCGCGAGGCGAACTATGGGGTCGTAGCCCACGGCTTGGACCTCGGGGTGCCGTGAGAGGTGGCTCATGACGAAGCTCGAGAAGGCCTCGCGCTCGACCAGCTCAGAGCTCGCGAAGAGGGCCTGGGCGGAGAAGAGCCCGTCTTGAACCAGGAGCAGCTTGTCTTCGAGGGCTAGCGCTCGCTGCTTGGCCTCGAGTGCCACGCGCCCCCGGATCGCCTCCTCCTGGAGGTGCGCAGCGCCTCGCCAGGCGAGGGTCGCCAACACGACTCCGCACACGAACACGAGGATGGGGGCCTTGACCCAGTCCCGGCCCTCAGGCTCGATCTCTGGCGAAGTGTTCAAGATTGCAACCTATGCCATGGGCGGGGTCATTTCACCGTCGTCGCGCGATTCCTGCCCGCGAGTCCGCCCGGTTCGATTGACAGCATCGGCGCAGGGGGGCACCATGCCTCTAATGCCCGAGACGCTCCGCAAGATCCGTATCAAGAAGGTCCTCGGCCCCATCAACGCCGGCACGGCGGTGCTCTTGGGGAACGAAGAGAAGACCTTCGTCATGTTCATTGGGACCTTCGAGGGCGCCGCGATCCTCCGGGAGCTCAACGACGAGCCTCCGCCCCGCCCCATGACCCACGATCTGCTGGATCACCTCTTGAGTGGATTCGAGATCGAGGTCACCAAGGTCGTGATCTCGAGCATCGTCGACAACACCTTCTGCGCGACCTTGGTCCTGCAGCAGCGCTGCAAGGCAGGCGACGAGTGGAACGGCCTCACGAACGAGGTCCACATAGATGCGCGCCCTTCGGACTGCCTCGTGATCGCGCTCAAGAAGGGCGTCGAGATCTTCGCGACCGACGACGTGCTGAGCAAAGTCCACGACATCAGCCAGGGGCTTCAGCTCCCAGAGGGCGTCGCCGGCGAAGAGAACCCCTTCGGGCTGCAGCAGCTCGACCTCGGCCTCGAGCAGGGCGGCGGAGACGACGACGAGGACTAGCGCCCCGAGTTCGTCCGTGAACGACGTAGCCCACCGGGCGCGGGCTCTCCAGGGGGTGCTCTAGTGGGCTCGCTCGCCGAAGCCTTCAGCAGCGGCCGTCTGCTCCGCCCTGACGCTGCGCTTCCGAACGCGCTCCACCTGGTTCAGACCCTCTCGGCCTGGGCCGGTGCGGACCCCGCGCCTTATCAGCCGGATCCGATCTTCGCCAAGCTGGCCGCGACCTTGCGCGAGCGCCCTCGCCTGGTGTTCGTGCTGATCGACGGGCTCGGCGTCAGCCTCCTCGAGCAGCACGCGGCCCCGGGTGGGTTCCTGCGCGAAGCCTTCGCCCGCGGGGCCGAGCTGCGCTCCGTGTTCCCGAGCGCGACGGCGGCCGCGATCACGACCCTCTCGACGGCGACGTGGCCCTCGGAGCACGGCGTGACCGGATGGTGGATCCACGAGCCGAGTCGATCCTTGGACTTCGTGTCTCTGCCCTACCTCGACCGCGCCACGGGTCAGCCGCTGGCCGAGGCGCTGCGGGACGAGCTCTTTCCGATCCCGAGTTGGCTCCCCCGCGCCGAGCGCCCGCGCCGCGTGATTCAACCCGCGCGGATCAGCGACAGCGCCTACAGCCGCTATGCGCGCGGCGAAGAGGGCGACTGTCGCGGCTACGAGACCCTCGAGGAGGCCATAGGCTTCGTCCTCGAGCACACCGCGGATCCGACGCCTGGCTACACCTACCTCTACCTGCCGGAGGTAGACGGGACCTCGCACCGCTTCGGGCCGACGTCTAGCGAGACCGGCGAGACCGTGGCCAAGATCGAGGCGGCCCTGACCCGCCTGGCGGCCGAGCTTCCGCCCAGCGCTCGCCTGGTCGCCAGCGCGGACCACGGCCAGATCGAGGTCCCGCGAGCGGCGCGCCACGCCCTCGCGCCGGGGGACCCGCTCCTGTCCTTCCTCCGGGCGCTGCCGAGCGGAGAACCTCGCGCCCCGATCTTTCACGTCCACGAGGGAGAGCACGAGGCCTTCGCCGAGGCGTTCCGAGCGCGCTTTGGGGAGCGCTTCCACCTCCTCGAGGTCGCCGAGGTGGATCGCCTCCGCCTGCTCGGGCCGACTCCCTTCCACCCGCGGACCCGCGCTCGCCTGGGCGACTTCATGGCCCTCGCCGAGGGCCCCGACGTGCTCTTCGCGACCCGAGAGGGCGACGAGGGCTTGCTCGAGGTGAAGGGGCAGCACGGGGGGCTGCATCCGGACGAGGTTCGGATTCCGCTCTTGGTTGGCGCTTAGGCCCCGCTAGGGGGGATTCCCACTCCTGGACCGGCTGCCGGGTTGTGGTGCGGGGCTGAAGGTGCGTCGCTCGCGGAGGGGAGAGCGTGTGGCGCGAGGGACTTGAACCGCAGAGACGCCGAGAACACAGAGGCGTCGCAGAGAGGGTCTCGCCGGGACCAGGGCCTCTCGCGACCCCGTGAGCCGGGGCGGCAAGGGCGCCCTAGGCGGTGGGGCAAGAGGGACGCTTCGCTCCTCGAGCTCGTCCGGCCAGGGCAAGGAGCTGAGTTCTGAAGTGACCAGCGAGCCAATCCTGAGCCCCCGGCTCTGGGCCGCCGCGTCGAGGGTAGCTTCGCCGAGCCTAGGGCTGAGGCGCGCTCGAGACGATCTCCGCGCAGCCTCTGAGTCCTCCGTGTCTCTGCGGTTCTAAGACCCTCGCGCCACCCGCTTGGCGGGCTGGATACGGAGTCCGAGCGCCGCAGGGAGTAAAGTCTCGACTCTCCGCCGGAGGAGCACCGCATGCGCAGCTCAGTCATCGTCGGCCTGACGCTCTTGATCTTGACCCTCTCCCCAGGGAGCGCCGGCGCGCAGGAGCGCCCGAGCCTCGACTTCACCGGGAGCTGGGAGACCGACTTCGGGGACCTTCGCCTGGCCCGGGAAGGAGTCCTCTATCGGGGGAGCTACGGGAGCGCTGGGGTCTCGGTGATCGTGGGCACCCTCAACGGGCGCAAGCTGGAGTTTCGCTACACCGAGGTCGGGGCTCGTGGCGAGGGCTGGTTCGAGCTGGCCCCTGACGGCAAGTCCTTCAAGGGCAAGTGGCGCCCGGACGGCCGGGAGTCCTGGGGCGATTGGTCGGGGACCCGCAAGGCTCCCGCGCCGAGGCCCAAGACCTTCAGCGGGCTCTTCGAGACCCGCTACGGGCGGATCCGCTTGGAGCAGACCGGCGACGCCGTCGCGGGGCTCTACCGCTACTCAGGGAGCTGGGGGCGAATCAAGGGAAAAGTCGCCAAGGGACGTCTGGCGTTCGAGTGGAGGGAGGCGCGCGGAAGCGGGAGCGGTGAGTTCAAGCTCGGGCCCGAGGGCGTCCAGCTCCGTGGGACCTGGAAGGTGGCGGGCGAAGAGGAGAGCAGGGCCTGGAACGGTCAGCGGGTTCAGCCCCGGCCCGGCGTCCGCTGGCTCGTGATCTTGGAGGCCTACTGGGAGGAGGAACTCGAGCAGACCGAGTATTCCTTCGGGGCCATGCTCCGGACCTACTTTCGCCGCTACCCACGCGTCGAGGTCCGGCACCGCCGCTTTGGAGACAAGGCTGACTTCGTGCGCGCCGGGCGAGAGGTGGCCTTTTTAGCCGAGCCCGTCGTGCTCGTGATCGCGAGCCACGGGGAGTCGGGCAAGCTCGTGGCTGGACAAGATCGGATCGGCTCCGATCTCGTGGGGCGTGTGGCGCGTGACCTCCCGCACTTGGCCCTGCTTCACTTCTCGGCCTGCGAGATCTTCGCGCCCGGCGCGCTGAAGTCGCTCCGGGCTGAACTCCCGAAGGGGCGGCGGCTCCCGATCTCGGGCTACGCGGTGGCTGTGGATTGGTCTGGGAGCGCGCTCCTCGAGCAGCTCTACTTCGACCTCGTGCTCGGTCGCGGGATCGCGCCCAAGCGCGCGGCGGCCCTGGTGAAGAAGGAGCTCTCTTGCGCCAACGACGAGAACGCCCCCGACTCTCCCCTGGGGGCGCTCAAGTTCCGCTATCAGGAGTGAACCCAGCGCCGGCTGCCAATGAGTCGTCAGAGGACGCAAGCGCGCCGCCGAGCCCGCGACGCCGCGCCTGGGGTCGGGCTCTAGCCCTCCTGCTCCTGTTCGGGGTCTTGCCGACCTTGCCCTTGCTCGGGGTTCGCTGGCTGGGCCTCGCCACGGAGCCCTTCCTCGAGCCCCTCCCGAACCTGGGTCGGGTCACCCACGCGCCGCTGTCCTGGGGCGTGTTCTGGGCCATGGCGGCTGGGATCGTGGTTGTCGTGGCGCCCTTCGCGTGGCGCTTGCTCCGCTATCGCGGCGAGCTCCCGCCCGCGCCTCCCCGCCGGACCTTCCCCTGGTGGGGCTGGCTGAGCGCGCTGGGACTCGTCTTGAGCTGGATCGCGGCTTGGACTCGGCTCCCGGCCCTCGCGACGGTCCAGGCCTGGACCTTCAGCCCGCTCTGGCTGTCCTACGTCGGGCTCGTCTCGGCCTTCGCCGCGCGACGCGGCGGACGCCCAGCCTTGGGCGCACGGCGGGCTTGGCTTCTGTGGCCGCTCAGTCTCGGGTTCTGGTGGCTCTTCGAATACCTGAACCGCTTCGTCGAGAGCTGGACCTACCAGGGCGCAGACTTCAGCGCGCCGAGCGCAGTCCTCTGGCACGGCGTCTTGCCCATGGCGACCGTCCTCCCGGCCGTGGTCGCGACCCAAGACCTCCTGGCTCGGAGCCCCCGCTTGAGCGCGCCCTTCGAGCGCGCCTGGCGGCTCCCCCTCCCGCCGCGCTGGCTGGCGGGGGTGGTGGTCGCGGCCTCTGGGGCGGGCTTGGTCGCGCTCCCGCTCTACCCCAACCAGCTCTTTCCGCTCCTGTGGCTGGCGCCCCTAGGGTTCCTGATCGGGGGACGGCTCCTGCTCGGCGACACTCCGCCCCTCCTGGCCGAGCTGGCGCGGGGGGATTGGCGTCGCGCGGTGACCTTTGCCTTAGCCGCCGTGGTCTGCGGGTTCTGCTGGGAGCTCTGGAATCTTCACAGCCTGGCGCGCTGGACCTACCGGATCCCCTACGTCCAGACCCTGCACGTGTTCGAGATGCCTCTCTTGGGATTCGGGGGCTATCCCCCCTTTGGGATCGAGTGCGCGGCAGCGGCGGGGCTGATCGGTTTCCTCGGCCGGCGGGGGCCGGCGGAGCCTCCCTTAGCTCAGGAGTAGACGAGGGAGAGGAAGACCGCGAAGGCCGCGAAGGCCAAGAGCGGGATCAGGATCAAGCAGGCCAGGCTGCCCTCGGGGTTGCTGGCCAAGCGATCGGCCAGGAGGAAGCTGTAGTCACCGTGGCGCTTCTCGCCGCCGACGCTCGAGCGAGGACGATCGGCCATGGCGGCGGCTCCCTCGGCGTAGCGTCCCGTGGCAGCTCGGATCCGCTCCCGAATCTCGTCCCGAATCGACGTGTTGACGGGACCCAGCGGCGTCGGGATCGACTCGCTGCAGCCGTAGGTGGCGCAGCGGCCGAGCTCACGAATGCACTCGGTGTGGTGCTGAGTCTCGCAGGCTTCGCAGGTCACGAGCTCGAGGCTCTCGGCTTCGAGGTGGTCGTGACAGTAGGGACAGCGGGGTGCCCCGCCTCGCCGGAGTCGGGTCGCGAGGGAGACCACGGACTCGGCCTAGAAGCCGCCTCGGCCGTCGACGTCGAAGTCGAACTCGAAATCGTCGCCGCTCGGGGGAGGAGGAGGCGGGGCCGAGGACGGGGGCGGGAAGGGCGATCCAGCCGGGGGCGGCGGGAAGGGCGATCCAGCCGGGGGCGGCGGGAAGGGCGATCCAGCCGGGGGCGGCGGGAAGGGCGACCCAGCCGGGGGCGGCGGGAAGGGCGATCCAGCCGGGGGCGGGAAGGGCGAACCCGCAGGCGGGGGCGGCGGGAAGGGCGAGCCTGCGGGCGGCGGCGCGCTGGGCCTTGGGAAGGCGTCGCTGCTCTCACGGAGGTCGCCGCGTGCGATCCGCATCGTGGGGGCCCCGCGAGGCGGCTCGTCGCCGAAGTCGAAGTCGATGTCGAACTTGCTCGCGGTGACTGGCTCGAGGGGCTGAGCGGGCGGCTGAGCTTGGGGCGGGGGCGCGGTCGGTGCGTTCGCTGCGGCCTGGATCTGATCGACCGAGAGGCGCCAGGTGTCGGCGGTGCTCGGGGCGGATTGGGAAGCGACGCCGCCTCCAGTTGGGGCCGGAGCCCCCGTCACGTAGTGGAAGAACTCGCCGGGGCCGAACACTCGCAGGACTACTGCTTTTCCCAGGCGGAGGGGCGCGCCGTAGGGTAGGTCGACGGCTTGCTCCTTGGGGATTCGCGTCCCCGAGAGCCAGCAGCCGTTGCTGCTCTTGTCCATGACCTTCCACCCCTCGGGGGTGTAGGCGATGACGGAGTGGAGTCGCGAGATCGAGCGGTGGTCGAGGAGGATCTTGGAGCGGGCGTCACGACCGGCCGGGATCGGGATCCCGGCAGCCCGCGTAACGAATCGGACCGTGCCCTCGGTGTGAAGGGGCGAGCCTGGGTCGTAGACCCGCTTCTTCTGGTAAGGCTCGACCAAGATCAGGTCTTCGCTGGCGTGGCGCCCTGCGAAGTCGGCAGCGTTGGTCTGCTGAAGAAGCTTCAACACCTCCGCGATCGACTGCACGCTCTACTCCCGTTGAGATGACGGGCACGTTCGCCGTCGCCTCGACGGCGGCCACACCCCTGGAATCACAATGGACGATGGACGCTGGCCAAGCAAGCGCCCGTAACTCTTTCGCAGGAAGGGTCTGCGGGCCCGCTCGACGGCCCGAGCCTGGCCCTGCAGAGCCGGAGGCGGGGATCCCTAGGGCGCCCTAGCGAGGGCTTCGCTCGCTGGTACGAGGTGAGGGGCTTGGGGATTTGGACCTGGCCGCAGATTCCGCGGGCCTTCTCAACTCGCCCTCTGCGTCGCCCCGGATCCAGGCTAGACTCTCCGCCCCTCGAGCGCGGCAGGCGAAGGAGAAACTGGTGGAGATCGACTACGGACAGCTGAAGCAAGCCCTCCGAGACGTTTTGGCGGAGCAAGGCGCGACCAGCGAACCCGAGCTCGCAGCCAAGTACCAAGGCGGCGTGCTGGCGATCAAGCCGCGCGACCACACCCAGGCGACCAAGGAGATTCCGATCGAGGAGTTCTTCAAGAAGGTCGTCCGCGTGCGTGACCAGCTCCGACTCCTCGAGCAGAAGGTCAACAACAACTCGACCCTCAGCCCCGAGGACAAGCGCACGGTCCAGGGCTACGTGACCCGCTGCTACGGTTCGCTCACGACCTTCAACCAGCTCTTCGCCGACAAGGACGACTGGTTCGTCGGCCAAAAGGCCAAGTAGCTCCGCGCTATGGGGACGGGGGTCTGGGCAGGGACTGAGGAGCAGACCGACGTCGTCGTCTCGACTCGCCTGATCCCGCCCTACAACCTGATCCTGATCGACGACGATGCCCACACCTACACCTACGTGGTCGAGATGTTGGGCGCGGTCTTGGGCTTCTCCAAGGAGCGGGCCTACCTCCACGCCTGCGAGGTCGACGCCGTCGGCCGCACGATCTTGATCACGACCTCCCGCGAGCACGCCGAGCTCAAGCAGGAGCAGATTCACGCCTACGGTCCCGACCCCCGCAGCGCAGATTGCGCGGGCGGCATGACCTCGATCGTGGAGCCGGCAGCCTGAGCTTCACCCTCGACGAGCTCCCTGAAGCCCTCGCCGGCGCGGGCGTGCCGAGCCTCGAGGCCGAGGTTCTCGAGGGAATCCGTGGCTTTTGGACCTGGCTCGAGGACGCCAACTCGCGCACGAACCTGACCCGGATCCAAGGCGAGGCCGACTTCGCCGAGCGCCACGTCCTCGACGCGCTCTTGCCCCTCGCGCTCCTCGACGCTTTGGCCGCCGAGAGCCTCGCGGGAGCAGATCGTCGCCCGCGCCTCTACGACGTCGGCTCCGGCTGCGGGGTGCCCGGCGTCCCCCTCGCGATCGCGCGTCCCTGGGACGTGACCTTGGTCGAGACCGCCAACCGCAAGGCTCGCTGCTTGGCCGAGCTCGAGCCGCGCTTCGAGGGACGCTTGGAGGTGATCTCCGAGCGCTCGGAGCTCGTGGGTCGGGACCCCGAGCACCGCGACCAGGGCGATCTGGCCGTGGCTCGGGCCGTCGGGACGGTCCCCTTGGTCCTCGAGCTGACCCTGCCTCTGGTCCGACCCGGCGGCGCGGTCCTCCTCTATCGGGGCCCCCTCGATCCGAGCGAGCGCGAGGAGGCCGAGAGCGTCGGAGCCCAGCTCGGGGGCGGTGAGGTCAGCCAGCACGGGGCGGTCTTGCCTTCGGGCGCCGAGCGGAGCTTCCTGATCGTGCGCAAGCGGGAGGCGACGCCCGAGCGCTATCCGCGGCGCCCCGGGATCCCCGGCAAGCGCCCCCTGAAGTAGACCTGCAGGAACCTGCCGCGATTCCCTTGCGCTCCCCCGGTCTGAGAGGGTCTAGTAGCGCCTCTGGAGTTGCCCATGACCCGCACCTTCTCTTCGATCTTCCTTCAGGCCTTCGTGCTCCTGGCCCTCGCGACGCCTTCTATGGCGAGCGACCTCAGCGGTCTCTGGACCGTGAGCGGGAAGCTCCCCGACGGCACGACCTACGAGGGTGAGGCGGGGTTGGCCGCCGCCGGCGCCAACAACTACCGAGTCCAGGGCCGGGCCCGGCTCTCGAACGGGAGCCGCATGGTGTGGCGCGCGCGAGCCGAGGTCAGCGGCTCGACGGTCGTGATCACGCACCGCGGGCGGCGCGGCCTGGCGGGGAAGATCGCCGCGATCTCGGGCGGCTCCAGCTCCAGCCAATCTCAGATCGTCGGGACCTACACCCTGGCGGCGGACGAAGCGTCCTTCGGGGGCAACTTCCTGCTCCAGGGCACGAGTCCGGCTCAACAGGGCGAGGCCACCTACACCAAGCTCGCGGCTCCGACCGTGACCCTCGAGCCGGCCGGAATCGGGACCGACCTGGCCTCCCTCGACATAGGCGAGAAGCTCCGCCTGAAGCTCCGGGTCAACCCGGCTCGCAGCGCGGGCTTGCTCTGGGTCGAGGGGCCGATCGTTCGTCGTCACCGGACGCGCGGCGGCGTGCGCGAGGTCCAGATCGAGGCTCGCGAGGCCGGCCACGGCAAGCTCAAGGTTCGCTTGGGCCCGGCCGGCGGGCCGGTCCTCCTCGAGATCCCCTATCGCGTCGGCCCCGGCGTCATGGACGAGGTCCTCAAGAAGGTTCGTGACCTCAAGGCGGCGGGCGGGAAGCCCGTCGTGATCTTCGACCTCGACGACACGATCTACAGCACCCCTGAGCGAGTGATCGCGATCCTCCACGACTACGGCAAGCAGATCGGCGACGACCGCCTCGAGAAGATCGAGAAGCGCCATGTCCACTACGAAATGGACGCGACCCTGATCGCGGGCGGGATCCCCGAGGCCGAGGCCAAGGGCGCTTTCGGTCAGCAGGTCCGGCGGGCTTGGTCGCGACGCTTCTTCCACGGCGACAGCTACACCCTCGACGGCCACGTCCCGGGTGCTATCGACTTCGTCAAGCGCTGCGAGGCCGCTGGCGCGACCATCGTCTACGTCACGGGCCGCAAGGAGCGCTGGCGCGCTCAGTGCCTGGCGGTGATTCGCCTCTCGGGCCTCCCCGACGAGCACCTCTTCATGAAGCCACCCGTCCCCTCGGGCCAGCCCAAGCTCCACACACACGACTTCAAGGAGCAGGTCACGCGCGACACCATCAGCGCCATGGGGACCATCGTGGCGACCTTCGATAACGAGCCGAGCAACGTCAACTCCTTCAAGCGGGCGATCCCGGCGGACGCGCATTCGGTCTGGTTGGACACGCTCTGGAAGCCGAGCTCGCCGGCGGTGGTGGCGGGGACTGAGGTCCTCAAGGACTTCCGCTAGCTCTGGGCGGTGGAGGCTCTGGTAGCGGCTCTTGTCGTTGACAGGGTGAAGCCCACTGCTAGAGTGCGGCCTTCACGGGGCGTGGCTCAGCTTGGTAGAGCGCTACGTTCGGGACGTAGAGGTCGAAGGTTCAAATCCTTTCGCCCCGATGAACACGAGAAGGCCGCTCAACCCCAGGGTTGAGCGGCTTTTCTCATGGAACGCGACCAGCAGAGGCGTCAACTGCAGGCCCCACGAAGGGCCTGCGCCGTCGCGGCTCGAGTTGGGCTCGGCGTCTCCTGTGATTTCGCCTGAGGAAACCCCCCCGGATCGGGTGGGACGGGGCGGTCTATATAGCTAACCTCGGCTGATTGCGGAGGTGTCCCGTTGAGCAATGCGCCTGACCCCAAGGAGGGGAGAGTCGGTCGGCCGTCTGGCCGACAGCCTCGTCAGCCGAGCGGCGACACCCGTCGCCACGGACGGCCGCTGCCCCCGAGCGACGGTGGACGGCCTCCTCGTCGGCACCCTGGCTCCCGGCCCCCTGCCTCCGCGCCGGGTCCCTCGCGGGCCTCGGGGCGGATGCCGATTCCGCCGCCCTCAGGGCGCCAGCCTCGACCGCCTCGCGCCAGCGGGCGAATGCCCGCCAAGCCGACGGGGCGTCCGGGCGCCGCGCCGCGTCCTCCTCGCGGCGCTACGGGTCGGCCGCCGCGAGTTGGCTCGGGGCAGACCGGGCGAGTTGGCTCGGGACAGACCGGGCGTCCCCTGGGCCGGAAGGGTTCGGGCGCTACGGGCCGGCCGACAGCGCGGCCCGTGCCGCCGATCTCGAGCTCGATCTCTCGCAAAGCCATGGCAGACGACCTGGCCCTCGACGCCCTGACTCAGCGACTCGAAGCCCTCGAGAGCCGCCTCGGCGCGGCCACCCTCGACGCCAAGATCCTCGAGACCGTCGAGGAGCGGCTCGGGCAAGAGGACCTGGCCGGGTTCCTAGACACGGTCACGGCGCGGGCGACCGAGCAGTCCCTAGCGGCCTTCCAGGCTCAGTTCGACCTCGAAGGTCTCGTGGCGACCGTCGCGCAGCAAGCGACGACGGCGACCCTCCAGTCCCTCCAGTCTCAGCTCAATCTGGCGGGCTTGACGGGCGAGGTCACCCAGCAAGCCACTCGCCACGCCTTCGACGCTGTCCTCGAGCGACTCGATCTGGACGGGATCAGCAGCAAGATCAGCGGCAAGATCAGCGAGCGGGCGGCCGAGGAGACCTACGCCGCAGTCCGCGAGCGCCTGGACATCGACGCCCTCGGGAGCGCAGCATCGACCCACGTCCGCGAGCAGGTCGCCGTGACCGTCCAAGAGGAGCTTCGCGCGAACATCGACCTCGAGCAGCTCAGCGGGGATGTCCGCGAGCGCGCCGAAGCCGTGACCCTGGCCAACGTGCGGACCGGGATCGACACCAGCAGCATTCAGGCCGCGGTCGAGGAGGCGGTCCGTGAGGGCGCGCTCCAGAGCACCCTCGAGGGCGTCCAGGAGGGCCTGAACGTGCCCTCGCTGACCAAGCGGATCGGGCGCGAGGCCCACCAGCACGTGCTGGAGCGGGTCCAAGAGCAGCTCGACCCGAGCGACCTCGCCGAGCGGACCGCGGACCAGGTCGTGGCCGATGTCGCGACAGAGACCCGGGCCCAGCTCGACCTCGACCTGGCCGGCGTCCGCGAGCGCGCGAGCCAGCAGGCCCTGGACCTGGTCCAGGCGGAGCTCGACCTCGAGGCCCTCGTCAGCCAGACCAGCGAGGAGACCCTGATCGCGCTTCGCGAGCACCTCGACACTGAGACCCTCGCCGAGCGCGTGCGGGCCGACCTCGCGACGCGCGTCGGCGAGACCCTCGAGCCGGAGATCCGGGAGCAAGTCGAGGTCGCCAAGATCAGCAAGACGATTCGCGACACGGTCCGGGCGACGTCCGAGGCCAGGCTCTTGGTCGAGCTCCGCGAGAACCGCGACCTCGAGGGCCTGACCGCCGCGATTCGCGACTCGGTTCAGAGCCAGATCAGCGAGGAGGTCCTCGAGGCCGCTCGTGAGCGCCAGGAGTCGCTCCGCGAGGCCGTGGAAGCCGAGGTCGTGAGCGGCGCCGCCAGCGCCGCGCGGGAAGAGGTCGAAGGCAGCCTGGACCTAGACGCCCTGCGGACCCGCGTCGCCGACGAGGTCAGCGCGGCGCTCCAAGAGCGCGTCAGCGTCCAGGTCCACGAGCAGATCGACGCCGAGGCTCTCAGCGCCGAGGTCCGGGAGGGCAGCAGCGCTGCTGCTCAGGCGCAGCTCCTCGAGTCCCTCGACAGCGAAGCCCTAGCGGCCGCTGTCGCGAGCGCGGCTGAGGCCAGCGCTCGCGAGCAAGCCTTGGCTGAGGTAAAGAGTCACCTGACGACCGACGCCATCGCCGGTGAGGTCTGGCGCGAGGTCAAGGAGACCGTGCAGGCCGAGAGCCTGGTCGCGGTCCGCGAGGCGGTCGACGCCGATGCCCTGGCTCAGGACCTCAGGGCGGGCGTGCGGGACCAGGTCCGCCAAGAGGCCCTCGAGGCGCTCCAGGCTCAGCTCGACGTCGAGGCGCTTCGCGAGCAGGTTCGGACCGTCGTGGACGAACGCGCGACGGGGGCAGCCCTCGAGGCGCTGCAGGAGCAGCTCGACACGGCAGCCCTCGCAGCCGAGGTCCGTCAGGCCGTGGACACCCAGGCCCGCGAGACGGCCCTGGCCGCCGTCAACGAGCGCCTCGATCCAGACGCCCTGGCGGCGCGCTCGGGCGACGAGGTCGTGGAGCGGGCTCGGCAAGAGACCCTGAAGCAGGTCCGCGAGGCCCTGGACTCGGCTGCCCTGGCCGAGGCCGTCCGGGAGCGAGCCGAGGTCGAGGCGCAAGCCGCCTTGGTCGAGAGCCTCGGGCTCGAAGCCCTCCGCGAGACCGTGTCCACCAAGGTCCAAGAGCAGGCCCTGGCCCAGGCCCTCGACGACGTCTTGGGTCGGATCAAGCCAGGCGCCTTGGCGACGACGGTCTCCCAGGAGGTCCAAGACAAGATCTGGGCCGAGGCCCTGGGTGCCGTCAAGGAAAAGGTCGACACCGACGCCCTCAGCGAAGCGGTCCGCAAGGAGGTCCACGAGCAGGCGGTCGAGCTCCTCGAGGCCGAGGCGATCGCGGGCGTGGCGCGAGAGCGCGCCCAGGAGACGACCTTCGAGGCGGTCAGTACGCTCCTCTCGAGCGAGGAGATCGCGAACGCGGTCCGCCAAGAGGTAGATGCGGCGGCCCAGCGCGAGACGCTCGAGGCCCTGCGCCCGCTCCTGGACGTGGCGGCCATAGCCGCTGCGGTCAGCGAGCGCGTCGACACGAGCACGAGCGAGGAGACCCTGGCTGCGGTTCGAGAGAAGCTCGACACCGACGCGCTCGCGGCCAGGATCACTGAGAAGGTCGAGGGCGTGGTGGGCCCAGGCACCCTTCGGATCGTCAAGAAGGCCGTCGACCCCGAGGCCCTCCAAGCCGTGATCGAGGAGCGGGTCCACGATCGCTGCACGGCCCACGCCGAGGCCGCGGTCAACGAGCTCCTCGACCCGAGCCTGATCGTTCACGTGGTCTCGGAGGAGGCGCGGACGGCCGTGCTGGCGCAGGTCCAGGCAAAGCTCGAGCCCGACGCGATCGGCGAGAGCGTCAGCGCTCAAGTTCGCGAGGAGACCCTGAGCGGCGTCCGCGAAGAGCTCGACGCGAGCGCGCTCCGGGAGGCCGTCGCGGCCAAGGTGGACGAGCAAGCCCAAGCCCTGACCCTCGAAGAACTGCGCGGAGGCCTCGACACTGCGGCGCTTAGCGCCAAGGTCTCGAGCGCTGTCGACGCAGAGGCCCAGAAGGAGACGCTGGGGGCCGTCCTCGCGGCGCTGGACAGCAAGTCCATAGCGGCCAAGGTTCGCCAGGAGGTCCAGGCCCGGGCGGACGCTCAGACCCAGGCCGCCGTGGAGAGCGGCCTCGACTCGGCGGCGCTGATCGCGGGCGTCGAAGAGGAGGCCCGTCAGGTCGCCCTCGAGACCCTGGAGCAAGACCTCGACGCAGCGTCGATCGGGGACAAGGTGCGTTCGGCGGTCAGGCGCGAAGCCCACGATCGGACCCTGGCAGCGGTCAACCAGGGACTCGACGCCGAGGCCCTCAGGGCCGAGATCATTGGCTCGGTCCGCGAACAGGTCCGGGGCGCGACTCAAGCTGCGGTCGAGGCAGGGATCGAGCCCGAGGCCCTCGCGTCCGAGGTCGCGAAGGGGGTCTTGGAGGCCGTCGGCGCGCAGCTAGACGCCCAAGCCCTCGCGGAGCAGGTCCGGACTCGAGTCGCTGGCGAGACCGAGGCTCAGATCCGGAGCGCGGTGGAGTCTGCGCTGGACGGAGAGGCCATCGCTGCCGGCGTCCGGGCTCGGGTCGAGCAAGAGCAAGGCGCCCAGACCCTGAGCGAGGTCAGGGCGGCTCTCGACGTCCACGCCATGGCGGGCGAGGTGCACCAGAGCGTGGACGCCCAGGCCCGCGAGGCGACCCTGAGCGCGGTCCGGGACCAGATCGACCTCGAGCGGCTGCGGAGCGACGTCTCTCGCCAGGTCGAGGACGAGGCTCGGGCCCGGACGCTCTCAGATGTGGTGCTGCGGATCCAGGTCGATCCCCTCGCCAAGAGCATCAGCGAGACCGTCGAGGCAAAGGTCCGAGAGCGGACCCAGGAAGCCGTCCAAGCCCTGATCCAGGCCGAGGCCCTGGCGAGCTCCGTCGAGGCCGCGGTCCGCAAGCGGACCGACGAAGAGCTCCAGGACGCGCTGCGTGAGGCCATTAGCCCCAACGGCGTCGCTGACGGCGTGCGCGACGCTGCCCACGGGGCGGTCCTCGAAGAGGTTCGGGCTCAGCTGGACGCTGCGGCTCTCGCCAAGGCCGTCCGAGAGCAGGTCAACGAAGAGACCCTGAGCGCGCTGCGAGGGCAGCTCGACGTCGCGATCCTGGCCACGGCCGTCTCGTCTTGGGTGGACGAATCCGCGCGGACGTCCACTCTGGAGGAGGTCAAGGGTGGGCTCGAGGTCGCCGCGATTCAGGACCAGGTCCGGGAGCAGGTTCGGCGCCAGGCCGAGACTCAGACCCTAGACGCGGTTCGGAGCGGCCTCGACAGCGGCGCCATAGCCGGCGGTGTTCGCAAGGAGGTCACCGAGCGGGCGCGGGGCGAGACCCAGGCCGGCGTGGATGCTCTCCTCGACGCGGGGGCCGTCGTGGCGCGGACTCAAGAGGAGGCGCACCGCCGAGCGCTGACGACCCTCGAGGAGGGCTTCGACCTCGAGGCCCTCAGCGCAGCGGTCTTGCAGGCCGTCCAAGAGGAGGCCCAGAGCGGGAGCTTGAGCGCGGTTCAAGCCAAGCTGGACGCCGAGGCCATGGCGACGACGGTCTCCGAGGGAGTCCTAGCCGGGGCGACCGAGACGACTCGAGCCCAGGTCGACAGCGGCCTAGACGCCGACGCGCTCCGGGACCAGGTCGTGGGGGAGGTCCTGGCTGCGGTCAATGCCAAGCTCAACGCAGAGGCCCTCGGCAAGCAGGTCCGCAAGCGAGTCGGCAAGCAGGCTGAGGACGCGACCCGAGCCAGCGTGGATGCCCTCCTCGATCCGGCCCACCTGGCCGAGAAGGTCCGCCTCCGCGTGGACGAAGAGCAGCGGGCTCAGACCCTGGCCGAGGTCCAGGCTCAGCTCGACGTCGCGGCCATGAGCGCGGCCGTGGGCGAGGCAGTCGACGCCGAGGCCCAGCGCTTGACGCTCGAGGCGCTTCAAGCCGGGCTCGACGTAGATCAGCTCCGGGCGGCGGTTCAGGAGGGGGTCGAGTCCGACGCTCGCTCGCAGACCTTCGAGGCCGTGGTCGAGGCGATTCAACCTGGCGCGCTCAAGAAGTCGATCACGGAGTCGGTCCGAAAGGAGGTCCGCGGCGAGGTGCTCGAGGCAGTCCGAAGCGGGCTCGACACGGCGGCGCTTCAATCGTCCGTGGAGGACCAT
>Ga0316202_10000680_pt1 | contig 33408 bp, 26 predicted proteins | sample 3monrhotite_MG_FD_204934 | JGI IMG/M metagenome (GOLD analysis project Ga0316202, IMG submission 204934) | Microbial mat bacterial communities from mineral coupon in-situ incubated in ocean water Damariscotta River, Maine, United States -... | ecosystem: Environmental > Aquatic > Marine >...
ACTTCGTTACGGCACTCGAACTGACGTTTTAAAACTTTATTTATAATACCTATTTCTATATTATATTTAATTTACCGTCACTTCGAGTATTTCAATGAAGCCCTGCGGAATTGAAATGTATCGAGAAGCTCTTTACTTCTTACCTGTTCTCGATACACCTTCACTTCGTTACGGCACTCGAACTGACGTTTTAAAACTTTATTTATAATACCTATTTCTATATTATATTTAATTTACCGTCACTTCGAGTATTTCAATGAAGCCCTGCGGAATTGAAATGTATCGAGAAACTCTTTTACTTCTTACCTGTTCTCGATACACCTTCACTTCGTTACGGCACTCGAACTGACGTTTCGATTACTTTCAAAAGATTCCCAGTCACCCTTCGACTCCGCTCAGGAACCAAGCTGAGAATGACGTTGCTTTTATTTTACGCACTCATACGTTCCACCAATATAGGAATTGAAACCCGGTACAATAGCAGTCCCAACACCAACAATGGAATACATGCCAGCATTAACCATCCATAATAAGCTAAATACTCAGGGGTTTGCCCCACTATTAAAGCTCTGGTAGTGGTTATTATAGGTGTAAACGGATTTAGCTCCATCACCGTTTTCATTAAACCTTCTTTGGGTATGGCATATACTACGGGTGTGGCATACATTAAAAAACCCAACCCCAAACTTATTATTTTTTTAATATCGTTGTATAGCATTCCTATGGGTGTAATAAACAAGCCTATGGTAGTTCCAAATAAAATAGCCCCTAAAAAAGCAACTGGAAATAACAATAAACTGCTATGAAACCCTACACCAAAAACCGCTAAAAACACCAGTAAAATAATAATTTTAACCAAGCTATTAAACAACAGTTTGTAAATACCTGATACTAACAACGCTTCTTTTGGAAAATTTATTTTAGTTAATAGCCCTTTGGCAGCCATAGTGCTTGTCATAGGCGCATCAATCGCTTCTTTTATAATAGACCATAATAGTGTTCCTGAAAAGGCATAAATTGGATATGGTATTCCGGTATCTGTTAATTGTATAGTGCCTGTTAAGTTTAGAAAAATCCAAACAAAAGCGGTAGTTAAAGGGGTTATAAAAGCCCAGATAATTCCTAAATACGATTGGCGGTATTGTGCTTTTATATCACGTATAGCCAATTGTTTGCTTAAAAAACGTGAGTTATAAATGTCTTTTAAACTCTCTTTTAAAAGCTTGCCTATATTGGTGTTGTTTTCTTTTTGGTATATTTTGACTTCTAATGCCATTTAGAACTACTCTTATTTTTCATTTTAATTTGGTTGTAAATATATGGGTTTGTAAAGGATTTTGAAAATTAAGTTTTGGTTTTTCTTGAGTTGGAAAATGATACTTCGACTGGGCTCTTTACTCCTAACCCGTCATCTCGGACTTAATCCGAGATCTGTTGCTTTGGAACTCAATGATAATTTGAAGTTCTTTTTGAAAGATTCCCAGTCAAGCTGGGAATGACGATAATTAATAACCAGGTCCTATGCGGTTTTTCGTTGTAAAATAATGAAACCTTTAGCGTGGATGCAGCAGCAATCCAAATAACGCAGTGGTCTGGATGCGCAGGGTAAAAGGATTCAATAATTTTATAGAAAAAGAACATCAGACTAGACTTTTTTTAGCCACGCGCCAGCTGGCTCTTCTCTAAAATTCTTCATTGAAGAATTTTTTAACGTTCTGCCCTTTGGGGCAATGCAAAAAAGAACAAAGCAAATTATAAACTATAATGATGATATGAGAAACACACCCCTAACCCCTCTCAAGAGGGGAATGCTTGGAACTTCTTTTCAAAAGATTCCCAGTCAAGCTGAGAATGACACTTCGACTTAGCCTGTCTTGAGCGCAGTCGAAAGGCTCAGTGCAAGTCTGAGGATGATATAAATGAATGTCATGTCGAGCGCAGTCGAGACACTTTGTTATATTTTATTATCATCCCAAACACACCCCCTAACCCCTCTCAAGAGGGGACAAAACGTACTAAAAATGTTCACTGAACATTTTTAGTACGACATAGCGTGAGCTATGGGCGAGTTGGAGCGTTGATAAAGCCGGCGCGAGGGAATGAAGATTCTTAAACAATCATTCCAGCAGCAACAGTTTCGTTTGTTGTTGCATCTATTAAAATAAAACTTCCTGTAGTTCTGTTTTTTGTGTAGGCATCAATCATTAATGGCTGTGTGGTTCTTAATTGGATTTTACAAATATCGTTCATATTCAACGCTTCATCATCTTCATTTCTTTTAAAACTATTCACATCCACTTTATAAAACACTTCCTTAATCATGGCTTTTTGCTCGTTTGAAGTATGCTTTATAGTGTATTTAGCACCTTGTTTAGCTGGATGATTGTGCAACCAACAAAGCATTGCTTTAATGTCTTTGGTGGGAGTTGGTAAATTTTTTGATTTTACAAGCATATTTCCTCTACTAATATCAATTTCATCATTTAAAGTAAGCACCACCGACATATCCACAAAAGCTTCATTTAACAATTCATCACCGCTATACATACTTTTTATTGTAGAGGTAAGTCCTGAGGGCAATACGGTAATTTCATCTCCAACTCTAAAAATACCGCCTGCTATCCTTCCTGCATACCCTCTAAAATCTGGAAATTCCTTACTTTGAGGTCTTAAAACTGTTTGTACAGGAAAGCGCGCATCAATTTTATTGGTATCACTACTAATGTGTATAGTTTCTAAAGTATGTAACAAGGGTGCATTTTGATACCAAGGCATATTTACGGAGCGTTCCACAACATTGTCACCATTTAAAGCACTTATTGGAATATAGCGCACATCTTTTATCATCATTTTTGATGACATTTCTTCGTAATCTTGAACAATGCTATTAAATACTTCTTCTTTATATTCTATTAGATCCATTTTGTTTACACAAACAATAATATGAGAAATTTGTAATAAAGAGGCAATGTATGAATGTCTTTTGGTTTGTTCAATAACACCTTTTCTGGCATCAATTAGCACAACAGCAACATTTGCAGTTGAAGCGCCTGTTACCATGTTACGTGTATATTGTATATGGCCTGGAGTATCTGCAATAATAAATTTACGTTTTGGAGTTGTAAAATAACGGTACGCAACATCTATAGTTATACCCTGCTCACGCTCATCACGTAAACCATCTGTAAACAATGCTAAATCTATAGTTTCTAAGCCTTTTCTTTTACTTGCGGTTTTATTTGCTGTTAATTGATCTTCGAAAAGTGATTTAGAATCGTATAACAACCTGCCTATTAAAGTGCTTTTTCCATCATCTACACTACCCGCAGTTGTAAAACGCAATAACTGATTTTTATCTATTTCCATATTATATTTAATTTACTATCACTTCGTTTCGTCATCTCGGACTTTATCCGAAAGCTGTTCATTGTTTTTCAAATCATGAGATTCCCAGTCAAGCTGAGAATGACGTCTGTTTTCAAAAGATTCCCAGTCATCACTCAAAACTCAAAACTTCCCACCTGTTCTCGATACACCTTCACTCCGTTGCGGCACTCGAACTGATACTTCGACTGCGCTCAGTACAGGCTCTTTAATTTTTAACCTATTCCCTAATTCCTATTCACTCATCCCTCATCCCTATTCACTCATCCCTCTTCTCTCATCACTTCTTAAAAATACCCTTCTCTTTTGCGGTCTTCCATGGCTGTTTCAGATCGTTTGTCATCGGCTCTATTGCCACGTTCAGTTTCACGAATAGCCGCTACCTCTTTTACAATTTCAACCAACGTACTAGCATTACTTTCAACTGCACCACTTATAGTAATATCTCCCAAGGTTCTAAACCGAACAGTTTTAACAACCATTGTTTCATTTTTAATGGGTTGCAAAAATTCAGAAACAGGAATCCAACTCTTATTTCTCCAAACTACTTTACGCTGATGTGAAAAATACAAGGAAGGAATTGCTATTTGCTCCCTTAAAATATAATTCCAAATATCCATCTCTGTCCAGTTACTAATAGGAAAAACTCTAAAATGCTCTCCATTATTCATTTTAGAATTGAATAAATTCCATAATTCAGGGCGTTGATTTTTAGGTGTCCACTGCCCAAAATCATCTCTATGTGAATAAAAACGTTCTTTGGCTCTTGCTTTTTCTTCATCGCGTCTTCCTCCGCCAATAGCGCAATCTATCTTATTCAACTCAATAGCATCTAATAAGGTCACTATTTGCAAAACATTACGCGAAGCATCTTTTCCATTTTCTTCACTAGCTCTACCATCATTAATAGCTTCTTGTACACTACCCACCAGTAAATTCACTCCTAATTTCGCAACTAATTGATCTCTAAATTGTATCGTTTCTGGGAAATTATGACCTGTATCTATATGTAATAATGAAAATGGGATTTTACATGGATAAAAGGCTTTTTTTGCTAAATGCGTTAAAACCACGGAATCTTTGCCTCCTGAAAAAAGAATCACCGGATTTTTAAACTCTGCAAATACTTCACGAAGTATAAAAATAGCTTCTGACTCCAATTCATCAATATAATTTTGATAGTATTTAGGCATGTATTAACTTTAATTTTAAGACTGCTAGAATTTTCGCAACTGCCTCTTCTGGACTTTCATAAACTGTTTGAATTTCTATAGTAGGATTCTCAGGAACTTCGAAAGGTGCACTAATACCTGTGAAATTTTTCAGTTCTCCTGTCCTTGCTTTTTTATACAATCCTTTAACATCTCTTTGCTCACAAACTTCTAAAGGAGTGTTTACAAATATCTCTATATAGTCTTGTGCGCCAATACTATTTTTTATGTCTTCACGAATTTTTATATAGGGTGAAATAAATGCCGCAATAACAACAAGACCAGCATCTACAAATAATTTACCTACTTCAGCAGTACGACGCAAATTCTCTATTCTGTCCTCTTTAGAAAAAGTTAACTCCTTATTCAAACCTCTTCGTAAATTATCTCCATCTAATGAATAAGTGTGTATTTGTTGCTCATTTAATTTTTTCTCTAATAAATTTGCAATAGTAGATTTACCAGAACCCGACAAACCTGTAAACCAAATAAGACAAGAACGGTGGTTGTTTAAAAGCTCTCTGTCTTTTCTCTTTATGGTATAATCTTGTTTTTTAATATGATCCATTGTTCTTAACTAACTATAAAATATGGGTTTAATAAATTTTGTTTATTGTATTGTAATTCACACAACTTATTGGTGTGCATCACTTTTAAACCAACCGTATTGCAAATGGCATGTCCGGCAGCGGTATCCCACTCCATGGTTGGCGCAAATCTAGGATAAATTGATGTAATTCCTTCAGCTACTAAACAAAATTTTAACGAACTTCCTACAGAAACTAGCTCAACTTGTTTATTTTGTTGCTCTAAATTTTCAATAAACCTTGTTGTCTCTGCGCTTTTATGAGAACGACTTCCCACTACTTTTATTATTTTTGATTTCAACTCTGAAGGTTTTATTTCATCGGTTGGTAAAAACAATTCAACGTTTAAAACTGTGTGTTTTTGTAGCATTGTTTTATATGCTTTTTTTTCTGCTACTAGAGCATAATACACCATTTTTGTAGTGGGAACATAAATAACACCCAATATTGGTTGCTTATTTTTAATTAAAGCGATGTTTACTGTAAACTCACCATTTCTTTTTACAAACTCTTTAGTGCCGTCTAAAGGGTCTACCATCCAACAAATTTTCCAATCTTTTCTTTCTTGATAATCTGCTTGCTTATTTTCTTCACTTATAATTGGAATCTCCGTTTTTATCAAATAAGAATTGATAATTGCATTGGCATTTTCGTCGGCAATTGTTAATGGTGAATTGTCAGATTTCAATTCAACATCAAAATCTTTTGCATAAATTTTCATAATTTCTGAACCAGCGGCAATAGACGCTTCAATGGCAATTGAAAGTAATTTTTTCATGTATTTTTAGTACTCTTATTTCGTTGGTAAATATAGGCGTTTGCTAGGGAATTTGAAAATTAAATATAGATTCTTATATTGTTGGGAATGACGAAAGGGTATGTCATTGCGAGGTTTTGAAAAAACCGTGGCAATCTGTTTCTTTTTATAAGATTGCCGCGTCGTCTAACGACTTCTCGCAATGACGGTTCCTTTCAAAAGATTCCTAGTCAATTCACTCACTACTAATCATTCTTTACACTCCTCACTTCTTTGACTCAGGACTGCAAGACAAGAGCGAAGCGAGACTGCAAGACTCATTGCTCATCACTTCTTTGACTCAGGACTGCAAGACAAGAGCGAAGCGAGACTGCAAGACTCATTGCTCATTACTTCTTTGACTCAGGGCTGCAAGACAAGAGCGAAGCGAGACTGCAAGACTCATTGCTCATTACTTCTTTGACTCAGGACTGCAAGACAAGAGCGAAGCGAGACGGCAAGACTCATTGCTCATTACTTCTTTGACTCAGGACTGCAAGACAAGAGCGAAGCGAGACTGCAAGACTCATTGCACATTACTTCTCATTTTCACTCTCCAACTTCAAATACTGAGCTACAAAAGCTTTTATACCTGCTTCAATAGTTGTTTGTGGTTTAAAATCAATATAATTAAATAAACTCTCCACATTGGCATAGGTAGACTGCACATCACCTGGCTGCATGGGTTTGAATACTATTTTCCCTTTTTTACCCAACGCTTTTTCAACCGCTTTCACATAATCCATCAAAGCAACCGGACTGTTATTACCAATGTTAAATAGTTGGTAGGCTTTTGAACTTTTAGAAGACACTGGTTTTTCAGGATTGAATGCTGGGTTGTTTTCTTTTGGTGGTTTTGGTAATAAGCGTTTTATACTTTCAACAATATCAGCTACATAGGTAAAATCTCGACTCATATTACCATTGTTAAACACTTCAAATTCTTTATCTTCTACCATGGCTTTTGTAAAAATATGTAAGGCCATATCAGGTCTTCCCCAAGGTCCGTACACCGTAAAAAATCGCAATCCTGTACACGGAATATGGTATAAATTAGCATACGAATGTGCCATCATTTCATTGGCTTTTTTGCTGGCAGCATATATCGCTAAAGGATGATCGGTGCAATTGTCTTCTTTAAAAGGAATGTCTTCACTTAAACCATACACAGAACTTGACGATGCAAAAACCAAATGCTCAACAGGATATGCTCTACAACTTTCTAAAATATTTAAAAAACCAGTAATATTACTGTCTACATATGAATGTGGATTTTCTAAAGAATAGCGAACCCCAGCTTGTGCTGCTAAATTAACCACATAATCAAATTGCTGTTCTTTAAATAATGCTTTTATATTTTCTAAATCGGTTAAATCTAATTTTATAAATGCATTGTTTTTAATTTTTAATAAGGTATTGTATGCAATTTTAGTGGTGTCAAAACCCAAATCACGTAAGCGTGCTAATTTTAAATTTGGGTCGTAATAATCGTTGATATTATCCAAACCAACTACTTCAAAATTAGAAGCAACCAATAATTTTGCTAAATGATGGCCTATAAACCCGGCCATTCCGGTTATTAATACTTTTTTCATTTTTTCAATTTGAATTTATTTCACTTTAAATAGACTTTTTTTTTGTTCTAAGTTAAATTGCTATTTTCAACTAAATCTTCGTCAACCTGAACTTGTTTCAGGTTCTTATTATAAAAAGATGAGATGCTGAAACAAGTTCAGCATGACGGTATAAATATACTCAAAGTCTTCGACCCTTCGACAAGAGCTCAGGACAGGCTCAGCTCAGACTGACAATCACAAAAATAACACTAAAAAAGTCTTTTTTGCTAAATTAATTAAACTATCATATTCATTATGAATTAATGCTTCTTTTTTTAGCTATTTTTTTACTATTTACGCTATTACTATTTAAAAAAACAAGACCTAACAGGTTTATAAAACCTGTTAGGTCTATAAATCAGTTAATATAAACCGCAATTATTTAAAAATAGTACCCAAAAATATCAAATTATCGCCTTAAATTTGGGTTTTAAATTTTGATAAAAATGAACAAGCAATTAATAGAGTGCGTACCCAATATAAGTGAAGGAAGAGATGCTGCAAAAATTAAAGCTATTGCAGCTGTAGTTGAAACTGTAGAAGGGGTGAAATTATTGGATATAGATCCTGGAAAAGCAACCAACAGAACGGTTATTACCTTTGTTGGTGAGCCTAAAAATGTTATTGAAGCTGCGTTTAGGTTGATAAAAAAAGCTGCTGAATTAATTGATATGAGCAAACACACAGGTGCGCATCCTCGTTTTGGTGCCACAGATGTTTGTCCGTTAGTTCCTATTGCAGGAATTACCTTAGAAGAAACTGCGGTTTTTGCACATCAATTAGGAGAACGTGTTGGAACAACATTGGGAATTCCTGGTTACTTTTATGAAAATGCAGCAAAAGAAGAAAAACGTAAAAATTTAGCGAGTTGCAGATCTGGTGAATATGAAGGCTTGAAAGAAAAACTAGTAAATTCAGCTTGGAAACCAGACTTTGGACCTGTTACCTATACTGAAAATGTGGCGAAAACAGGCGCAATTGCTATTTCTTCGCGTGATTTTTTAATTGCATACAATGTCAATTTAAATTCTACTTCTACACGAAGAGCCAATGCTATTGCTTTTGATATTCGTGAAGCTGGTAGGGTAAAATATGTAAATGGAGTTTCAGGCAAAAAGGTACTCGATAAAAATGGAGATTCTGTTAGAATTCCTGGGAAATTAAAAGCGGTAAAAGGTATTGGATGGTATATTGAAGAGTATGGAATTGCTCAAATATCCTACAATTTGACCAATATCAACATTACTTCTATGCATATTGCTTTTGATGAAACTGTAAATTCGGCTATTGAAAGAGGTTTACGTGTTACAGGCTCAGAATTGATTGGGTTGATTCCTTTAAAAGCCATGTTAGATGCTGGGGATTATTTTTTACGAAAACAGGAACGTTCATTAGGTATTTCAGAAGCAGAAAAAATTAAAATTGCCGTAAAATCATTGGGATTAGACGATTTAAAACCTTTCAATCCGAAGGAAAAAATTATTGAGTATGTTTTAAAAGATGCTACAAAAAAACTGATTGATTTCACTGTAAGCGATTTTGCAGAAGAAACTGCGGGAGAATCTATGGCTCCTGGTGGTGGCTCTATTGCTGCTTATGTGGGTGTTTTAGGAGTTTCATTGGGTACTATGGTTGCTAATTTATCGGCTCATAAAGCTGGTTGGGACAACAAATGGGAGTTTTATTCTGACTGGGCAGTAAAAGGGCAAGCGTATAAAAACACATTGTTGTATTTGGTTGATGAAGATACCAATGCTTTTAATAAAATTATTGACGGATTTAGAATGCCAAAATCAAATGCCGAAGAAATTGAACTTCGTAAACAAGCTATTGAAGAAGCCACTAAATACGCTACTGAAATTCCGTTTCAGGTAATGGAAACTGCTTATAATTCTATGGAAGTCATGCAAGCCATGTTAAAAGACGGATTGCAAAGTTCATTGTCTGATGCAGGTGTTGGTATTTTATGTGCTAGAACTGCTGTTGTTGGCGCTTATTTTAATGTTCGCATCAACGCAAAAGATATTAAAGATCGTGTTTTTGCTGAAGAAATTTTAACGAAGGCAAAAGCCATTTATAACAAAACATTGGCTATTGAAAAAGAAGTGATGGATTTTGTGGATGGAAAAATGTAAAAACTTAAATAAGAAAATTAAACCTAACAGGTTTTATAAACCTGTTAGGTTTATATTCAACATTATATTGTTGGTTAAAGAATATTTTTTAAATCTTGTTTTCCAATGATAGTCATAATTTCAATAATGTCATTGTTTATTCTATAATAAATACTGTCAGATCCGCACACACAACGCCTGTATCCTATTTTTATAAAATCTACTGATTCAAAAGAAAATGGTTGTTGAGCAATACTATCAAAGTATTCAAAAAAAGAATCAAAATACTTGTCAGCCTGTAGCATGCCAAATTTTTTGACCCCATAATGATGAATTCTAATTAAATCTTCTTTAGCTACGTTACTTAATTTATATTTAGCCATTAAATAAAGACTTTGATTTTTGCAATATTTGCTCTTTAGTTTCATTGGTAAATCCACTATTTTCGGCATTTTCCAGTTTAGAACTTATCCAATCAATTTGCCTTTGTTGTTTTCTAGCTTGTCTTATTAAATCATTTACAAGTTCACTTTTGCTAGAATACTCTTTATTATCAACTTGAGTTTTTAACCACTCATCGTTTGGTTCTGTAAATGAAATACTTTGTCTTGCCATAATCTTTATTTTGATGTAAAATTACACCAAAAATGTATATCTTCAAATTAGTTTGAAGATATTTTCAATTTTAGTACGTCATTTTATTGCTGCTAATCCCTATTATACAGAAATTACAATCATACTTAACTTGTTGAAAAGCAATCTAATTCCAAAAAAATCAAATTATTTCGTTTACACTTAGAATGATTATTCCTATAAATCTAAAGGAATCTATTCAAGTACATTTCAAAATCAATTCCTACTCACTTGTCATAATAAATAATGGATTCATTTCAAAACTGTTATAATTAGGGCAAAGCCTATCTGTATTATAGAATTTTTCAATATTTACCACTTTAGATTTTCCTGTAACAACATCTATAGGCACATTGTCATAACGTCCGTTTTTTAGGACTACCAATCTGCCGTGAATTCCTTTTAAAATAAGGTCTAATGCTAAATTTCCATAAGCCATAGGCACAATAGAATCAATTGCATCAGGATCACCACCTCTAACAAGATACCCCAATTTTTGATTTATTACATTCACCGATTTTCCATTATTGTAAACAGGAGAGAGTTCTTTTAGCCGTTGCGAAACTAATTCTCCTATACCTCCTAATTTTGCGTGCCCAAATTGATCCTTAACATCACCTTTAAACACCATTTCTCCACCTTCAAACATAGCGCCTTCTGATACTAATACCACAGAATAGTTACTTGGGTTATCAAATCTGTCATGAGCTAAAAGTTCAGCTAAATTTTCCATTTCAAATTTGTATTCAGGAATTACACATCTGTTTGCAGCTCCAGCCATTGTTGGCAACATTGCTGTAAAACCTGCATACCTACCAAAAACTTCTAATACAAGAAAACGCTCGTGAGAACCTGCAGAAGTTCTTAAAGTATTTGTCATATTAATAGTTCTTGTTATGCAGGTACTAAATCCAATACAATAATCGGTTCCTGGGACATCATTGTCCATTGTTTTTGGAATGGCAACCACTTTAACCCCTTCTTGATACAAGCGAACGGCATAACTTAAAGTATCATCACCACCAATTGGAACTAAATAATCTACTCCTAAATAGTTTAAATTACTTAAAACCACTTTGGTCATATCATTAAAATCCTCTTTATAGCTATCTCTGTGCTGTTCTGGAACACTCGCTTTTGGTAAATGACTAGGACGTGTTCTTGAACTATGCAAAAAAGTTCCACCCGTTCTACCTGTTTTATTTACAATGATTTGAGTCAATTCAATGAAATTATTGCTGTTATCTGCTTTTTTATCTTGCACAAGCTCAACAATACCAGCCCAACCGCGTCTTAAACCTATCACTCTATATCCTTCGCGTATTGCTCTAATAGTGATTGCTCTAATTGCTGGGTTTAAACCAGGAACATCTCCTCCACCTGTTAATATTGCTATTGTGCCTTTTACTTTCATTGCCATATTATTTACATTTTATTTTGATTGATGAAATTACAAAAAAAATACAAATTAAGTCTAACTTTTTTCTAAATTGTAACGATGAAAGTAGTCACCATAAAAGAACTTAAAACTGAATTAGCAAACTGCTCTAATACTGAGATCATTGCGCTATGTTTACGTTTATCAAAATTTAAAAAAGAAAATAAAGAATTGCTTACCTACCTTTTATTTGAATCTTCAAATGATGAAAGGTTTATTCAAGAAATTAAAACTGAAATTGATGAACAATTTGATTTGATAAATACCAAAACATCTTATTTCATTAAAAAAAGTGTGCGTAAAATTTTAAGAACTATTAAGAAATATATTCGATATTCGAAGAAAAAGGAAACAGAAATAGAATTGCTGCTTTATTTTTGCAAAAAACTACTCGATTTTAAGCCCGCTATTAAAAACAATACTGTACTCAAAAATATTTATTTTAGAGAAATTGAAGCTATCCGGAAAAAAATGACATTGCTTCACGAAGATTTACAATACGATTATGAATTAGAATTACAACGATTAAACTTATAAAAATTTCAGTATTCAAACCCATTGGGTGTAACTAATTTTTGTCAGTTCGAGTGATTTTCGATAGAAAATTGTATCGAGAACAGAAAAATCAGTATTAAAAAAGGTTCTCGATACCGTCACCTCGAGTGCGTAGCGTATCGAGAGGTTTTGTTCCATTTTACTACACAAAAAACACTCGAACTGACGTTTTTAATAATTGCACTCAACGGTTTATTCAATAAAAAAGATACCACCGCCATCATATAAGAAATCAGCTCCTAAACAAATTACTTCTTGATTGTTTGAAGTAATATAATTGTGTAATTCCAATCCATTTTTATGCTTTAAAATATTGCCTAAAAAAAATATTTTATTTTTTAATTTTCCCATTGTTCCTCCAATAAAACCATATTTGTAATCTTTTATTTTAATTTCTAAAGGTTCAAAATAAAAATAATGAATAGCATTCTTCTTTAATGTTTTCACAATTCCTAAATCTGAAGTAATCATTTTAGTAGTATCAATACCAAATAGACTGCATCGTACATACGGTTGTGTTAATGCAATGGTTTTTTTTTGAGAACAATATTCTACAATCGAATTATCTGGAACTCCTTCTTTACAGAAGAAATTATCTTTCGTTGAAAAACAATTATATAAGCTACTTTCTACAACTGAGTGCCCTACATTTTTTGTGCCTAATGAATATTTAAGCTGGTTTTTATTCAAAAATTGAATTAATTTTTCAGGGGCATTTGGGGCTATAATTAGTTTTTCTTCATCCTGAAACATAAAAATATCGGGGTGACCTGAAATGGCATTATAGGTTATTTCTTCAGAAGCAACTTCAAAAATACCATCAACATAATTGCTTAAATTATTTTTAATCTCTTCAGAGCAACGTTTATCAATGATAGCATACATATATTTCAAAATCTTTTAAAGCAGTATCTACCATAAATTTAGTATCAAAGCCTCTAATTTTTAGATCATTTCTATTTTGTCCTTTATAGCCAATGGCATAATTCAACTGTTTTTTTGAAACTTTGATACTTACCTCACCTTCTTTTTTAATATTTTCAAAAAGAATATCACTCCATAAAGCGGATAAAACCATTTCTTTAAAAGAAGGGTGAATTGGACCTGCAATAAGTGATTTCCCAAGCTCCAATTCTTCAGATGGATGTAAGCCAACTCTTAATACCTTAATTGAAGTCTTGTTAAATATTTTAAGCACTTCTTTACTCCATAGAATTGCATCATTTAGTGAAAGCACTTTATAATCGCCTTTCATATACATTTTCTCCAACACGGTACCTTTCACTACAACTGTTGGATATATACGCGTAGAATCTGCTTTTAAACTTACAATATCCTTCGCTGTTTGAATGGAAAGTTCTAACGTATCGTGTGGTAAACCAAGCATCATTTGCAAGCCAAGTTCAATATTTCTTTCCTTAATAAGTTTAGCTGCCTTTTCAATAACAGCATATTTATGACCTCTACCTGATTTCAACAATACTTTATCATTCGTAGACTGCGCTCCTAATTCAATGGCTGTTACACCATATTGAACTAAAACAGCTAATAATTCTTCAGAAATATAGTCTGGTCGGGTTGATAAACGAATGCCTTGAACTTTTCCTGATTGAATATATTTGTGAGCTTCTTTTAAATAAGCGATCATTTCTGCTCTTGGAATCCCTGTAAAACTACCACCAAAAAAGGCGATGTTAATTTCTCTATTTAAAGGGATTGTTTCAAGATAAGAATCAATTATCTCAATTATTTCATTGGGTTTAGGGACTGTAAAAGTTCCGCTAATTTTTTCTTGATTACAAAAAATACATTGATGAGGACACGCTAATTCTGGAATAAATATGGGAATATTACAATGCTTCATCTTAAATTAAAAGTAATGTTTTGTTCTAATTAGTCTTTATTCTTAATGAGCTCATATCCTTGATTGATTCCTTTTTCAATGGCTGGAACACCTCTTTCCATCCAAACTGGTTTTTGAGCTCCTTTTAAATAATAATCAAAAAATTGTGCCATTCTAATATTGAAATCTTTTCTGTTTTGCATTTTCAATGGCCAATGTGGTTCTCCGTTGTAATTTAAAAACCATGCTGGTTTTCCCAATCTTCTTAATGCTGTGAAAAATTCAATTCCTTGATACCAAGGTACATGTCCATCGGCGTCATTATGCATAATTAACAAGGGTGTATGTATTTTATCTACGTTGAATATTGGAGAATTTTCAATATATCGCGCTGGATATTCCCACGGCGAACCACCTAATCTACTTTGTGTATGTTCGTATTGAAATTGTCTGCTTAATCCTGTCCACCAGCGTATTCCTCCATAAGCACTAATCATATTTACCACTGGTGCTCCGGCTTCTGCTGCTTTAAAAATATTAGTTCTAGTCACTAAATATGCTATTTGGTACGCTCCCCAACTATGTCCTTGAACACCAATATTGTCTTTATCTATAAATCCTTTTTCTACAATTGAAGTTACACCTGGAATTACACAGTTGTAAGCACTTTCACCAGGATATCCTTCTCTATATACAACATCCGGATTAAAAATTACGTATCCACGACTAGCATAAAAGCTATAATTTATAGTAGAACGTCCAGGAGCAGGTATTTTATAAGAGTTTAGGCTATTAGAACTTCTTTCATAAAAATTTACCAGCATTGGGTACTTTTTGTCGGGATTGAAATTCTCTGGTTTTACTAGCATTCCAGTTAGTTTAACACCATCTAATGAAGTCCAATTTACCAACTCAATTGTTCCCCAATTATACTCATTTTGTTGTGGATTTGCATCACTTATTTTTGTTTGAGTTTTAAAACTGCTATTCGTATAACGAATGTCTGGAAACTCTTGAAAGCTTTGTCTGGTAAAAATTAAATGATCATTATTTTTAGCTTTTATTGGGTCTGAGAATTTATATGAACCTGTTAATAACTGCTTCCCTTTATTATTTCTAGGATTCAATTCATAATAACCCGCGTCTTTATTTAATTCATTAAATGTAGATAATAACCATTTTTTAGAACGATCTATAAACCTTGCTTCCTTATTCAGTTTTATATATCTATACACAATTAAATTTTTTCTGCCATTGGTTAGTTTTTTGCTGATTCCATTATCAGGATTAAAGCTCCAAATATCATAACGATCATAGAGTATCAAAGCATCATCATTCCCATTCCAACCAGCTGATCCATATGATCTTGGATAGTCAGGTGAATCATTTAATTCATCGTAAAATAATTGTCCTTTGGTAAGTGCTGTATATTTAGCAGTCTTTATTGAATATGTAAACCAAGTACTATCTAGCACATTATAGCCAAATGCATAGTTACCTGCAGGACTTAACCGAACGCGTCCTCTAATTTTTTCTAAAGCCTTTACAACTTTACCTGTATTTACATTTACAATGGCATAATCACGCATTGAAGCACCTGTCCACTGACTTTCCAGTTCATACGATTCTGATGTACTTATCAATGCATATTCTGAATTACCTTCGTTTCCAATTTCAGCATCTGGATATGCTTCTGTGGCTAATTGAACTAAATTATTGTTATTATTAAAATTTATGGTGGTTACATAAGATTTTTTTAAATCATTTTTCACTTGTAATTCCTGTACGGTATACAATCTAGGTTCATTATACGTCCAAACTTCTACATTTACAATTTCTTCATCTAGCAAGGTGGTATCTTTTACAATTGGTGGTTTTGCCAATCCAAAGTACATTTTAGTTTCGTCTTTTGAAAACCGAATGTTTCCATCAGAAGAAACTCTGAAACCATTTGGAGCTGAAACGGCATCCACTAATTTTTCAGCCTTCGCTTTTCCTTCACTCCAAACATACAATTCATTAGGTCTTACTTGTACTTTTGTAGTATCAGTATCTACTACAAATCCTAATTTTTTTCCTGTATCACTTAAATTTAACTGGTAATATTTTGCTTTTTTAGCTTCAAATACTTGTGATAATTTATTATTTTCAAGGTTTAATACATAAACGCTAGCTTCTGTTATAGAATCTTCACCAGTAGTTGTAAATGCTAACATTTTTGCTTCTTTGGCAAATGTATAGTCGGTCACAAATTTGAATGTATCTTGTTTGCTTGTCACTAAATCTCTCACAATTAAATGATACCCATTGTCTTTTCCTACTTTTTTCTTCGCTTTCTTTTTGTCATTTTGCTTAGGTTCAGACTTGGTTGAATCTTTTTCAATTTTAGCAGCTTCCAAGTCTTCTAATAAATATGCGAGAGAACCAGACCACTTCTCAGGAATTTTATACGATTTTATGTTTCCTATTTTAGCAAGGGATTTATTTGATAAATTATAAATTCCAATAGAATCTTTTGGAAGTTTTTCTTTTTTTACTTTTTTACGTTTCAATTCTTTAATACTGTCTTTCCAAGGTGTTATGGTAAACAATGCAAATTCAGAATTATAGGTAAACTGTCCTTTTTCAGCTCGTTCATGTTCAAAAACTAAGGTAGCTTTGGCATCTTTAATTTTAAGGTAGCTATCCTTTTCTCCTTTTTCAAGTGAATACATTACAAAATCCCCATTAGAAGAAATGGTTTGATTTTTAATTGAATTCCATAGTTCGAAATCTTTATGATCCAATACTTTTTTTTGAGCAAATGTGTAGAAAGAAATAAAAATTAAAAGTGAAGTGAAAAATACTTTCATAGGATTGATCGTGGTTTATTATTTTTTGTAAGCTTTAATCTAAAGCGCTTTAATCAACAAATTAAAAAGTTTAAAGTTAATAAATTAAATAGTATTGAAAGTGCTAAAAAATACATGAAAATAAATTACAGAAATTGTGGTGGAATCATTCATGTTTAAAGTCGTTCTCAATAAGTTTTTTAAACGTAAAAAAATTAACTAAACTAGAAATTAACTTCCATAAATTTAATATTCAATTCCTTTTGAATTTCATGTATTTTTTGCAGTTCACCCGGAATAACCAAAGCAATAGAAAAGCCTCTTTTACCTGCTCTGGCAGTTCTTCCGCTTCTATGTGTGTAATATTCTAATTGTTCGGGTAACTGATGGTGAATGATAAATGCTAAATTATCTACATCAATTCCACGAGCAGAAACATCGGTAGATATGAGAACTTGAAGACTTCCATTTTTAAAAGCACGCATTACTTTATCACGTTCTTTTTGTTGCATATCACCTTCTAAAGCTTCCACTGAAAACCCTTCTTCTTTTAATAAAGTTGCTAAATTTTGCGTTCCTAATTTTGTTCTGCAAAAAATGATACCTCTTTCATTTCCTCTCTTTTCTAACAATTTAACCAATAATTCTGGTTTCTCTTTTATGGTAGTTTTTATATATTGATGTGTGATATTAACATTTACTAAATCACTTTTATTTACTTGTACTTTTGGTGCGTCAGATTGAATATACGTTTTAACAATACGCTGAATTTCATCAGGCATAGTAGCAGAAAATAGCCAAGTATTTCTTGAGCCTGTAGTGTATTTTAAAATTCTGTTTAAATCTTGTTTAAAGCCCATATTCAACATTTCATCAGCTTCATCTAATACTAATGTTGAAATTTTCTTGATATTAATTTCACCTCTTTCAATTAAATCAATCAATCTTCCAGGAGTAGCAACTACAATATGAGTGGTTCTTTTTAGCGCTTTAATTTGCTTATCAATTTTTTCGCCACCATAAACACCTTCCACAAATATTTTATCATCACTATATTTGGTGAATTTAAAAAGTTGTTTTTTTATTTGTTGCACTAATTCTCTTGTAGGTGCTAAAATTAATGCTTGAATTATTGGTGATTTCGTATTGATATTATGTAAAATAGGCAATCCAAATGCAGCAGTTTTACCAGTTCCTGTTTGTGCTAAACCCACAAAATCAGTTTTTGAGTTTAATAAAATAGCAATGGTTTTTTCCTGAATTTCTGTTGGTGTTTTAATTCCAAGATCTTTTAATGCTTCAATATATTCTTTACGAACTCCTAATTCTAAAAATGTTGACATACGTTGTTTTTATAAAAGTGCAAATATACTCTTATTTGTATGGCAGAACAATTTTATAAAAAAGTCTCTTAGATTCAGTAATTAACAACTGACGAACAATTTTAATAAAAAGGCCAGATAGCGCAATAACGCTATTTCAAAAACAGTCTTCGTTGGTTAGCACATAACTTTGCAAGCACACACCAAGCTGAAAATTCCTGCGAAATTTTCAGAGTAGACGAGAACTTGAAATTACTTATTGCCATTGTTTTAGCACCTTTTTAATTTTTTGAATGTTCCACCAACCATTCCTCATATTTTGCTTTTAAAAATTGATATCCATCTTTGTCATAAACTTCATCTTGTACTGTATAATGATCACCAGAATAGTATGCAAACAAAAAATTCGCATCCAAGTCTTTCATTTCATTTTCAAGAAGCATCACAGACTTGTCTAGATAATAATTGTCAGCAGTTCCAACTGAAAATCTAATCTTACCTCTAAGGTCATTTTTTAGTTCATTCCAATGGTTTCTTAATTGTAATGATATATCATAATTTTTCCAATGAGAAATTACTTCTTTATTGATTTTTCCTGTGTTTACATTACAAACGGATTCAGGTATGCCATTTTTTGTCATTTCCCCAAAAACAGCATTCCATGACGCATATTGTTCTCCTCGATAAAGAACATTTTCCAATTGGTAGCTATCCCTCAAGTAACCCCACGGAATGTTACGTCCACCTATAGAGGCATCAATTCTTAACTTTCCTTCATTCGTATAATACATGTTTTTATCTTCATATAAGTTAACCAACTCAAAATTTCTGAAGTCAACGGGATCTGGTGCACTAGACCAGCACCCTGCAAAAAATTTAGGATAATTTACCTGAAGCCAAGCTACTGTCCAACCACCACTGCTATGCCCAGTAAGTAATCGAGCCCCATCACAACGAAATTCCTTTTCAACTAATGGGATGAATTCGTTCACTAATGCGTCTCCCCAAGGACCGTTGTTAGCACTGTTGGCATAGGTGCTGTGCCCTGTAGGGCAATTTCCATCTAAATATACCGTAATACAAGGTATTGTATCAATCCCTTTGCTAGCATTATTTTTACCAGAATAGGAATGATAATCTCCACCAAAACCTGAAATTAGGTATAATACAGGGAATTTTATTTTAGGTTCTTCGTAATATTCTTTAGGAAGAATAATAGCAGCATTAATTGTAATTTTCTTTTTGTAAAATGACGATAACAAAGTAGAAGGTGCTTTTAACTCTTTGATAAATTCTGTTTCTTCAAAATGATTCGGAGAAATTATTTTAGAATTACAATTGATAAAGAAAGTTTCATCAAAATTTTTAGTGAAATTTATTTTAATGGAAGCATTGTACATATTATCAGGACTTGACCCAATATTGCGCCCACCTGTATTTCTATCCCAAACTACTTGAGCATAATATTCTCCTCTTTCAAGATCAGAAAGTTTTACTGGAAAGGAATTTGCTAAGTCATTAAACACAACTGTAGAGTTTGGCTCTATATCCTTTACCTGAATCGAATAGCAATGAAGTAAAGGAAGTCCATAAGAAAGATCTTTTGGGTTTTCTCCATCTTTTGAAAGGTATAATATTACCTTGCCTGAAAACGATCCATCAAAAGCTTCTGCAGAATAAGATGTTTTTACATTTTGAGCTTTTGCGCTTATGTTGATTAGAAATATTAATAAGCTAATAATTTTAATTGCTTTCATATTGTTATTATATTAATGTGCTACATCGGGTTATGATTTGTGCGATTTAAAATTGAAATTTTTTAGATTACAGCAAATAATTTGTTGAATGTTTGTCAATTTGTATTTAGTTTAAATGTAAGCATAAATTTTATTTAGTACTGACTGTAGTATTTTTGGTTATTTTCCAAGAGTCAACTAACCGTATATTTCTGCCTATTATTTTGATAATATCATGATTTAAATTAGATTCATTTTTGTATTTAGGTAAATTTTCTTTTACATATTTTTCGTGGTTTTGAATAGAATCCCAAAATGTAGATACTAAATACCCTGATGCATTAGCAGTTGATTTGGAAAATTCACCTCCTAACATTCCTTGTGATTTTTTCATACCAGGAATCCAAACCTTTTTTTGAATTGCTTCAAAATGTGCTGTTTTTTCCTCCCTAACAATGCAATCAGCTATTCGAAGTACTTTTCCATTATTCAAAATGTCTGTTAATGAATCAAATTTCCCTACCATTTTTAATACAGAATTAAAGTAGGCCACCTTAATTGAATTATAGTATTTAGATTGGGAATTATTAAAAAATATCTTATCGTGTATATTTTTCATAAATAGATTTAAAGCGTTCTCATTTTTCCAAAAACTGATAATACAAGCCGTTTTATGATGGTTTAAATCCCAACCACCTACTTGTCCTATAAAGCCTACAGAATTTTGTGTTTCAATCCATTGTTCTTGGGCAATTGAAAATTCTTTTTCAAAAGAATCTTTTACCTCACAGACAATCCATTTAATATACATTTATCGTTTTTTTAAATTTTAGCCAGTAAGTGCTTTTATATAATTAGACCCGTTGTGCATTAATATAAATTTCGTCAATTCGAGTGAATTTCAACCCCTATTAGGGTTGAAATTAGTATCGAGAATAGAAATTTTATGATAAAGAGTAGTTCTCGATACAATTTTTTATCAAAAATCGAACTGACGCTGATTGAAAATTTGAAACAAACGAACGTCAGTTCGAGTGTTTTTTGAGCAATGAAATGAATCAAAAAATGTATCGAGAACAAGTTTTTTTTTAGGAGCGTAGCGGATTAAAACCTCTCGATACGCTGCGCACTCGAGGTGACGTTATCGAGAACAAGTGTTTTGAATAAAGAAACGGTTCTCGATATAATTTTAAAACAAATTTCATTTGTGTTAAAACTACTCGATCTGACGTTGAGATTAAAATAATAATTCATAATGCACAAAGGGTAATTAGTTGTATTTAATGGCAGATTTCACTCTAAAATTCACTATAATAATTTTATTCTATATCAACAAATTATAAAACTATTAAGTTATTAAATTTTAAGGAACTAATTATTAAAGGAATAATCAATATAAACAAACACATGTAATATTGTAAACCAATGTTGAAGCTCTAGCTACTCAACATTATTCTTAGCTTGCGTAACGTTATGAAATGTTGGCAAATTCTCGCTAATTTTACCTGCACCTTTTTTATTAATTTTAAAAGTAACATCCTTTTTTGTAGTAAATAAAAGAACAGATGAAAACGACTTTTTGAGATACGATTTCAAAAACACAAAAGCATCGTCTAATGTAAGTTCGTTTTCCTCATCTTCAGTTTCTTTAGATTGGTAGCGCAATTTCACTAAGACCTTAAAGTTATCATCAGAATAAACTGGTCTAACAAATATATTTTTTAAGTTAGGTTTACCAATGGTCTTTGCCATGGTTAATTTAGCAAAACTACCTTCTTGGCAACTTTCTTTTACTTGTTCCCAGAAAAGAACAAAAACATCTTGATATGGCATAAACTAAAGAATAATGATAAAATATTTTGGTGTTGCAAATTTAACATTAATAATTCAATTAATAAATCTCAACCGAATTTAACAATGAAACGAATCTATTTTAGAATAACAGCAGAGAATTAAAAAGTGTGAAAACCCTAAAATAAATTGTTATTATATAGAGAAACATATTCGATTTCCCATACGCACAAATCTTATAAAAAGATCGTTGCTATTCAATAATTGAAACGCCATTTAAATCGGTGGTCAATAGTTCACTCATATAATTAAAATAAGGACGCATTGCTTTATACGAATTGCTAACTTCTTCAAAAAAATGAGGACTTAAAACTTCTTCATCCGTAAATTCACGCGTTACAATAAATTGTTTCATTCTTATTAAATCCATAGCTGGATGCTCTTTATCAAAACCTCTTGGAGCTGTCTTTAAGGCATTTCCTTGCAATTTTCCAAAATATTTCACAAACACTTCATTATTTAAGATTGTTCTAATTTCAGAAGTATCCATTTCAAATTCTTTACGAATGCGTAACAAATCGTCTTTATTAGGCTCCCAAAAACCACCTGCTAAAAAACTTTCTCCTGGTCTAATTCTTAAATAATACCCACCTCTTAATCGTTTTGTTCCTCTCACAAAATTTCCTGCAAAATGTGGTTTATAAGGTGTTTTATCTTTAGAAAATCGAACATCACGATAAATACGGAAGATTTTCACACTTTCAATTTCATCATGTGTTTTTAAACGTTCCATTAAAGCATTGTAAAATTCTTTTGCTTTTGTTTGTTCTATTTGGAATTGAGGCTTGTTTTCGTTAAACCAGTCTCTATTGTTATTTTTTTTAAGTTCTTTTAAAAAGTCTAATGTGGTTTTTGAAATTGTACTCATCTTTGTTTTTTTTAGTAGGCTAAAAGTAATGAAAAAATGTATGAATAAGTAAAGCCTATTGTACGATAGGCTTTATTTAACATATAATCGTAAAATTAATTATTCGTCAACCTAAACTTAATTCAGGTTCTCATAATAATTTAAATTTAGTTTTATAGGATTCTAATACAAATGTTCAAGACAAGTCTCAACTAAGCTTGATAAAAAAATATCATTTAGGTTAACTAGAATAAGATTCCGGATCAAGTCCGGAATGACGAAATTAAATGTCACACTGAGCTTGTCGAAGTGTATTTTTTTTTGATTAAAGAGTCTTCGATCCTTCAATAAACTCAAGACAAACTCAGCTCAGACTGACTTAACCTTACATAGGTACTAAGTCACAAAAATGAAACCCAGCAGGTTTTTCATCTATTGTTGATGAAAAGCAGTTATCTTCTTTATTTTTTGGAGCTTCATATTCTTTAAATATTTTTTCTCCTAAAGTGTATGCTATTGGTTCTTTAAAAATAGGTCCATCAAAAACAAAGGTGTGAAATTCACCATTTTCACCGCAAGGATCTACATTTTTTGGCAAGTCCTTTAAAAAATCTCTGTCAATTATTCTTCCTGTAAACTCTTCACCCAACAAATCAGACTTCACACATACAACAACCGTTTTAAATCCTAAATCAATAAATTCATGGATTATTTCAGTTGTATTTCTTTTCCAAAGTGGAAAATGAGCTGTTAAGCCAACTTCTTTTAATTTGTTTTCACGATACGCGCGTAAATCTTCTAAAAACAGATCTCCAAAAATACTATGAGTTATATCTTTTTTTTTCAAATCCAACAATACAGTTTTCATTGCTTCATTATATTCTAACATAGATGGAGTCTCAGGCAATCTAATTTCTTTGATTGGAATTCCAATTGATTCTCCTTGAGCATACAACAATTCATTTCGTACACCGTGCATAGAAATTCTATTGTATTTCGCATTTACGGTAGTCATTAATGCTTCAATATCAAATTTTTCTTCTTTTAAGATATGGTATAATGCCAATGCACTGTCTTTGCCTCCACTCCAATTAAAAATTGCTTTTATTTTATTCATTTCTTATTTCTTTTTTTAGAACTGTTAACTGCTTTTATTTAAAAATAGCTGTTCACAGCTTCTGAGCATTTATTTATACCTTGAAAAGGTACAATTTAAACAAATGTAATTCTTAAAAACAAAAAGAGGTACTCAATTTGAGCACCTCTTTCTTAAAATTCTAAACTATATTAATTAAAATAAACTCCACCTGGAATAATTCCTGTTGAAATTGTATTTTCTAATTGTTTTGAGTCTAAATTATATATTCTTACTTCACCACTACTTGCATAATCTTTTGCATCTGTAACGTATATATAACCATCATTTGCAATAACACTGTATCCCGAATCAGCTATTATTGAAGCTGAGGGCAATGTAGAACTTGAAGTTCCCATTACGTAAACTCCACCACTATTTTGGTAATATAATTTTCCATTTGTGTACGAAAGGTCATACGGATGAGAATCAACAAAATCATAAGACGTAGTTACTTCATAAGTTGATGTATTAATTTTTTCTAATGTACCATATGTTTCTTCTGGAGCATAATTCGGTTTTCCTCCACAAAGTACCCATAAATTATTACTATTATCTATAACTAATGAACTTGGTATATCCCCAACTTCAATTGTTTTTGTTACTGCTTTTGAAGTTATATCAATAACAGAAATTTTATTGTTATATCCGTGCCCACCTTTATGCGCTACATAAATATTATTTCCTAAAACAATTAATTTCTCTGGTCCAAAATCAACTGATATTGAAGATTCATATACTAAAGTTTCTGCATCAAAAATAGCTACATAATCATCTGTGCTATCAGAAGAATCTCCCCAATTAGTAACAAAAAGTTTACCACTAGCTATAGCTGCATACCTAGGGTTATTAAGATTCTCTATTGTTGCTGCTTCTTTTTCAAACGTATATCTGTTAACCTTCACCAATCTCTTAGAAACATTTGCAATTAAATACGCACTTTCATTATTAAATGTTAAAGACTGTAATATATTTCCTAAATCCTCGCTATTTACAGTTTTATAAATACTGTTTTGTGATGTAGAGAAATCATTTGAAATATAAGTAACAGTTCCTGAACCTGAGCCAAATGGACCTTCATTTGCTATTAATATACCGTTTTCATAATCTCCTTTTGGCAATGCAGGCTCATCATCTTTATTACATGATACTACTATTATACTTAGTAAAAATAGGCTAAGTAAGAATTTACTGATTTTCATAATTTTAAAATTTATAGTTTATATTTAAGTTTAAATTTCTATTTGGCATGGGTCTGCTTGGTAAAACCTGGTATGGCTTATTAAACAAATTATTAATTTTTATACCAAGATCTAATTGTGTAGCCTTCGTTTTTAAAAGGTTATAATTAACGCCTAAATTTCCTACATTAAAATAGGGAACTGAGTAATCGTCTAAATTATCCGTTGTTGTAAAAATTTCTCCATTAAATAAGTGCTGATAAAATGCACTTATCTTCTTATAAGAATAGCCCACAGTTCCATTTAATAAGTGTTTAGGGATATATGGTAATAGTTGCTTTGTGTTTTTATCTTTAGAAATGATATAGCTATAGTTTGCATTCAAATTGAACGAATGCTTATGTATATTTTTTTTATAATTTATGACAAGTTCTAGCCCTTTATTTACAACTTCATCCAAATTAGCAGGTGTCCAAACCCCAGGTCTTTCAGGGTCTGCTCCTGGTTTCCAAACAATTTTATCTTTAGCATCTATATAAAAAGCACCAACATCAATTTTTAAGTTATTATTTTTATAACCTACACCTATTTCACCTTGAAGTGATGATTCTGGTATTAAATTTTCATTTCCTAATGATGGCCAATACAAATCATTATAGCTAGGAACTCTGTAATTTTTAGAACCATTAAATCTTACAAAAGTATTTCTAGCAGGTTTTACTTCAGCCCCAAGTGCAAAAACAAAAGGCATTGTATAATCCGAGTTAAAATCTTTTCTAACTTTCGCATTGAAAGAACCTAAATTTTCAATTCGTTGATTAAAAATAAGAGATTGTGAAAATTGTTTTCTGTTTTTCTCTAGCATCTGATCTGTTTTTCCAAAGGTGGATTCTACTTCTGAAAAGGATTCAATACTTGAGTTTGAAGAGATTTTATAACTAAAATCATAATTTAAAACGAATCTTTTAGATTTTCCAAAATTAAAATCAGTATTGTCTTTATCAGCAAAATATTGATATTCTTGCGTTAAATACGCAAATTTTAAGGTGTGTGAGCTCTCGTTTTTTTGATAATTAAAATTTAGCAAGTTTCTAAAACTAAAGTCCTTATATTTTTCTTTTGCAGCTAAAGGATTTGGCAACTGTCCAGAAAACTGCCTAACACCATCATATTTTGAAGTATTAAAACTAATTTTACTAAACTTGGATATTTTTTGAGCGATACTAAAACTAAAATCGGTGTTATGATAAGCACCATTTTCATTCCTTAAATTATATCCTAACCATTTATAATTGTTTTCAGATTCATTATAAGACAATCCAACTTTTATAGCTGTTGTGGCGCTTCCAAAAGAAAATTTATATAAATTATGATAGGTTTCAAAACTACCTACAGATAGAACTAACTGATTTTTAACATATTTTCCAAAGCGCAGCTCATCATTTAAATGAATAGTACCTCCAATGGCTCCAGAGCCAAATTCAATACTTCCACCTCCACTTCTAATATTAATATTGTCAAACAAACTTACATTCAAAGAATTAAAACCGGTTTGACCATTATTAATTGAATTAATATTAATTCCATTCCAAATTACGGCTGTATTTGAAGCACTTGTACCTCTAAAACTAGCAGAACTTGTACCTCCTGCTCCATATTCTTTAATATAAATAGGCGAGTTAAACCGCAATAATGAAGAAAATGATTCTGAATTATGTTGAATAATTGAATCATTAATAGCTAATATCTTGTAGCCTTTTGAATGTTTATTTAATTTTATTGTTTGTAAATTAACAACATCTAAAGATACAATTATAGCTTCTTGAGCGTAAATATTCAAACCAATAAAAAGGAATAAAAAAAATAAAAATCTGCTAAACTGTATCATAGTTAATTCACTTTTCTCCCGAAAGTTTTAATTAATAAGATTTCTGGCAGGTCTCCTGGCTTGCGTATTGTTATTGGCCTTCCCATTCATTTAGAACAGTGGTAAAAGTTTAATAACAATCATCAAATAAATTTGACTAAGCGTACAGTTGCGGGTACAGCGTTGGATTTTAACCAACTTCCCTTTTCACTTATATACTATTAAGCATATATAAGAACCATAATCAGTTGCAAAAGTAATTAAATTGATGTAATTAGTATCATCTATTCTTATTAAATTTCTAAAATAGTACATTTGCAAAAAATAACTTGAAATGAAGTTTATACTTACCAAAATTTTAACCCTCACATTCTTAGTCCTCTTATTTTCTTGTAAAAATGAGCATAATAATCGTCCTTCTAAAGAAAAAAATAGCTCAGAAAACAGCATTAAATACGCGAAAGGTTTTGACATTCAACATTTTAATAACTATACGAAACTAACCATAAAAGCGCCGTATCAAAATTCTAAAGAAACTTTTGAATTTATATTAACGCATTCTAAAACAACTACAAATTTAGATACCATTCAAACACCTATAAAATCAATTGTTGTAACCAGTACTACACATATTCCATTTTTAGAATTGTTAAATGTTGAAGACTACTTAGTTGGTTTTCCAAATACCGATTATATTTCTTCAAAAAAAACGAACAGTTTAATTTCTAGGGGTTTGGTAAAAGAATTAGGAAATGAAGAAAATATAAATACGGAATTATTATTGGACCTACATCCAGACGTAGTAGTTGGGTTTTCATTAAACAGCAATAATAAAATGTTTGCAGTTATTGAAAAATTAGGAATTCCAGTATTGTTAAATGGCGATTGGTTAGAGGAAACTCCGTTAGGTAGAGCTGAATGGATTAAATTTTTTGGCGTGTTGTTTGACAAAAAAAAAGTAGCTGACAGTATTTTTAAAAACATTGAAACAAATTATTTAGAAGCCAAAGCTATTGCATTAAAAGCAACCAATAAACCAACGGTAATTTCTGGTGGCTTGTTTAAAGATATTTGGAATTTACCTGCCGGCGAAAGTTTTGAAGCTACTTTTTTAAGAGATGCCAATACCAACTATTTATGGAAAGATTCTAAAGGAAAAGGAAGCCTTTCTTTAAATATTGAAAACGTTTTTGAAAAAGGAAAAGAGGCTGATATATGGATTTCTCCTAGTCATTTTAAAACATTAGCACAGCTTAAAAATGCCAATGCTATGTATTCTAAATTTAAAGCCTTTAAAACCAACAATATATACACCTATGTAAATAAACAAGGTAAAAATGGTGGTATTGTATATTTTGAATTGGCTCCTGCCCGACCCGATTTAGTATTAAAAGATATCATAAAAATTGCACATCCTAATTTATTGAAAGACTATGAATTTACCTTTTATGAAAGGTTGAGGTAATCTCACGAATGAGAACTACAATGTAACAGATTATTTCGTCGCTATCGCGCCTCCTTAATGACAGTTTTAATTCGTCATTGCATTTCATTTAGCAAACCAAAAAAAAACCAAGCTAATTGCTTGGTTTTTAAAATCATTATATCGTTATAAATTAACCTGGTAAATTAAAATAAGGAATACTAGCACTAGAAGCTGCACTATAAATAGCCGATCTTTCTCTACGCGTAATTAATCGGTCTTTGGTCCAGTAATAGGTTATTTTAGATAACTTGCTCATAAATTGTCTATGAAGATAGGCATAATTATCACCATTGTATTGTGCATTCATTTCAGCAATTAAGGCATCTATTTGATCCATCATAGTAGTACCACTTCCTGTAAATACATTTTCAATATTTAAGTAGTTATAACCAATAGATAAGGTTTCACTCATATTTGAATGTGGATAAGGATCGTCTTCATTTAAAACACCATCATTATCAAAATCAGGGTTACTTAAATACATCAAATCTTTAATACTGCTATAACTATTTGTACCATCTAATAACAAATTAGTTTCTTCTGTTAATAAATCAACTGTATAAATAATATTGCATCCAAATGTAGATGTTGAAATAACTTTATTATTCCCTAGATATTCAATTCCTTGTGCTGTACAACTCCCTCTTTCTCCAGGTGTATAAAACTGGAACAATTCATCAACACCACCAGAAGGTATATTTATCCCAAATAGATAAATTGGGTTATTTGATGTTACGTAAAGTAATCTATTATTATCAAAATCATACGTTAAACCAACAGCACCATCTTGTTCTACATTGCTAAAAGCACTTATTGTTTGCGTTGAAATATCATAAGAATTTACTTCACCAGATTGAAATACAAAATAAAGTGTTCCATTAGTATCAAATGTCAAATCTTGTGGTTTTGTATTACCTTCAACTGAAATTATTTGAGCTAATTCCGTAATTTCTCTTGTAAGCGGGTCAATAGAATAAAGGAACCTTGCTGAACTTTCAGTTTCTGGATTAGCAGCTAATAAATAAATAAATCCATCTTTAATATTAAAGTCAAATCCATAGTTATTTGCAGTTCCTGTACTAAATATAAAATTATAATCTATACTTATATAATCATCAAGTGGATTATAATCATACCTTGCGATGTTTTCTTGTGAATCCCAAGGTGCAAGAGCATACAGCCCTTCTCCTATTTCTGCAGAAAGATTTAATTTTGCCTTAATATTTTCTTTAATTGTTTCATTATTTAGCTCAGAACTTTTAAGCAATGAAGTTGTTTCTTTTTCACAACTATTAAATAACGCTACTATAAAAAGAAGCATCATACTCATTTTTAAATGTTTCATGGTTTTTAGTTTAATTAATATTAAATTTAGTTAATCAATTATTATATAAATTTAATATTTTTATGAATCGATTTCAATGATTTTAATATTTTCTAAGCAAATTACATTATTCATCAAATAAATGGTACAATTTCAATGGTTTTCAACTTAAATACAAGCAATTTATATGTTTGTTTACATATAGTTTAAAAAATGAGTTGTAAAAATAGATAGCGTGTTGACAATGTATCTAGCACTATTCTTAAAGCTAATTTTTGTATTCTCTATACAATTTTCTATTGAAAATTACTACCATTAACGAAAAGTTTAGGTTAAAAACTAATTGCACCCAATGGGTTCATTTCGTTTAGCAAACCCCAAAAAAAACCAAGCAACTAGCTTGGTTTTTTAATTTTAAATATGAATTATTAATAATGAGACATTGGTACATCGGCACTAGAAGCTGCACTATAAATAGCCGATCTTTCTCTACGCGTAATTAATCGGTCTTTGGTCCAATAATAGGTAATTTTAGATAACTTGCTCATAAACCGTTTATGAAGATAGGCATAATTATCACCATTGTACTGTGCATTCATTTCAGCAATTAAAGCATCTATTTGATCCATCATAGTAGTACCTTCCGCTGAAAATACGTTTTCAATATTCAAATTGTTGTAACCTATTGTTAAGGTTGCACTCATATTTGAAGTTGGATAAGGATCGTTTTCATTTAAAACACCATCACCATCTAAATCTGTACAATTTCCAAAAGAAACATTGTCTATACCTTCATACCCGTAGTAATATTCAGAACTAATAACTATTTTGCTAATAGGCTCTAAAGATTGTATCCCTACAAAATTAATATCGTAATCATTATGATCGACCCAAACAGAAGTCATACCGAGATAATTATTACTTAAACCATAAACTTCTACATACATATTGGTTGAGTTTAAGTTATAAAGATTAAAACTTGCAGCTGTAACGTTACCCGTAGTAAAATTGATAATTAAATTTTGGTCATAATAGTTACTCATTAAAACATTAGGTTTGTAACCTCCCCAATTATCATCTGCAATAAAAAATGGAGAAGAATGAAAAATTGAAGCTTCAAACATAATACCTGATAAAATAGCTCCGGGGGAAAAAACATAATTATCTGAATTTTCATCTAAATAATTTTCAAAGCCATAACCAACATAATTAAAATTTTCAAAATCTTCCATTGGTAAACTTGTACACCCAAAATCTTCAACATTATATAAGAATTGAAGTTCTGGATTTACTTCTTCACGCTGTGATGTAGTAATTTCAGAATAAGAGTTTTCAATATCCGTTAAGTTCTTAAAATAATCTTCTAAACTTATGCCAGACTCAACGATTTCAAGAATTGATTTTGAAGAATCAGTTGTTAGCAGTTTAATTTCCTTTTCATTCATTTTAGAACTTTCAAGAATAGACGTTGTTTCTTTTTCACAACTTGTAAAAATAGCTACTGTTAATAGTAGTAGTATACTAATTTTTAAATGTTTCATAGTTTTTGGTTTAATTATTAATTAAAGTTAGTTAATCTATTATTTTAATTATAATATAAATTTAATATTTTTATGAATCGATTTCAGTGATTTTTCTACTTTCTAAACAAATTGTATTATTAAGCAGATAAATGGTGTAATTTAAATGATTATCAACTTAATTCTAAGCAATTTATATGTTGGTATACATATAGTTTAATAATGAATTGTGAAAATAGATAGCGTGTTGACAATGTATCTAGCACTATTCTTAAAGCTAATTTTTGTATTCTCGATACAATTTTCTGTTGAAAATTACTCGAATTGACGAAATAGTTTAGGTTAAAAACTAATTGCACCCAATGGGTTTATTTCATTTAACAAACCAAAAAAAAACCAAGCGAATTGCTTGGTTTTTTTAATATTTAATATGAATTATTATTTTAAATGAGACATTGGTACATCGGCACTAGAAGCTGCACTATAAATAGCCGATCTTTCACTACGCGTAATTAACCTTTTTTTAGTCCAATAATAGGTAATTTTAGACAACTTAGAGATAAATTGTCTATGAAGATAGCTGTAATTATCACCATTGTATTGTGCATTAATTTCAGCAATTAAAGCATCTATTTGATCCATCATAGTAGTACCTTCCGCTGAAAATACGTTTTCAATATTCAAGTTGTTGTAACCAATTGTTAAGGTTGCACTCATATTTGAAGTTGGATAAGGATCGTTTTCATTTAATACACCATCACCATCTAAATCTGTACAATTTCCAAAAGAAACATTGTCTATACCTTCATAACCATAGTAATAATCTGATTTTATCACTATTTTAGAAATTGGCTCTATAGATTGTACTCCCCAAAAAGTACCATATCTATAATAAACATAAACAACATCTGTTCCAATAAGATTACCAGATGCTCCATATATTTCAATAATTTCGTTAGTATTATTCCAATTATAAAGATCCATACTTACATTATATACGTTGTTACCCGAAAAATTAATAACTAAATCTGTATATTCATAATTTGATTGAAGTACGTTTTGTCTTCCATAATATGAACTATTATCTATATAAAAACCGCAACTGTTCATAAAACTAGTCAAATCTGAATCAGAATAGTATTGACCCCACCAACTATTATTAATATAATCATAATCATTATTACGTACCACTTCAAAAGAAATACCTGGTAATACATCTCCTGGTGAAACAGAATAAGTATTCGTATTTTCATCTAAATAATTAGATGTGCAATATCCATAACGACTACTAGATAAATCAAAATTTTCTGTTGGAAGGTTAGAGCAAGCGGCATTTTCAGCGCTATAATAGAATTGTAAATTTGAACTCTCTGTTCTAGCATACACTTCAGATTTACTTGCTGAATTTACAGGTGCTGGACGTGAATTAAAATACGTTTCTAAATCAATACCAGAATCTAACAAATCGAGCATTGACATTGGCCCGTAGTTGTTTATCGCTTCCTTTTCATTCATTTTAGAACTTTCAAGAATAGACGTTGTTTCTTTTTCACAACTTGTAAAAATAGCTACTGTTACTAATAAATAAGTGATTTTTTTTAAAGGTTTCATATTGGTTTAGGTTAGTTAATATTTCATTTATTATAAGCTCAAATAAAATCAACCCAATTTACTTGTGGAGAAAGTAAAGAAACTTAGTTTAAGTTTGCAATATATAAATAATGATATGATAATTATCATCTTTTAAACAATTGACATCGTTATCACTATAAACAGCACAATTAAATATATTTATAGCTTTTCTATTTTACAAAATTTCCATTTAAGGTAGCATAAAGTTCAAGAAATAAGTTTTTAATTCTAGTTGGGCAACAGGAGTAACTTAAATAAAGTTAATAAAAAAACAGATACTTCAACTCGTTGTGCATTTTGGCTATTTAAACTTAATGCAACGTCAGTTCGAGTGATTTTTGATAAAAAATTGTATCGAGAACTATTGTTTTTCGCACCTATCCCTTTAATGGATGATGTCTTTTATTAGTATTATTATTTTATTAAACATTTTGTTCTGTAATTTAAGTTATTTCATTCATTATGTATATACTTTAAGGAATTACTAAATACTTTTATC
>Ga0316202_10000682_pt1 | contig 33374 bp, 58 predicted proteins | sample 3monrhotite_MG_FD_204934 | JGI IMG/M metagenome (GOLD analysis project Ga0316202, IMG submission 204934) | Microbial mat bacterial communities from mineral coupon in-situ incubated in ocean water Damariscotta River, Maine, United States -... | ecosystem: Environmental > Aquatic > Marine >...
CGTTACGGTCTCTAGCGGCCCGACAAATGGCACCATAAGCGTTAACACAACATCCGGCGTTTGCGTATTCAACCCTCGTGAGGGCGGATCACCACATACCCACACAAGCGGTGAAGTAAAAGAGACCATTACCATTACCGCAAACCGGATCAATTATGACGGCACCAACACCCCAAGCGTCGGGGCGTCTGAAACATTCGATATATCGTTCCGTGTTATCCATTGGGGAACGGACGGCGGCAATCCCTACTATCTTTGCCGGATTGATGGGAGCTCTCTATGGGCGGATAATAAAGCGTGGTTTTTGGATGCAAACCGCTGGCAATCATGTGCTTATTCGTTCGTTGATCAGCTTGTTGCGTCCGGTTACTCGACATCACGGGCTCTTTGGTTGGAGTGGATGAATGAGCCCTGGAACGCTGCCAAGAGATTTGAGCAAGACCGCAATATATGTGTTGGCGCGGCGACCGCGTTCGATGCTGATTGGGATGCCTGGCGTATAGCGACAAGTGCGTCTACCGCGTTTGGACAGTCTACCGGTGGTCCTGGCGTTATGTCGGCAATATTCCGAAAGTATGTTGAGGATGAGTTGTCTGATCGTGCTCTTTCGTATGACTTGCGCTGGGTTGTTGGCTGCCAAATGGCGGTCCCTGGCGATGGCGCTTCTAGCGCTCAAGGCCATAGGTTTATATGGGAAGATGAGTTTGGTTTAACGCCGACGCAAGCCACTGCCAAAATGCAAAGCTTTTACATTGCGGGCGCTTACTATCCATCGGGCGCGCATTATTGGGATCGACCCACAGACAACCTAACTGGGTTGTCAGATACCGCCAACGATGATGAGCTTTTAGATCGCTTCGATGGCACCAAGGTAGGTTATAGCGCCGATAGCTCAGAGCTGGACGCTGAAATCATTGCCTGGACAAATGGCGCATCTAACCTATTCAACAACAAGTATCTATTAGATCGCGAGATTGCAGAAAAAATACTCGTGACTGCCGAGGGCGGAAACTGGGCTGGTGCGTATGAGGACGGAGATCATGATAATACTGATGTGATATCTTCTGGTTTGCGTAGCAGCATAAGAACAAACTCCGCTGGTCAGACTTTCTCAGAGTGGACCGTCGCGGCGTCCAAGGGTCAGCGCCGGGCTGATATCATTCAAGACGGTTGGGATAAGCGCATTGCCGAGCAATCAGATACAATTCTTTGTGTCTATGGCGGGCAATACACCAAATCAATCGGCGAGCCATGGGCTACAGATTGGTGGCAAAATGCGGCAACCTTGGAAGTGCAGAAAATTAGAGACTTTGGGAGAGGTGACGGAACATGATTAAAATTAAAAACGGCGTTGATATGTCTGGATTAGATCATCGTCTATGGAAAAAAGCGAGGCCGATTGCAGCGATTTTTGCCAAGCATGGCCTCGATGCGGTTATTACTTCCGCGAGACGCGCGCCAGGTGGTCGGTTTTCATGGCATCATGAGGGCAAGGCCTACGATTGGCGCGCAAAGCACATCGAAAGCCCACGCCTAAAAAGGCTGATATTACAAGAGATTAGCAATGTTTGTGGCCGCAAATTTGATGTTATACTTCACGGCGAAGGCAACAATATTCATTATCATGTTGAGTATGATCCAAAATAGGAGGTTGATATGAGTGACTGGCTTAAAGATAAGGTAAAAGGCTTTTTTACTTTCTGGAAAACGCGCCCCATCACTATGGGTTGCTATGGTGCCGGCTGTTTTGCGCTCGGCTTTTTGTTTTTTTAGGAGACTATCGATATGGCTGAAATTCTAACGGATGAAGCAGTAATTCGTGGACAGACTGAATTACTGCTTCGCGAAAGAGATTTGCGGAAAACGGTTCGGAGAGTTTGCGCGCTTGCGCGTGACACCGTTGGTGTTTCCGGAGAGCAATGCGCGACGCTTGATGAAAAAGCTCGCGCCGTCCGTGCTGCAATGAAAGATTTTCACGATTGCGCTGAAACGCTTTGTAATTCTGGCGGCATCCAGCCGTTAACAGGCGGTACTGAAAAGCCAGACGAGGAATAAATGCCAGGGTGGTTAGTTGACGTTTTGATGTGGAACGGATGGGCTGAGACGTTCCTTGCGTGGTGCGTCTTGTCCACATCCTACGCTGCGGTCCCATTTCGAGACACAAGAAATAAGCCCCTTTTATTTGGAACTTTTATTTTTCTTATTGAATGGGTGATCACTAACAGCATGGGTGATATGTTTGCTCAGCCAGAGGGGGTTGTGACGTATGCTGGCGTTGACGTTATTCTTGGCGGGGCATTTCTTTATATTGCTATGAGATATAAAGCTGCATGGGCCGCTTTTTGCGTGTTAACCCATTTTGGAATGGGTGTGATACACTTTAAAATGTACGTAACAGAGTGGCATTCGTTTTATTACATCTTAAGCTTAAATATTTTGTACGCAATATCAATTGCGATAAACAATGTTGGAGTTTGGGCGGGCAAACATGACAGGAATAGAGTACTGGATAGGTTTGTTCATAGTTTCAGTGGCGGCGGTACTTTTAGCGGCATTTTGCTACCCGGCGGTTGGCGTTCTGATAAAGGCTTGGGATAAAATGATGAAGAAAAAAAACAAATGATAATTCGAGATCGGATTTTGTTATGAACACAGGACCAAGCACAACTGTAGCCGGGAACGCCTCTGGTCTTTTTGTTGTGATAGTATCAACCGTTTTTGATCCCGTTTTTGTTGTCACCGTCCTATGCTCTATGGTTGGGGCATTTTTTGGCGCATACCTTCAGAGCAAAGAACAAGAACTCTCAACAGGTGACTTTATATTTTGGTTTGCATCCGGATTGTTTACTGGCGTAATTTTTGGCATGTTTGCCGAGGCCAACATACCCCTGAAGGGCGCTGGTGCCATCATGGGGTTTGCCATATCATTAGGTGGCACGGGGACCATTATGTCCCTAAAAAAGTATGACTGGAATATCGCGGCCTGGCTGGCTGGTGTTATAAGTAAAGGCGGAAAGTGATGAATGAAACTCGTTGGCAAACAATCCTTGCTGCGATGATACTCGGAGCAATGCTTATTATCGTTGTTGTTGCTCTAAACTTTGGCTCGGATCGATACTCTGGCGCGGATGCGATTAGAGACAACATAGAAACAGAGGTTTCTTTTGACGCTATCAATGCGCGCATATCGGATCATTTTGACAAGCCTGGACATTCCCCATTGGTTGCGGAGATTTCCAAAATAGAGGCGCGGAGCGCAGCGCTAGAGTTGCGTATCGCCTCGCTTGAGGCGAGGGTCGCCGAATTAGAGGCAATCATTGCTGAATTGCGCGTGGCAGAGGAATGATCGGAACAAAGGCAATATTGATAGGCTGCGGCGCTCTTGTGCTTGCTTCTTCCGTTGCCAGCTTCCGTGCCGGTCACGATCGGGCTGAGAATAAGGCTCTCAAACGCGAAGCGCAGGCCGTGGAGGACGCGATAGAAGAAACGACGCGCAGCATGGAAGCGCAGCGCATCGCCGCCCAGGACGATGTAGCGGCTGTTATGGGGCGCAATGCGGATCTATTGGCGCTATTAAGGAATAGACAAAATGCTGAGATACCGACTGGTAGGAATTGCATTATTGAGCGTGACGCTATCGAGTTGCGAGACGTTCACTACGAGATTTTTGAAGACAGATTGCTCTCCGGCGGCGGAGTTGACGGTGAAGCGCAACCCGCCAGCGGCACCCCCAATGACAACTGACGTTGTTTTGTGGAAAGCTTATATCCGCTATCTCATGGTTGAGGTAGAATTGCGCGACCTAAAGCATAGTCGGCTTGTCGATCATATCGATAGCCACTGTTGACGGGCCTCTATAGTTGATTTAATCTATGGACTTTTCCGTCAGTAACTCAGCCTTACGCATTAGGCTGGAACGCAACACGTCCAACTCCCCGTCGTCGCCATTCTCGTTCGCAATTTTAACCATCGAAGCTGCCGCCGTTAGAAGCGTTGCCTTTTCGACTTTATGATATTCTTGCTCTGTCATATTGCGGGCCTCAAATGCCGTAATCGGCAGGTTGAATTTTCAGAAAAATCGCCGCTGAAACCAAGACGCGCTTTTGCTGCTCAGGGTCGAGCGTTTGCATAACTGCGAGGATATTATTGAACGCCTCAAGGCTGTCGGCCACTGGCTTTTCGTCTGCTTTATCTTGCTGCTTCATACGGGCCTCAAACGTTGTCTTTGATTAATGCGGAAATATCTTCTTTTGTGACCCTCGCGCCGGAGCATATTCTTAGCTGTCTTTTGGCGGCGTAAATCCAGTCATCACTATCGTCTAGGCTGAAATCTGGATCGTGCATATTCTTGAGTGCATCAATCACCAATCGCTCAAGCTGTTTGGTGTATTCGTGCTGTAACTGTTCTTGCGTCATCATTGTCATGCGATGGGGCTCCATTTTATAAATTTACACCGGTCAGTTTCGTGGCATCCAGCGTCCGTTTCATTATGCCAATCCTTCGCCGTAAATCAGCAACGGTTGCGGGCTGGTTTTCTTCCTCAATGATGTTTGAAAGCTCGTCATCAATATCTGCGAAAAGTGTGGCCAACTGTCCAAAATGAAGGCGGGATGGTTCATCTTTCATTGCGGGGGCCTCTACTGACTAATATAAGCCTTCGGAATAGAGCGTGCGGAAATCTCCGCCACACCCCTCCCGAAAGTCGATAAATTGGCGAGCTTTCAAAGCGACATTCATCGCTTCTTCGCGATCCATGTAGACACCGTGTTGATCAATGAACCCTTGGTCAAACGTGATGCTCTTTCCGACCATACCTGCGGCTTGGATTTGCTTGTGCATGGTCGCATCGAAATGGCGCGGGCCGCAGAAAATCAAATGGCTACCCGGCTCACGGACCGCCGCGCAGACTACAATTCTTGTGGTTTCTTCAGTCATTTTTATCCGGCCTCTATTGTGTTTTCCAGTTATGATTGGCGGGCCGGTTGCCCGACGAGGGGTTTAACGGTGCTTTTTTACCCCTAAGTGCCAAGCCCGTATTCAACGACACTGCGACATTACCAAGGCTCTGAACGCCACCGCCAATCATAACTGGTTTCATTTTCATACGGGGCTCCATTGATTATGCGGCTGGCCGCCTTCTTAAGGCGCGTTCACGCACCTCTTTGGCGCGCTGCAATATTTCCTCGTCTTCGTAATCTGCTAGATAGTCATCTAGCTCCATATCAAAATCGTCGGTGCGCTTTTGCCTAATCTCTGACAACATCGCATCCAGTGTGTAGTTCGTTTTCGACATCCCATGCGTCACCTCGCAAAGAACGCATGAGAAGCGATAATCTACGTCTCCCACCCATGGCGAAATACGGCAGGCGAGCCAGTAGCGGAACTCATCGAACTTGCGTTTCAAATTCATAGCGGCCTCAAATGCTTTCTTGTTTTACTCTGGCTTTCCAGCACTTGGCGCACCGAAAAGTTACATCACGTTGGCCGCGCTCGTATGCGCTCAAATTTTGAAACTGAAACCTAGACATTTGCCAATCGTGCAATCCGAAAAAGCATAAGATTTTATGTCTCATCGTGCGGGGCTCCTATGACGCCAGCGCGGCACCAATAACCGCGACTAAAACAAACGTGATTGAGAGGTGGGCATATTGGCGTTTTGCGCCTTCACATTCGTGCTCTGCGGAAGCCAAAAGCGAACCGCCCGCGCCGATAGCGCCAATTGCCATTAGGATTGCATACTGTGGTTCCATGATACGGGCTCCATAACGTGCGGGCGGCGGGCTCTTCACCCCTTGTTGCAAGCCAGCCCAATGTTCACACCGAACAATACAGGCTGCATTTGTGCTCAGCGTTAGCATCTCCCTTGCGGGTGCTTTTCGCGCCGGGGGCTCGCAGGCCGTACCGGACCGCCCTCTCTGGGTATTCTTTCGACTCGACCCATAAGGGGCTAAACCTCTTGTCTTAACTACTTATCAAAACCTCTTGTCAAAAGTCAATACCTGTTCTAGTTATGATGGCGTGAAAAATGCGAATTGGATATACGATAAAAATCAAATCGGGCGCGTCCGAGACCGAACAGCTCGAAGCGTTGGGGGACATTGGTGCCGCCAAGGTTTTCAGCGAAAAGGTTTGGAAACGGAAACCAAAGCCCGAGGAAGACCCACGGCTAGAGCGCACCGAGTTGATCGACGTTCTCCGGCCCGGGGACGAACTGTGCGCCTACTCTGCCCTGCATTTAGCAAAGGATGCTGGCGATCTGTTTTCGGTACTAGCAGCAGTGACAGCGCAAAGCGCAAGCGTTTATGTGATTGATATGGATGAGAATTTTACTGGCAACGAAAGCCATGCAAGAATTGCTAAGGCCCTCTCCCGGGATAAGCGACACGCGCAAACAGCGAATGCCCGGGCATCGGAAGGCAGAAAGAAAAACCGTGGCGGTCGGCCAAAAGCCCTTGGCGATTTGGACAAAGCCCAATGGGCACAATTCGACCGCGACTGGAAAGATGATGCTGTCAGCATTCCGCAGATGGCGTCGAAGTGGAATGTTTCAGAGGCAACGGTGAGCCGTAAGGCCAAGGCCCGGAAGCTCGGGAACAAAGCGTAGCAAGAGGACTCTAAGCCGATGGATAAGAAGCGCTGGCAAGTTGAAATCATCTATGCGTCAAACGACGGTGACGAGCCTGTTTGGCACGCTGTCGATGAAATTGAAGAATTGCAAGAAATCGTGGAGCGCGGCCCCAATTTTTACGCGATCAAGCAAATCGTCATCAAGCCAGACGCAAGCCTGATTGGTGGGCCGCTGACACTAGAAACCGCTAATCTATAAAGGACCCATTGATGGCTGAAAACAAGAGGTTTCCAATTCATCCTGACGAGGGAAAACGGGGCGGGTCTATACCTTGGGAGGCCGCTGAGAAGTTGAGAAAAACCGCCGAACGCAATCACAGCCAATCGCTTGAAACATTGGCTGCGCGTGGCGGGTTGTCCTGGGAAGAGATGGCAAGAGCCGCCTTAGGGCTGCACTTATTCAAGAACGAAATTATAAATGATTGAGGACTGTGAAATATGGCTGAAAACGCATTTAAATACGCGGCAAGCGCCGCCAAAAAACTTGGTGAGCAGCTTCGAAAGCTACCGTTGAAGGAGTTGATTGAAGACGAATTTCGCGAAGACTTGCGCGCGATTAGACACAAGACATCTTAGGACCGTATTATATATGGACAAGGACGAGCTAATAGACGCGCTAGAAAACACCGACACCGCGAACATCGCGCTTGATGCTAAAATAGCAAAGCAGATGGGTTTAATCCCAAGCGGCAGCGATTGGCAAAAAACTGGTGAATATACTTGGCATAAAAATTTGTCTTGGCGTTATGGAACGGCCACCTTTGATGATAGTTACCAACCAAAACCATTCACAAAATCAATAGACGCCGCCATAACGCTAATCCCTAAAGGCTCTTTATGGAGCGTGTGTGATATGGAGGATGGGCCATTTGCACAAATAATAAGGCCAATGGGCGATCAGGGCTTTTGTGGCGGATTAACTCACGCGGGCCACAAAGGCTCTGCCTCTATTGCAATTTGCATCGCCGCTCTAAAGGCCACAACGTAAGAGGACCGCTTATTGCATCCTCTTTCCTTGGATTGCCGCACAGCACTGACAAGTGCGTTGCGTATAGTTTGCCGCGTGTGTTGGAGTGACATAAACGCCCATCCAATCACCCCAAGCATGAAGCCTTATGTAGCATAACCATGATTGAACGAGCTTACCCATTGGTCAATTCCTTAAAATTTAACGCTTCTGACACCCGACCGATGCTAACATTGAATTTTGCACCTATCTGCCGATAGCCGAGTGTGGGGAATTTGTTTGCGTAAGCGCGTATCTCTTTCGCTAACTCACAAGTCATTGCTTGGCTCTGCGCTGCCGCCTTCCTTACCGGGGGTTTGCGGTGCAGCAAGCCGATAATGTCATCAATTTCGTGCGCAAATTCAGGGTTTTTGTTGGCTAATTCTTCAAGCCGCTCTCGTGCAAGTGGTATGTTGCTCATGGCGCAGCGCTCAGTAGTTGGGGACGAAAATATTTTCGCCCTCTGGTAAGTCGAAATCATCGCCGGGTCCGTTGCCGTGTTTCTTGCGGTCGTATGGGACGGGCTTTATTATCCCGAACGCCTCTGCGGTGTCTTGAAAATCCGCACCGCTAATGTCGTGAGCGTCAGGGAAGAAGTTTCTAAGTAGCTGCTTGGCAAAGCCCTCGTAGTCTGGTGGTATCTGCATTACACTATCCTCGGTTGTGTATAAAATGGCGTCCTTGTATTTGAATTTCATGCTACCCCAGCCCACCCGGTTGTTGGATTGATAAACTGGGGCAACATAGCGTTAAGCCTTAAAGCTCAACGCCAAGAGACACGACGGCGCGAGCGTCAGCAAATACCGCAGCAAAACCACCCAGGCCCAGGCCTTTTGTGTCTGAGTATTCACCCTGCAAATAGATCGGACCTTTTGAGACGCGCAAACCCGCGCCAAAGTCCTGATAATTTGCAGCGCCGGTATTGTGAGCGGCCTTCGCAAATGGTGTGATTGTTGTCTCTAGTGGACCGTCAAAGTCACGGGATACAACACCCTCAACGCGCCAGTTGTCACCAGTGCTAAAAATGTAGTCAGGCGAGAAACGCCCAGTTACGGCAACATCAACAAGGCCGGTTTCCACTTCCGCTCCAAGATGCATTTCCAGAAAGTCAGTACCAGGAATGAATGAGCCAAAGAATTTCGAGTATGAAACACCGCCATCAACGGTCACGCCGTCGATCAATTCAGTGCGTACCCCAAGCGTCGAAGTCATATCGAATGACGTGAACGACGCAAGCTGCGACCGTGTTTGACCGCTAAGGTTAACATAAAAGATACCTTCGCTGGCGTGGATGTTTGCGTTGAACCCAGGCTCGCCGCCTGAGACTGAATAACCTCGCCATACGTTCTCGCTTGTGGCGGACGCACCGCCGGATAGGTCAAGCGCATAGGCCGGTCCTGACACAAGCGCCAATGCGGCACCAAGGCAAGCTAATACTGTGAGTTTCATTTTGTAGTCCCTTCATTTGTAGGCTTTATTTGATAATCGGGTATTATAGACCGCCCCCGACGCAACGGGTAGTGTAATTATGTAACGCTAATCGTTGGCCGTAACGTTAACGCCAATAAGCGCCGAGAAATAATCCTCAATCATTTTTTTAATCTCTTGGTCATCGGTTTGACTTGAGATTTGCGTAAGAGCGGCGTTTGCGGCCTCTAGCGCTTTTGCCATTAGGTCTATGCGCGGCATTATTTGCTCCATTGTAGAGGACGCGCCATCCGCAATAGCCTGAAGGTCAGAAATAGTCATTTGACATTGCGCGCGCTCCTCTAGTAGGTCGAAAATATCCGTATGGATCTGCTTTTCGTCTTTACTCTGAGGGTTTCTTGCAACCAATAGCTTGCGCAAATCCGCTGCCCGTTCGTTAGTCATTGTTGATCGGCTCATTGTTTTTCCTTTTATCAGTCGGTTCTTTCGGAACGATTGTAAAACCAGCTTCGTCTATTGCTTTGAGGGCGGCGCAAATTTGCCTTTTATATGTACTGCGCTCTCTATCCAGCAGCTTATCGAATGCGCTCAGCTTCATAGCTGCATTTGTTTTTAGTTCGCTCCGGAAGCAGTCCCAAGAAGCGGTCGCCATCCTCTCTATCAATTCAGCTTTGGTCATTGGCTGGTGTCCTTTCTTGCTCGCGCTTCCTGTGCTTTCGCAATCAAGGCTTCCGTCCACATTTCACCGATGGACTGCAACTCGTCATCACTTAAATCGCTAATATGGAATTTATGATTGCGGCTTGTTGCCAGAATGTAGTTTGGCAGCAATGGGCAATCCACTTGAACCTCTTGCGTTACAACTTTAGTGACACGCAGCATTTTACTTATCCTCCCTTGCTTCATGAGCCTTTAGGGCTGCAATGCAGAGGGCTATTGCTGTGCTCTTGTGAGAGCTATAAAAATTATCAACATCTTTAGTCCAAGACTCACTTTCGTAGACAACCTCTGCGTGGCACCACAGAGAGACAGTATTAATGTGCGCCCGATAATACTCTGAACCCTCAGGAATAGACGTTATCGCTGCGTCGATTGACTCTGTGTAACGAGGTAAGGGTTTGCAATAATCCTCTGCATTAGGATCGGTCACATGACCTGCGGTTTTCGGGCCAAACCATTTTGCATCGGGATCAATTTTTAGCCGGTATATCTCTAGGTCTATTTCCCTATCAGGCCCGTCTGCATTCTCCAGCTTTGTGATGAGGTCAGATAGGGTCATTGTTCATCCCTCCAAATTACATGATCGATCTTGTGCATTGGTGCCTCAAACAAAATGTCCTCGCCATTTTTCACTGTAATCTCGATCCAGCTAGGGCTTTCGCTGTCGCCCCACTCGTATGCAGAAATTTCGGTGCAGTTTTGTCCCACTCGAAACCAGTGAAGGTTTCCATCTGTGGCGCTGTAAGCAACCTCGTAACGTTTAGTAGCCATCATTCACCCTCCGGCTTTGGTAGTGCGGACAGGGGGATGAAGTGGGTTGGTGACTTTGCTCCGCGCGGGTGCGGTTCCATTGATGGAACGCGCCAACCCGTCCACGGAATATCTGACTTGGAATTGTCGAGCCACCTAGCCCAGCGCCATTCATGCTGCCAGTGCGCCAAAACCCAAGAGCCGTCTTTATCGTGTTCCGCAATCGGCCTTGCCTCCATTGCTTCGTATGCTGCGATTAGGGCGGTGAGGTCATCTATTCGTACTGGCGTGAAAATTGGCTCTAACTCAAGGCCCGTTCCCGCTAAGGGGTCTTTTGCCTTTCTTAACCGTTCAAGCTGTTCTTTGGTTACGGTCATGGCTGCACCACGATATGCATACTGAGCTTGCCGCCGCGCATCGCTTCAACGTCATCCGGCCACGGCGGGCGATTGCCGCCGCTTTGTACAACGATACCCCCATAAGCCTCCCAACCGCCAACGTCGTGAACCTCCGGCCACTCATCTTGATTTTCTATGTGTTTTTCAACTTCAAAACCTTCGGGGAATTTTTCATCAAGCCCGCGTTCGCAATCCCTTTTGGACCAGCCTGGGGAGCTGCTTTCGCCACTTGAGACGGGCTTTCCTTCCTCATCCCGAACAACCCATAGAAAATCATAGGCGTATTCCACTGGCCCGTTATATAAAATTTGCTCAATTCTGCATGTTAGTTTTTTGGTCATTTTTTCCTTGCTTTCTTTATTAACGCTTTCATTCGTTCGTATGCGGTTTTTCGTTGCTCCTTCGATGGCCCCTTAATGGATGAGCCTCCGCGCTTCATGCGTCGCGCATACTGGCCTTTGCGGCCTGATTGGCGCTCGGCTTTTGCAGCATCTTTTGTGTCTTTCGCGTGTGTTACCTTGGCGCAACCGCAATCAACGCCCTCGACGCGACCGTTATCAATCTTAGTCAACCCGCCAAGAGAGTGAGCCTTGATGTGTCCGGCAATCCATTTTCCGGTTATTGACTTGCCGCAAAGCTCGCAATCGCCATTGGCCCGCTTGAATATCTGCGCCTTTTGGCGAGCGGTAAAAATGCGGCGCTTGTCTAACCTTAGGCGCTCACTCATAGCCACGCCCCAGGTCGTCGGGGTTTATCAGTTTAACGCCAAGCTCCAGAAAATGTTGTTGCATATTATCGAGATACGCTTTCTTTTGCTTGGTCGTCATTAACCTAGTGACCGGCATATCAAGTGGCTCCATCATAAGCGCGACCTTTTGCTCATAGGGTAGCGGTTTGACGTGCTTATCGTATTGAGCGCGGAAGCCTTCATTTTCAGCGCGAAGGATCGGAACGGCAAACATTAACTTACAAAAGCCGCGCACCTCCTCAGTGGTTTGTCCTTCGTGTTGTTCTGTAATTTCCTTAACCCATAAGCGTTGCAATCGGTTTTGCTGTAGGCTGCGCTTGTGGCCCTTGGTGATGGTTGCGGAGAACGGCATATCGTGATCGGCGATAAACTTCTGCAAGTTTTTGCGGTCGTATTCGTTTTCAACAAAGCGATTTGCCATTACTTTATACCTTTGGCTTGTATGGCTTTGAATTTTTCCATCATCTCCAAAACCTCGACCTCCGCCTTTTCAATCTCTTGCTCCATTAGGCCAATCATTTTTTCATCGCGCTCCAGGCGGACGATAGCCAGCTCAAGGCCTTCGGGGAATGAGGGGCAATAGCTGACAACATCAACCCATTTGCGGCCCGTACACATCATTTGGAATTGAGCCTGCTTATTATGCTCAACCCCATGACTACCACGCAACAAAGCATCGCCATGGCGCGCGGACGCTGACGGGCACTTAAACTCGGCAAGCCCATCATCACCTACAAGGCGGTCGGGGGATGCGCCGCAATTCTTGATTTTCGGGTGCGGGACAAATGCAACCTTTTCAAGCACAACGCCGCGCAAGAATGTATAGGCGTCCGCCGCCTCATCCTCGACTTCGTTGCCACGCTCCATTTCCCAACTCTTGAACCCTTCCGAATATTTGCCGGTCATTCGTTCAACGGCGAGTGAGGCGATAAGGTTGGCGCGCGTCTTGGATGGAGCACCACCCTGACCTTTTGCCATTAAATCCTTAGCGCGTGATGCGGAGAATTTGCCCGCCTTTAGCTCAAGCCATTCGTCGCTATTTTGTTCAATGTTATCCAGCATCGGACACCTTTTTCATTTTTGCGGCATAGGCCGCCTTAACGACCGCAAAACCTTTGCCGGACAGTTTTATCTTTTTCGCCTCGGCGCTGATTTTCGCGTTTAAGCCGTCCATTTCCTCCCGCTTTGCTTTGTCAATCATTTCCACGATCGGCGCGGCTTCTTCCTCGGGGTCTACACCGCCGCCAGCCGCGCGCCCGTCGTCGTCGGTCGTGACCGATAGGCCAAGGGCCGCCTTTAGCGTGTAGCGCTGCAGGTAAGTCGTAGTTGAGCCAACGGCCTGGATTGCGTTCTTGTTTCCAGAACCATCGGGCGGCGCGCTCATGGTCGTTTCTTCGCGGTGCCCGTCGCGATGCGTCACCTTGCAAGTGACCTTTACGCGGCCACCTTCGCCGTCTGCGACTGACCAGCGATAAGAAAGGCCCAAATCAGTTAAAAGTGGATCAACCGCAGAGGAAATATCGACTATATCCTCATATTTATTGTTGTGCCCTTGGCGGGTTTTGATGATCGGGCGGAGCTGCCCGCGCAATTCGGCCATAGCCTCATCGAAGGCCTTGCGCGCCTCGTTTTCACTGTGACGCTCTTGAAGGGTTAGGAGCTGCCCCAAGGTCTCAGGGCTTGCGCCGCTCGCTATCGCGCTGGAGATAACCGCCATTGGCGAAAGCTCGGCGCTCTCCGGTGTGATTACGGTTACGTCTTTTTTAGCTGTCATTGTTTTTCCTTATTAAAATCGAGTATCGCCGGTTTCATTGTCTGCGCGGGTCGCGGGGTCTGGAATGTGGAAAAAGTCGGCCAACAATTCCAAAACGTGTTCTTGAAATAGGGTTTCAACCTTGACGCCGGTGCGCTTGGTGGTGCGCTCGAATGTTCCGTCAACGTCAAAATTAAGGTCGCTCGCGGCTTTCATCACCTGCCTTACGGTGTCCTTTGCGGTGTCCTTCAATGCGTCTTGAAGCTCATTATTGCGAGCCTCTTGCGCTTCGAAAGCCTTATCCCAGGCGGTGCGGGGTTTTGAAATATCAGGCACTTTCTTTTGCCTTATGCAATTCAGCGATTTTTTTGCAAATGGCCATCTCAGCACTAGCTATATGATCCTTGGCGCTTTTTAGCCGTGTTAGCATTGTGTGATGACGCTCTAGCTCAAGGTGGCTGCCACCCTCAAACTGCATTTCAAACTCGGTCATACCGGCGGCTATGTCTTGAATTGCAAATCGCATTTGCTGGCTTGGGTAAGCGCTATCGCCAGCCTTATCGGTGTACTTGATCATTGTTTAAAATCCTTCTTAATTCCTTGTGAGATAACCTTATTTCATGAGAAAATAGAGAAGTCAACGGTTTTTCGTGAAAAAAGAACATTTAGCCGTTTATGCTATTGACCTTCATGTACTATCGTGCTTACTGGTAAACATGAAAAATTTCAGCAATAGAGCCGAGTGCTTAAAGTACGAGCGAAAGAAGAAATCTCTTTCCGTTCGTCGTCTTGCAATCTTGGCCGGTATCCCGCCATCCACCCTTCAAAGCATGGATCGCGAGGATTGGAACCCTACACTAAAAGTATTGATAGCGCTTGAAGAAGTGCTTTTGTAATACCGCCTCCCCGACGGGCGGTTAAGGCCTGGCGCGAACCCCACTGTATCCCCCGCGCCGGGCCGCTTTTTTTTAAACCACAAAGGATTAAACCATGGATAGACAAGAGCAATTCAGAATTGACGTTGAGAGGTTCGTCTGCAAACACCTTAACAAGGTGACGCATAACCCTTGTGGAGTGGCGCTGAAGCCATTCGAGCTAACGCCGGAAAGCATAAGAACCGCAACCCACCGAATGCCATACACAACTGCCCGTCAGTTTTGCTTTTGGTTGATGAGAGCCCACCCAGCAGCCAAGCGAGGCGGTGTTTTTATGTCGTCAACAAAGTTGGGGAAAGAATACAAACGCGACCACACAACGGTTATTTATTCCGTTGCTGAGCGCATTCCAGGCTATGTGAGCCAAAAAATCGCGCACCCATACGCGCTGATATTGCAAGATGTTTGCGATGATTTGGCGAAAGAATGGGGCGAGGGCTTTTGCATTTGGTCAGTTTATGGCCTCAAGCGGCCACCTGACACAATGACGGAGGTAAAAGCCAGAATTAGGGAGCACGTTAAAATGCAGCGCGGAGAGGTCGCGGCGCTTCGAGCCACCCGAAATACAGCAAAATTAGACGCAAGAAACGCAAAAATCATCACCCTCCGCGTTAAAGAAAAGCTCCCAGTTTCAGATATTTGCGAGCGCTTTGGTATATCACCGACAACAGCAAGAAAAATCATCGGCGACGGAGTGAGCAAGGCCCCTTAAATGGCTCGCCGTAAAGAGATAACCAATCGAGGGGCTGATATACCTAGCCCATGCTGCGCCTGCACAAAGTTTGGCGGCGGCGCAGCATGGACAATCAAGTATATTCCGTGGCGAGGACGTTGGATTGAGCGGATTATGCACACTGGACAATGTGAGCGTGATTTCGATGCCAAGATAAACCCCATTTTAGACAAGGAAAACAAAGCCAATGGCTGAATTACCATTTATGCCGGTCGCGACCGATGCGCTCCTGGCCGACGTTGGAGACTTACCAAATGAATTGTTTGGTGCTTATTGTCGGCTGCTGTTTCGATGGTGGCGTGAGGGCGCAAAGCCTGAAAAGAGCGGAAAACGTCTCGCCAGGTGGTCCGGTTTATCGCATAATGATTTTGAAGAATTGCTAGAATTTTTGACCGAAACTGAGGATGGATGGGTGCAAAAAAGGTTGCTCGAAACCTTCCAAAAATCAGAGTTAAAATCAAAAAAAGCACGTGAAGCGGCGCATAAGCGCTGGCATGGTGATGGTGATGCGGACGCAGTAATTACGCAATGCGAAGGGAATGCTAACCATAACCATAACCATAACCATAACTATAAGAAAGAAAAGAAAGAGGGCGCTAAACGCGCCTCTCGTTTGTCTAAAGATTTTCAGCTTCCGGATGATTGGAAAGAATACGCTCAAAACGGTGGGCTCTCGCTCGCTGAGATCGAAGGCCAGTTTCAGGATATGGTCGATTGGTCGATTTCATCACCTCAAGGCAAAAAGCTGGATTGGGATAGAACCTGGCAAACTTGGTGCCGCCGGCATAAGTCCTGGGGTAATAAAATCAGATCTGACCAAAAATCAATTCAGTTCGAAATGCCTAAAAACCCAATGGCAGCTGACAAGGCCCAATCCCTGTTGAAGCGTGTTGGAAACGGGCCGTATGCTAGTTTTTTCGGGGCAAACCCGCCTAAATTAGTTGGCGAGACCTGGGTTGTAGACCCTGGAGGTTCTGCGACTAAGGCTGATATGATCCACACCAGGTTTTCAGGGGCTCTCGATGATGTTTACGGCAAGGGATACTGGACCTGTTTTGCGGGGCGCACATCATGAGGTTTAATCTCCCCTACCCGCTAAGCCTTAACAACGCCTTTGCCAATGTACCAGGTAGAGGTCGTGTAAAAACAAAGGCTTATCGAGATTGGTCTACCGAGGCGGGGTGGCGCATCAATGCAGCTAAGCGGATCAAAAAACCGCTTATTTCTGAGCTGTCGCTCCACCTTTTCGTGACGAAAAAATACCGCGGCGATCTGGATAACACGCTGAAACCGGTTCTGGATGCTTTGGAGAAAAACGGGATCATCAAGAACGATCGGCAATTCAAGCGGATCACCGTTGAGGCTGCCGACGTTGAAAATATGATTTGTCTCGTGTCCGCGCTCAATAGCAGCGACGTGGAGGGGGTAAATTCGCCCGCCAATGATGATTAGACAAAAAAATGACCGCTACTAGCCTGAAACTACCAGCGGTCAAATTTGGGGCCTTAGCGTTGATTATGCGTGACGTGGGCAAAAGAGCTTATTTTTAGAGTGGGCCGCCCTACATCTCTCGTTAGTTGTTTTTGATGTTGCTATGCACCTAGAGCCATCCTTAAGGATTGGTTTGTGTGTGTGTTTGATTAGGGGGCGCTTGCGTCCCTTGCTGTCCGTATACGTTTTCGGGCCGGTCATTCTTCAAACCCCGCCAAAATTTGCTCGTCGTGCTTCTCAGGGCAGCCCATTTCCGCACGTAACTGAGCGTCTAGGACCTGAGAGGCTATAGAGCCGCCTCGGCTTTCGCGGTGTTGTGGGCGAGCCTTAACGGGTTTATCGGGATGCTTTGCCTCGGTGTGCGCTTTGAGGTTTTTGCATTTTTTCCCACAATGAAAACACTTGCTCACTGGCTTTGCTCCCCGTCCTGGTCAAATTGGGCCATGATCTTGTTTTTGTCGCCTTGGTATTCTTCCAGGGTCACGGATTTATAGCCGCCTAGATCGTCATTCACCACGATATGAGGTGTTGATTTTTTGCGTGATAGCCTTTGGGCTCTCTGGTAGGCGTGTCTAAATGTGGTCATGGTTTTTCCTTTTGTTACAATGGTTTAGGCAAAGGCGGCGGCAAATATGATTACTACATAGATGAGGGTGAAGGTTGCTGCTAGGGCGGCTAAATCTTTGAGGGTGTCAATCATGCTGCGTTTTCCATCCCCATTAAAAAGGCGTAGATCATGTCGCTGGCAATGCGCTTGGTTTCATAACCCATTTGAATAGGGTTAGATTGTCCGGTGCATCCTTCGTCCAAGCTCATTCTGGCCAGCTTAACGCCGCCATAAGCCCAATCAAGAAGATAGACACCGGCGTTTGGCTTATATCGTCCGGTTTCCGGGTCTTTGCGGTATGGCTCAGCTTCCATCCCGGCGCGATCATTGATGCGGGCTACGAGGTTTTCTAGGTGTGCTTTTGTAATTCGGTTTGTCATTGGCTTTCCTTTGTGGTTCGTCCTTGAGCTATATATGCACCTTATATCGTGCGGTGTCAACAGGTTTTATCGGGTGGGGAAAGGTTTTTGTTGGTAATTGTGCGGAAATCAGTGTTATTATTGGCTTATCGGGTTTTTAATCCTTTCCCGGTCCTGTCTGTGGTGGTTCGCAAACATGGTTTCCTTGTGTGAGAACCGGGTCGGGCTTACCCCCGGCTCGGTTTTTTTTAGGAGGTTTAGCGATGACTAGAGCAACGGCCTTTCACGATCTGGGTGTTTGTCACGCTGCCATTGGGCGGCCAGGGCTTTGTGAATTTGATTTCGAGCGCCATGCTGACTTTCAGAATTACCTGAGCGGGCGAGCTATGATTAACAGGATGATACCATGACAGCTCGCGCTAGAATTATGGAAAACGGAGACAAGGTCTCCAATGTCATGGAGCAATGTGGCTCAGCCTTACGTTTATTCCTGACAAGTGGGCAGGTTAAGCCTGTTAAACTCGATTTTAGTGATTTTATCACGACTGGGGACACAATTACCCTTGCTGAGATCATCAAAAGCACTGTGACCACGACCACACCAGTCATCGCTACTAACGATGTTACGCTATCAGTGACCGGCCCGGCTGGGTCTGGTTATGTCGATATCAGGGCTACCCTCTCAACCGGCGAGACAATCACACAGCGCATAACTGTTCAGGAAAACAACTATCACCGCCTAAACAACGACTATGTGCATTAAACGACCAAACCCTCCGACATAGACAAACAGTAAGCCCTAATCCAATGCCTCTATCACGTAAGCAAAAAGCAGAACGGCACGAGAAAGCTATAAAGCTATTAGATGCCATAGGGAAACAAGGACAGTCTCTCACAAAAGCCGCTAAGACTATTAAGATGAGGTATGCAACCGCTTGGGATATAGTGAATAGCGAGAAATATGCGGATGGTTACGCGCGTGCTCGGGAAGAACGGGGCTGGCTGTTAGCCGAGGAAACCCTTGATATTGCTGACAATCCCGACTTAGCCCCTGAGCATAAGCGGATCATGGTCGACAGCCGCAAGTGGTTCGCCAGCAAGCTCAACGTAAAGCTCCACGACCGTGTACAGCATGACGTTAAGACCGATATCAGCCTACAGGTGACTAAGATCGAGCATGTTGTGATTGAAGGAAAAGCCCCAGGAGCGCCTGAATTAGTTGCAGAACAGCAACACCTGTTAGCCGATTATGCTAAACCCATGGGGGGGGAGATAGCCGATTATGCTAACGGTGTAGCAGATAATGCTAACAAATCAGAGAAAACGGCGGAAACACTAGAGCCATCCGATGTCGAGATTATTCCCCCAGCTAAGACGGGCTAGGCATGACCACACTCAGGGTAGAGACGCCTAAGGTATTCCAACCACTCCTTGCGCCAGCTCGCTATAAGGCAGCGCATGGGGGGCGTGGCTCGGGCAAGTCTCACTTCTTCGCAGAACAGCTGGTATTAACATCCATAAAAAATCAGGGGTACAGGGCCGCATGTATTCGCGAGGTACAGCGTACCCTCGGCCAATCAGTCAAACGTCTTATAGAAGATAAAATAGAGAAATTCGGTTTAGGTCCTGCTTTTGAGGTTCAGGAGTCCCAAATTCGGACCCCGGGTGATGGTTTGATAATATTTCAGGGGATGCAGAACCATACTGCGGATAGTATAAAATCTCTTGAGGGCTTTGATTTGGCTTATGTTGAGGAGGCTCAGAGTTTATCGCAGCGATCGATGGATTTGTTGCGTCCGACCATTCGTAAGGAGGGTTCGCAGTTATGGTTTGCTTGGAACCCGCGGTTGGACACGGATGCTGTGGATGTATTTTTCCGTGGTAGGAAGCCGCCTGAGAGTGCGGTTGTTGTTGAGGCGAATTGGCAGGATAATCCATATTTGCCGAATGTGTTGCTTGAGGAGATGCGTCATGATTTTGACCGTGATCCTGAGAAGGCTGAGCATATTTGGAATGGTGGTTATGAGGTTATTACTGAGGGGTCTTATTTTGCGAGATTGTTGGTTAAGGCGGAGCGTGATGGTCGGATAGGTGATTTTCCTTATGATCCGGCTTTGCCTGTGATTACGGCTTGGGACATTGGGGTTGATGACCATACGGCGATTTGGTTTTTGCAGGAGAATGGTCGTCAGGTACGGGTTATTGATTATTATGAGGTTTCTGGTGATGGGGCTGAGCAGATTGTTTTTGATGCGATGCCTGAGAGTTTGGCTAATCGGAAAAAACGCCGCGAAGGCCTGGCGGCCTTAGAGCGTAAGGCAAGGTACCGCTTTTCGAAGCATCACTTTCCGCATGATGTTAAGGTTAGGGAGTGGGGTGCGGGTGCGAAATCTCGGCAGCAGACGTTGCGGGAGATTGGTGTGAAGCCTATTTTTGTTGGGGTTGCGCAAAGGCCCGAAGAACGGATAAATGCGGTGCGAGCGTTGTTTCCTGTGTTGCGTTTTAACCGGGAGACGACGCACCAGGGTTTAAAGCGGCTCCGTAACTACCGGCGCAAGTGGTCTGAGAGTATGCAGACATTTCAAGGGCCGTTGCATGATGATAATAGCCATGGGGCTGATGCGCTGGGTGAATTTGCGGTGAATTGCTCGATTAGAGCATATGATCCGGAGCCAGAAAAGCCGAAGCGCGATCGATATGATGATGCTTTTGATGATGAGGATGAGGGTTCATGGATGACGGCGTAAAATCAAAAGAGGCCGTTCCTGATGCCCCAGGAAATCAGAGATTTGTCCAATGGTATGAGACATTTCACCAAGGATCCGTCGATTGGCGCGAAAAATGGCTCCGAGCCCGCTGGTTTTACCACAATAAGCAATGGGATAGCGCTGAAGAAGCTATTTTAAAATCCCGTAAACAGCCGGCCAATGTCTATAACGAGATTAAACCCGTCATCGACTTCCTTGTTGGGATGGAAAAGCAACAACGCTCGGATCCGAAGGCATATCCTAGAACCCCATTACACGAAAATGATGCCTTCGCAGCTACGGACGCAATGCGCTACCTCGCCCAGCGTGAGGAATATGACCAAAAGCGCTCGGGTATGTGGTTTGATATGCTTACCGTCGGCTTTGGCGGTCTTGAGCTCGCCCCGTACCAAAAACGCAACGGCGAGATAGAGCTCGGCCTTCAGCAAAATAAATGGGATCGTATGTGGTGGGATATCCACTCTTGCGAGCCTGATTTTTCCGATGCGCGCTACCAAGGGCTCATCCGGTGGATGGATCTTGATGAAGCTGTTTATGAATATGGCGAGGATGCCCGCGATAAGCTGGAAGCGACGAAAGGCCTCCAATATCTAGCCTCAGATGATGTTCATGAGGATAAGCCACGAAATCATAGGTGGTATGATAGTACAGAAAAACGCGTCGCCATCTGCGTTGTCTATTATCTTGAGAAGGGTAACTGGCATTTTGCAGAATTTACGGGAGGGGAAGGGGGGCTTTTAAATCACGGCCCAAGTCCGGTCCGTGACGAGGAAGGAATTCCAATAAACCCGTATATCTGGAGCTCGGCTTATGTTGATCCGGATAATTGCCGCTTTGGCCTTGTTGAGGAGATGATCGATCGCCAGCGCGAGGTTAATAAGCGCGGGTCCAAGTTGATCCATCACCTCTCGACTGAACGCTCATTCCACAAAAAAGGTGCCATCGCCTCTGAGAAAAGGCTAAAATCTGAACTCGCCAAGCCTGACGGCTCGATTGAGATTGCAGAGCATGCTGAATGGGGCAAGGATGTAGGTATCATCGGCACCGACGCCGAGGTGCAAGGTCACTTTGCCCTCCTGCAGGACGCAAAAGAAAGTATCCGCCGCATTGGAGCCTCATCTTCCATGCGTGGGCAAGATGGTCCGGAACGCTCCGGCGTTGCAATCCAGGCAAAACAACAAGCAAACCTTGTCGAACTCGGCGCGCTTATGGATGGCTTGCGCTATGTCGACCGCCGCGCCTATCGGCGCATGTGGGAAGGTATTCGCCAATTCTGGACAGGCGTTAAATGGATCCGAGTAACGGATGATGAAAATAACGTCCGCTTTGCCGGCCTGAATGTCCCTGGTGAATTCGCCGATAAAATGCCAGATAACGTCAAGCCTCTGGCCCAGCCCGTCGCTGAAATGGATGTTGATATCATCATCGAGACAGCGCCGGATATGATTACGCTGCAATCCGAGCAATTCTCACAACTCATTGATCTGGCCGCGGCCGGCGTCACCTTTCCAGATCCAGTCTATCTGGAAGCCGCGCCGAACTTGCGCAACAAAAAACGCCTTCTCGAAATCATCGCCCAGTCAAAATCAGAGCCAACGGCAGAACAACAAGCGCAAATGGCTAAAGATCAAGTCGATATTGCCAAGAAAACAGCCGATACCCGCCGCTCAGAGATTGCCGCCATTAAAACGGAGGCTGAAATTGATCAAGTATCAGCCGATACCGGAAAAACAATTGCCGAAACCGAGCAAATCAAGGTCGAAACAGCGCTTGACTACGCAGAGGGCGTAGCCGGGCGTGATCGCGCACCCAATGGGAGCGCTGAATAAAGAATACCCGTCGCCGGGGTTAACGGGCGTTTGCGTGTCGCCGACGGATTGAATGGGCGTTTAAGTGGTGCCGACTTTTTATGAACGGGCAGAGGACTATTTTGTGACTAATGACCTAGACGATCTTATTGATGGAGAAGACGAAGCAACAGACGAAGCGCCAACAACGCCGGAAGTAGAAGCGACCGACAATCCGGAAACGGACGAAGCGGAAGCAGAAGCGACCAGCGAAGAAGGCGAAGAAACTAATGAAACATCGGACGATGAGGACGATGCTGATGAGGAAAATGTAACACCGGAGCCGCAAAGCGTTCCGTTGGCTGCGTTTTTAGAAAATCAGAACAAGCTGAAGGCTGAACTTGCCGCCAAGACTAAAGAGTTGGACGAGGCAAAAGCAAAACAAGCAGCAGCTCCGGATTTTAACGGTTTCTACAAGCAGGCACCCGAGAATATCCCCTCGGTTCTCGATGACGAGCAGGGTTTTCAAGCTGCACAAACGGCAGCTATGGAAGCATCTAGCTTCAATACTCGCTTTAGTATCTCTGCAAACTACGCGCAGAAAACTTACGGTGAGGAAGTTGTTGGGAATGCAATCGCTGAATTCAATGCTGCGGCTGAGGCAAACCCATTACTAAAACAGGCCCTTGATAATTCATCGGACCCTGTTGGCGAGATTGTATCATGGTCGGAAGATAACCGCATCCGAACGTCTATCAAGGCGGCAGGCGGTATGGAAGGTTATGAAAAGGCCCTCAGGGAGAAAATCGTTAAAGAGTTGACTGAAAGCGGAAAGATCAACACCGCTGAAGACAACGATAAAGACGAGGCAACCCCTACAACACCTGTACCGAACATGCCAGGTAATTTTAACAAAGCATCAAAGGGGGGCGGCAACAAAGCTGGCCCAATACACTCAACTCTTGATGAATTGTTGACTTAACTGGTTAACATTAATCTTTATGCGGATTTACCGCTAGAAGGAAGTTAACATGACTAACTCAACTGCTGCTGATGGCTTAAAGGTCCAGAAGTGGGACGCAAAATTCTTTAAAGAATACATCCAGGAAAATCCTTTTAAGCCTTACATGGGCACATCGTCTAATTCCATTATTCAGATTAAGGAAGACACCGTCAAGCGCTACCAAACAATCACGTTTGCGCTTGTCAATAAACTATCTGGCGCCGGTGTAACTGGCTCTAGCACCCTTGAGGGTAACGAAGAAGATATGACTAGCCGCTCATTCGCGGTTACTGTTGATAAGCTTCGTAACGCCGTCCGCGTTGCAGAGATGGAGGAACAAATTTCCGCCATTGATCTGCGAAAAGCGGCAAAAGAAACGCTAAAAGACTGGGCAATGGAAATCGGTGCGCAAAACCGTATTCTAACAGCTCTTTCTGACATTAACGGCGTTGCTTATGGATCTGCTACCGCAACACAGCAAGATGCATGGCTTGATGCTAATGCCGATCGCGTAATGTTCGGTGGTACTGCGGCGGCTGCCCCTGTTGCTCTTGCGACAGATGCTCCTGCCGGTGGTGCGACAAATGATTTGTCTGCAACATTGACTGATCTAACTGTTGCAAATGCTGGTTGGGATACTGAAGGCGATGCGGCTGCATTCCTGTCACGTCTACGCCGTAAAGCATTGGCGGCAAATCCAAAGGTTCGCCCTATCCGTGTTGAGGGAATGAACCAGCGCTACTTCGTTGTTTTTGTTTGCCCTAAGACGATGGCCGACATTAAGAACGACAAGAAAATCACTGACGCACAAGTTGGCGTTGCCTTGAAGCAGCAAAACAACAAGCTATTCAAAGGTGGTGATCTTGAGTGGGATGGTATGATCATCCACGAGGTTGATAACCTCTCAACGGTTGCATGGGCAACTGCTGGCGCTGCCAGTATTCCGCTTGCTCCTGTCTATCTATGTGGCGCGCAGGCCATTGGCTTTGCTCTTGCGAAGCGCTGGCGCTCTGTCACAGAGTCTTTTGACTATAAAGACAAGAAAGGTGTTGCGATTGAGACAATCGACGCTATCGAAAAAATGATTTTCGGTACTGGTGCAAACGACACTGACACAACTAAAGATCATGGTGTCGCTACTGGATACCATGCTCTAATTTCTACTATCTAAGCCAGCCTGGTAATGGGGAGGCTGCGGCCTCCCTGTTATTTCAAAGGAATTTTTTAAATGGCAGTTAAGACGCAGACGGACATTGCACTGATGGTATTGGAATATTTAGGTCTTGTACCTGAAGGCCAATCTCCAAGCTCCGCTAGGATTGCAACGGCAAAGGATGGCGTTGCGAATGCGCATGCCGAATTAGCCTCTGCAAATATAGCATGGTGGGGTATTGATGAGTGCCCAACTTCTGTTGCAAGCGCCCTTTCGCATTATGTTGCAGGTGATCTTGCGCCGCAATTAGCCGTTCCTGAGCGCATCCGGTACTATCAATCTGGAATGATGCGTGCGCGCCGTCGAATGGCTGCCGTTGTTTCAAAGCGTGATATTTCTGATCGACCTACAGAGGTGCAAGATTTTTAATGCCTTCAATTCAATTTGGCGCAGAGGCTTACGAGAACGAAAGCTACGGTTTAGCGCCGATTAAGCTTGAAAACTGGTTTGCCGAGGAGACAACCGACCGTTCAGAATGGGGTCATCGCCTCATCCCGACGCCTGGTCTTGTTTCATTTTCAGATAATGCACAATCAACCGGTCGCGGTTGTTTTCAATCTGATGCGATTGCATCTGGATCGATAATTCAAGCGTTCAGTACAACAGTTAGGCGTGTTGATGCGAGCGGAACGAGCGCAGGTCTCACCGGTTCTATTGTTGATGACGGAAAACCTATTCGATCGGCGTTAAGCCAGGCCGAGGCGGTTTTAAATTCAGGCGGTAACGCCTATCAAGTAACAACTGGTGCCGTGACCGATATAACGGCTCAATTAACGGGTGCGGGCGCTTCTGGTGACATTATAGACGTGGCGGTTTTAAACAGCCGCCATCTCTATGTGGAGGACAATTCAGGCCGTCTATTTTATTCTGCGGTTGGTGATTGCGATAACATCGAAGGTTTTATCACTGCGGAAAGTGACCCGGACCAATTGCTTGCCGCAATGGTTGTTGCTGGGTCTTTGTTGCTGCTTGGTAAACGAAAAACCGAGCTATGGATTGGCACGTCAAGCGCGACCACTCCGTTAATCCGTCGACAAGGCTATATTTTGGATGTCGGCATTATCTCGTCGGATGCAAAATGCTCCACGGGCGGCGTTGGTTACTGGGTTGGGCAAGATAATACCGTGTATCGTTGGGGTGGTGGCGCAGAGGTCCGCATCTCCGCTCACTGGATGGAGCGTTCAATCCAGGCGCTGAGTGAAGACAATAAGTCAAAAATCAGAATGTCGCCGCACAACTGGAATGGGCACAAGTTTGTTAAGGTACACATTCCGACCGTTGGCGATTTCTTCTTTGATACTCTAACGCAACGCTGGCACCGCCGAAAAGATATTGCCGTAGACGATCCTCATTGGGGTTTTGATTATTTTGTTGAGGCCTTTGGCTCTACGTTTGCGCAAAAGAGAAGCAACGGCTTAATCTACCGCCTCGATAATATGATCCATACGGAGGGCGATAGTCAGGTTAGGCGTATCGCAACCGCGCATGTTCCTGTTTCAAAGGTAACGGATATGCGAAATGTTGTCGTTGAGGGTCAGTCTGGCGTCGGATTGAATGCGGTTTCAGGCCAAGGCGTTGACCCTAAGTGCATACTGAAAATCGGTTATGACGGCCAAACTTTTGTTGGCGAGCACACTCGCGACATCGGAAAGCATGGTGAGTTTAGATGGCGGCCCGTATTTGGTGACATGGGTCAAGCAAAGCCTCCTACTGTTCTTTTGGAGTTGGCATATTCTGACCCCGTTGGTTGGTCTGTATACGGCGCAAGCTTTAACGAGGCGCAACACTAATGGCTAGAGACTACTCATTAAGCGCAACGGTTCCTGCCCCAAAGACACCAATCGGGGAGGTTCTGATCGATGGTGAAATGCACCCTGTTACTTGCTCTGAGGCTTGGCGACGAACATGGTTTGAGCCGGTTGGCGTTTCTTTGTACGGCGAGACGGGCGGCGAGGATATAACGCAGGCGATTAGCGACGGCGGCATTGTCAAGCTCGGCGTTGGAACAAGCGGGAATTACGTCCAAAGCGTAACCGGAGACCCAACAAAGGGTCTAAATGTTGCTGGCGGCGCTGGCGAGGGCTCTGTTAATGCCGTGACATTGGCTCAGGATATCCAGGTAACGGGCTCGCCGGAATTTGCTGACGTAACAATCACTGGTGATGGCGCGATATCCGCGCTCTTTGTCACTGTTTCTGGTAAGGTTACGAAGGACGCGACGATAACAGCACCAGAAACGGCTCATACAGTGAATGCAACGTTTAGCAATACTGAGATTAAAGGCTTCCTAGATGACTTGGGGGCGGTGGTTGAGGAATTAAGACAGGCGATGAATGCATGATTGAACTAGCAACACCCGTAACAACGAATTTTGTCGCTGATAATCTGGCTGACGATGAGATTGGCGTGATTGAGTTTGGTCGCGATAATGCTGGCGAGCTCTGTTATGAGTGCGCCTCTCAGAGCGTTATGTCGTGGGCTGTCATTGTTGATGGCGAGCCGGTCTGTCTTTTTGGCGCTGACGGGCAAAGCGGCGATGAGTGGGCCTCTGCATGGATGTTTTCAACCCCGAATGTGCAAAAGGCGCGGTTTGAGGTAATAAAGGGTGCAAGAAAGGCCGTAGAGTTTAGTCGTGATTTTTGGCCAGAGCTTCGGATACGCGCCGAGGATCGCACAGAAAAGCAGATTAAGTTTTTGAAAGTAATAGGTTTTAAACCCTCGGAAGACGACCCAACGGAGTTAATATTATGACAGGCGGCAAGAAAAAACGGAACGATATAGCCGAGGGCGAGCAGAAGTTTAACACCTTTGCCAATCAGGCTATCGCAACGCAACAACCCTTTGCAAAGCAGGGTGTTCCGGCGGTTAATCAATTGTCGGCTATTTCCGGGCTTTCTGGACAGCACGCGCAAAATGTGGCGCGCGGCCAGTTTAATAACAGCCTTTTCTACACGGGCGGGCGAACCGCCTTTAATAACGAAAAGGACGAAATTGATAGCGCTCTTGCAAGTCAGGGTTTGGTTTACAGCCAGTCACGTCAAAACGCCGTCGCTGACGCAAGAGAGCGCAACTATCAAAATGCGCTCAATTCCTTCCTGAACAATACCGGCAGTGTTGCGAATGTTGGCATAGGGGCCGCGACAAATCAGGCGAACACGTATCTAAATCAGGGCAACGTTGCCGTTGGCGCTCAGAACAATATCGCAAACACCCGGCAGGGCTTCCTCGGGGGGCTTCAGCAGGTGGCGGGTATTGGTCAGGCAATCGGCGGCTCAATGGCGCGAGGTGGCTTCTAAAATGGTCGGATTAAGTGATCTTATTGGCTTTGCCGGAAACGCGGCCGACGCCGTGCTTACCGGTGGTGCGGTGGGCCGAACGCGCCGCAGGGGCCAGTTTAACGAGCTTATGGAGACTGGCGACCTTTCTGGTGCCCAGGCCTTTGCAACCAAGCATGGCCGGGATGATATTGCGGCCAACCTTCACCAACGCCAAACCCAAGCGACTGCCTTGCAAAAACAAGAACAGGACGCAGAATTTCAATTCATCGTAAATCAAGCATCCGTTTTGGATAGCCTTGTGACCGATCCGGCCCAGCAAAAGGCTTATCTTGATCAAAACATCCCCCATTACCTTTCCCAAGGTCTTATAGGTGATGAAGATGTTCCGATGTTGTATGAAAATATCGGGGTTGAGGGCGGATTTACCGGCATTGCGCGCTCGCTTACGGATCATAACGACCAGTTTGATAATGCTGTTAACGCTCAAAACGCGGACACAAGCCGGATTAACGCCTTAAAAGCACCCGCCCCGCTTGTAACGGTCAACACTGGTGATCCGAACAACGCAACAGCGCCGCCCGTTCGCCGGCCTGGCAATACGGCGCGCGTTCCCGATTTTGACCCGATTGAACAGGCGACAGGCCCAGCCGATACCATCTTGAGAGTTGCACAGCGAATACCGATACTTGCTCCTCTTATTGGCGAGGCTGGCTCAGAGCAGCGTCAATCTCGCCTTATTGTGGAAAATATCAATAATGATTTGCGGCGTGCTTTTGCGGTAAATGGCAGCCGAATTTCAAACTTTGATTTAGGGCTGGCCGAAAAATTGCTTCCGGCATCGCTTGGCGTTTTCTCGTCAGAGCAAGCCTCGGTCGCTGATTTAACGCAACTAAAAAGCCTTATAGATCAAGATGTTGACCAGCAACTAGAGGCTAGTCGAACGCAGGATTTGACGAAAGCCGATCGCTCAGATGTACAACAAGGCATCAATCACCTTTCAAATGCGTCGAATAAGATTGGCGCTATTTTGACGGCGCGGCAGCTTGCCGTGACTAAAATAGATGGGCGGCCCGTTGGCGAGTTTAGCCGGCAAGAACTCGAGGGTTTAGCGGCTAACGCTTCCGGATTAGATGATGCGCAGTTGCAAGCGCTATCGGCGGCATGGGACACTTTTAATGACTAATCCGTTTGAGGCAGAATTGGCTAAGCGACAAGGGGCGCAAGCGGGGCTTGAAGGCCCGCCGCCCCAGCAATTGTCCGCGCCCCAATCTGCCCCGAATAGTGGCGGCAATCCATTTAAAGCTGAATTATCCCGTCGCGGCCTAGATGCTACTCCCTCACTGTCCTCGCTTCAAAACACTGGCCAGCCAATTCGTGAGGGGCTTACTGACGCCAATAAGATCATTGCGGAAACCGTGGGTGGTGTTGGGGAAATCCTTAATGCGCCTGGAAATGCTTTGTATAAGGCTACAAATCGCGCCGGATTAACGAATGTCCGCACCGATCCGGAGGCCGGATTATTCCCGACGAAAAAAGAGGTCAAGGAAGGGTTTGAGGATGTTGGCATTGACGTTACGCCGAAGCTAGACGCAGAGCGGACACCATCCGAGCGGGCTGCCGGCGCTGCCGGTAAGGTTATTGGCGCTGGTGCAACATTCTTAGCTCCCGGCACCGCTGCGGTCAAAGCAGGTGCGTCCGGAAAGGGTGCTCTTGGTTTTCTTGGGCCGATCGGCCAGCAATTTGTGAAAAACCCATCCGCCTTTGCTGCAACTGAGGTTGGTACACTGGCAGGCTCCGCGCAGGGCGCCGCCGCCGCCGAGCTACTTTTTCCCGGCAGCGACACGGCGAAATTTGTTGGTGAGGTTGCGGGTGGTTTCGTTAATCCAGCCGCCGCGATGGCTAAGGCTGGCCCAAAGGCTGCCGGTGCAATTGGTCGCGCTGCCTCGACATTCACCAGAGGGGGGCGCGAGGCTGCGGCTTCTAAAGTCCTTCAAAACATGGCGATTGAAGCCGGTGAAGATCCAAAGGTTTTAGCCGCTGCACTGCGAAAAACGGACGTGGTTCCAAATAGCCTGTCATCTGGCGCGAAGACTGGGTCTGAGGCAATGTTACGCCTTGAGGCAAGTGTTGCGCGGGATAACGCTAAATTCCAACGCACCAATCAAGCTTCTACGGATGATGCTTTTGAGCGCATCCGAACATCGATCGATGATATGGCAGCGTCTGGTGATCCTGAGGCGGTCCGAATTGCATCAAAGCTACGCCAACAGAATTTTGATAACCTCTTAGATGGTCGAATAAGGTCCGCCCAAAATCAGGCGATGGAAACGGCGGCGCGCGTTTCTGGCCCTGGTAAAGCGGCATCGAGCGCGAGGGTCGAAAAGGTATTGCGAAACGCGCTTGATGAGGCGCGCGGAGCTGAAAGGGCGTTATGGAATGAGGTTCCAAAGGATATACCGGTCCAAATCAATCCGGATGGCCCACTAACCGCTGCCGTCAAAGAGGCGCGGACACGTCTGCTTGATGAGGAAATCCTACCGTTTGATAGGACGTTAAACCGCATCATGGAGGCGGGCTCAAATAGTGGAGAGTTGATTACCCTTCGTAGCCGATTACTAGATAATGCGCGGAAACTTCGTTCTGAGCGTGATTACGGTAAGGCTGCAATTGCCTCTGATTTGGCTGAAGCTGTCCGCAAACAAATGGATGATGTTGGAAACCCTGCCTTTGATGAGGCTCGGGCTTTCTCACGTACACTGAATGAGAAATTCACACAAAGTTTCGCAGGTGATGCCCTTAGGTCTGATCCAGCGGGTGCATCCAGGATGTTGCCTGAGGTTGTCCTTGACCGCGCCTTTGCTGGGGGCGGCGGTGGTAGCTCTGTCCGCTTCCGTCAACTAGAGGAGGCTGGCGATTTTGCTGACGCGCAAGGTGGTAACTTCCTATTCCGAGATGCGGTTCGAAGTGAGCAAGAGGCGTTTTTACGGTCTGCGGCAGAAGAAACGATGACTGATGGCGTGGTAAACACCACAAAATTACAAACATTCATGACACGGAATGCTGAGACGTTAAAGCGCTTTCCTGGCGTTGCTGCGGACCTTCAAGACGCAAACTCGGCAGCGAAGGTTTTAAAGCAAGTTGAAAACTTAAACGCGAGCGCGTCAAAGATTGTTCGCCAAAAAGCAACGTTTTCAAAGGTTTTAGATGTTGAGGATGCAACTGCGGTTGTCAGTAAGGCTATCTCGGGTAGAGAGCCGGCACGCGAGATTGGACAGCTATCGAGGTTGGCTCGAAAGAGCGGCCCGTCTGCGGTTGCCGGGTTGCGTACGAGTATTATTGATGATGCCGTATCAAGGGCAACATCCGCAAAGGGTCTTGATTTTCAAAAGCTTGACGACGCTCTATCGAAGCCTGTCTCGCGCGGCGGACCAAGTGCTTATGGTATGATTTCATCAAATCAGCTCATGAAGAACGAGGAATTGGTAAGGCTAAAGAGCTTGGTTTCAAGAGCGGCACAGATTGAAAAGAATGTTGCGACCCGCTTCCTTAAGGAGGAGTTGGTCGAAAGTCCTGATGCCATAACGGACCTTGTTATTCGTATTGCTGGTGCCCGTGTTGGCGCAAGGGCTGCGGAGGGCGGAGCCGCTGGCTCCTCTCTAGTTGCAGCGAGTGCTGGCTCACGGTTTTTGCGCGGTATTCTTGAGAAAGTGCCGGCATCGAGAACTCAGGACGTTCTAATTGAAGCTGCGCAAAATCCGCAATTTGCCGCAAAACTTCTTGAAAAGCCTAAAACAGAAGCTGCGCGGCGGCGTATTGGAAAACAATTAAATGTATTCTTGTTGCAAGCTGGAATTATCGCTGAGGATGGGCAAGATGAACAATCAAAATAATATATTTGGAGAAACCCTGTAATGGCCGCTGTACCTGCATTATTCCGAATGAGAGACGAAAACGGCGTCCTAGAAGCTGGTGCTAAGTTATATACTTACATCGCCGGAACAACGACGCCGCTTGCCGTTTATTCTGATGCGGCTTTATCCACACCCTTTCCAAATCCGGCAATTGCTGACGCTTTTGGGCGTATTGTTGTCTGGTTTGACAGTAATCAATCGTACAAGGTTGAGGTCAAAAAGTCTGACGATAGCGCTGATTTGTTCCCGGCCTTTGATAACTATTCACCTGGTGACGATGATATTTTGCAATTTGTTGGCACTGATGCCTCTGCGGCTGCGGTTGCAGCAGCGGAAGCTGCGGCCCTAGCGGAGGGTTATAAGGATGATGCGGAAACAGCGGCGAACACTGCCACGGCTGCGGCGTCGGCGGTTACGGCGGATGCAATCACGGCATCGGCTGCGGCGGCTGGCGCTTCAACGTCAGAAACTAATGCAGCAACTTCAGAGGCTAATGCAGCATCTTCCGAAAGCAACGCAGCGGCCTCGGCCTTAGCGGCGGATGCTGATGCAACGTCTGCTGCCGGTAGCGCAACGTCTGCCGGCACGTCGGAAACAAATGCTGCGGCGTCTGATGATAGCGCTGAATTGCATGATATTTCCGCTGGCCTTTCTAATGAAAACATTCGATCGCGTGTTTTGCCAGGATCCTATGCGAATGCCGCTGCGGCGGCTGCGGATGAAAACGCAATAGTTGGATCGCAATATCTTGGCACTGACGACGGATACTATGCCCTAACGGCGCTATCTCCGGCGGCGGCGATTGCTGTTCCATCGCTGACGGCGCAACAAACAACTAACCTCGCAGCGGTGCCGCGTATTGATGAATTTACCGCCCGCCTAGATGATAGCGGAATTTCAGCCGGTGCTGCGGACGCTTATGTCTACACATCCGCAAGCGGGCTTGAATTGTCCGCTTATGCAGCCGGCGTTAAGGTTGCTTTTTTCGCTGCGGCAACAAATACTGGCGCATCAACAATAAATATTGACGGTCTTGGTGTTAAGGATTTGCGAAAGCGCTTCAATACACCCCTTATTGCTGGGGATATTCCACTAGGCTTGCGGGTTGAGGCTGTTTACGATGCAACAAATGATGTTTTTCAGATTGTCTCTCCACTTGTTAACAATAACCTCACAGCTTTAGAGGCGTTAACCGGCGCTGCCGCTGATAAGATGCCGTATTTTACTGGCGCGGGCGCAATGAATGTCGCTGACTTCACTTCTTTTGGTCGAACACTTGCCGGATCTGCAAACGCAGCCGCTGCACAGGCCTCTCTTAATCTTGACCCCGGCTCTGATGTGCAAGCCTACAGCGCAAGACTTACCGCAATTGCTGCAATCGCCGCAACAAACAGCCGCTTCCTTGTTGGTAATGGGTCAACATGGGTTGCTGAAACAGGGTCAACCGCAAGGGCATCGATGGGCGCTGGCGAGGTGAACACCTACACCTCAGGAAATCCTGCATTGCTTCGTATAAAGACAAACGGTAATGACGTTGGTATTACATGGGGGTCCGACACTGTTAACGCTGGCCAAAGCTTTATTCAAAACTTTATTTCAAGCTTTTCTGGTGTTCCGATTGGCCTAATAACCGGCACGAGCGCAAACAGCAATTTAGATAAAAACCTAACAGCAGTTACATCAACATCAAATATAACGCTCCGCAACTGGACAGCAGATAATCAGCTTATCATGTGGGCCGCTATAGGGCAGCTCCCATAATGACGGTATTTCTTGAAACAGATCACCGTGTTGTGCTTCAGATGCACGATCAGGCAGCGCCAGGACAGCCGGCGATTGCTCTTGATTTGTTAAATGG